>CETG01167613.1_pt1 | contig 15088 bp, 11 predicted proteins | sample 361471 | NCBI WGS metagenome assembly CETG01 (sample SAMEA2622696, study PRJEB7988) | marine metagenome | isolation source: saline water (ENVO:00002010), including | reverse complement strand
TACATCAATCAGGTTGAATTAACGAATTTCAAGTCCTTTGGGGGGACAATGAAAATCCCCCTTCAGGAAGATTTTACTGTTGTCACTGGACCTAATGGCTCTGGTAAGAGCAATATTCTTGACGGAATTTTATTTTGCTTAGGTTTAACTACCAGCAGGGGCATGAGAGCTGAACGTCTGACAGATCTAGTTAATAGTGGTGTATTAAGGCCAGGTAAATCAGCAGAAACTGTTGTCTCTGTAAGATTTGATTTAAGTGATTGGAAACCAGACGCTGCAGAAGAAGGTTTAGAACCTCCAGATGAAGGACCTTGGATTAAGTCTGAACAAAAAGATTGGACAGTAACCCGCCGACTTCGAGTGATGCCAGGAGGCTCCTATAGCTCAAGTTATTCTTCTGATGGCGAAATTTGCAATCTTCAACAATTACAAACACAATTACGGCGATTAAGGGTTGATCCCGAAGGAAGTAATGTTGTTATGCAAGGAGATGTAACGCGTATTGTCTCTATGAGCAATCGCGATCGCCGTGAACTTATTGATGAATTAGCTGGGGTTGCCCTTTTTGATAGTCGAATAGAGCAGACACGTTCTAAGCTTGATGATGTTCAAGAGAGACAAGATAGATGTGGAATAGTTCAACAAGAATTATTAGCTTCTAAACAACGGTTAGAAAAAGATTGTGAAAAGGCAAAACTTTATCAAGAATTAAAGGAAAAATTTCAGATATCCAAACAGCAAGAGCAGGTTTTAGCTTTTGAATCAGCTAAAGAGAAATTAAATGATTTACAAGTTCAGTATAAGAATTTAGGAGCAAAGGATATTCATGATTCGGAGATTATTGCTAAGTCAGAAAATAAACTTTCTGAGTCCATTGATAAGCTTACGTCTTTACAGAAAATAGTTAAGGATCTTGGAGAAGATAAACTTATTTCCGTTCAATCTGAGATTGCTGGTTTAGATACTCAGACTAGAGAATTAGATCGTCAGGCTATTAATTATAAAAAAGAAGGTGAAGATCTTCAAAATCAAAGGGCAGATTTGCTCAATCGTCGTGATCAAATAAAAGCCGAAACCCAAGAGATTAATCTAGGCATTAATCCAGATCTTATAAAGCAAGTTGAGAATGACTGTAGAGATGCAGAGGCGGCCGTAGAAGTCTCTAGGCGAAGGCTTGCAGATGTTGCAGGTCGATCGGGGGCTTTAGTAGAGGAGCAGAGGGAGAGAACATTGCTTAGACAAAAACTTCAAAATACACTTAAGCCACTCCAGCAACAACAACAAAATCTTGAAGAAGAGTTGCTTCAAGTTGATGCAAGATTGGAAGAATTAGAAGCAGATCAAACTCGAGATATTTATGAAAATAAAAAAGTACATGAGAGCTTAGCTTTACTTGACGAATCTTGGGAAAAGCTTTTGCAAGCTATATCTAATAAGAAAAAAGATATTCAAAATCAAGTTGAGGATTTGTCAATTCAGGAAAGGACAAGATTAAGGCTGCAGCAAGAGCAAAATAAGTTGGGCAAAGAAATCGCGCGGTTAGAAAGTCGAAGAGAAACACTCAATGAGAGTCGCGGTACTGGAGCCTTAAGACTTTTATTAGAGTCTGGTTTGGATGGGATACATGGATTAGTTGCTCAGCTAGGTGAAGTAGATGATCGCTATCGCCAAGCTCTTGAAGTGGCAGCAGGAGGAAGATTGGGCCAAGTGGTGGTTGATGATGATCGTATTGCCGCACAAGCAATTGAAATTCTTAAGCGTCGGAAAGCTGGAAGACTGACATTTTTACCACTGAACAAAATCAAGAAACGAGACTCCTTAACGAATAAAGTTTTTCAGAAAGGCATTGCAAAGGCTATCAACAAAGAAATGAATGGTTTAGTTGGCAAAGCATTTGACTTGATTTCATTTGAACCTATTTATGAAGACGTATTTTCATATGTTTTTGGAGATACACTTGTCTTCAGCGATTTAAATTCCGCGCGAACTCATTTGGGAATTCAAAGAGCAGTAACAATTGATGGTGAACTATTAGAAAAAAATGGAGCGATGACAGGCGGAAGTTTATCTGGACGTGGAATGGTCTTGTCTTTTGGTTCTAGTAAGGAAGGAGATGATATTGAACCAATTAGACAAAGGTTGCTTCAGATAGGAGAAACTCTCGCGACATCTCAGACTGAAGAAACAAGATTGACCAAACTCTTATCCAATAGTCGCTCTGAGTTGGTTAAGCTTGAACAGCGGCAAGTTGCTTTAGATACTGAACGCTCTTCTTGTAAACGTTCAAACTCTCCTTTAATAGAACATCAACATTTAAGGGCAGAAAGACTAAAAGATTTTAAGGAGACGAAAGAAACCCATACGCAAAAATTATTGCATTTAGCACAGAAAATAGATCCATTACTTTTAGATTTAAATCAACTTGATAAGAATGAAGAATTACTTGAGAACGATACCAATATAGAAAGTTGGCAACAATTAAAAGCTGATCTTGAGGCGGCTGATTTATCACTTGGGATGGCAAGGGCTAAAAGGGATGATTTAATTCATGAACAAAGGCAATATCAGTTTTCATGCCAACGTCTTGAAGATCAACAGAAAGCCCTTTTACTTGAAGAAGATAGATTAAAAATCGCAGTAGAAACACTTACAAAGTCTCATCAAAACTGGAGAAATCAACATACAGAACTGACTAATCGTCGTCAGAAACTACAAGAGGAGCAAAAGAGATTAGAGACTTCTTTTGGTGAACAACGTCGTATAAGAGATATTGCAGAGGCAGATGTTGCTAATCAAAGACAACAACTCCAAGAAGCGAAATGGAAACTCGAGCGTCTTAGAGATCAACGAATTTCTTTAGAAGAGGAACTTCGAAATAGCACTATTAGAATTCAAGAATTGGAGCAGAAACTTCCTGATCCTTTACCTGAAATTTCGGAATCTATTAGAAATAATGGTTTAGAAGCTCTTCAGGTAAGTTTAGAAAATTTGCAGCGCCAAATGGAATCATTAGAACCTGTAAATATGTTGGCGTTAGAGGAATTGGAAAAGCTGGACAAAAGGCTTGAAGACTTGGGAGAGAAATTATCAATACTTTCTGAAGAGAGGTCTGCGCTTTTGCTTCGTATTGAGACAGTCGCGACACTTCGAGAAGAAGCTTTTATGGAAGCGTTTGAGTCAGTAGATGTTCATTTTAGAGAAATTTTTGCAAGTCTTTCTGAAGGTGATGGACATCTTCAACTTGATAACCCTTCCGACCCTTTAGGCGGTGGATTAACTTTGGTTGCTCATCCTAAAGGTAAATCAGTTAGACGATTAGCAGCAATGTCAGGAGGAGAAAAATCTTTAACTGCATTGAGCTTTCTTTTCGCGTTGCAGAGGTTTAGACCTTCTCCGTTTTATGCTTTAGATGAAGTAGATAGCTTTCTTGATGGCGTTAATGTTGAAAGATTATCTGCTTTAATTGCTAAGCAATCAGTTGAGGCCCAATTTTTAGTTGTGAGCCATCGCAGACCAATGATTGGTGCGTCAAGCCGCACAATTGGAGTAACCCAAGCGAAGGGTGCTCACACTCAAGTCGTTGGTTTACCTATCGCAGCTTGACACTATCTAATTGTTTTTAGGCCAAAATGATTTGGTAATCACTCTATGAAAAACAGAGTTTGACAAATACTCAATCTCCAATCGATTCAATAGACATGGTCCCAAGAGACAGACTCTGGTTGAGATCAGAGTTGATGGGTACTCAGGTGATCACCAGAGATGGAGGCAGGCGCCTAGGTCTTGTAGGAGAAGTCGTTGTTGATATTGATCGAAGAGAAGTAATAGCGCTTGGCTTAAGAGATAATCCTTTAACCCGTTTTCTGCCTGGGTTGCCAAGATGGATGACCCTGGATCGCATATGCCAAGTTGGAGATGTCATCCTCGTTGATTCAATAGATTCTTTGAGCGAAGGATTTAGTCCTGAGAGATACAGCAAAGTCATTAATTCTCAAGTTGTAACTGAATCGGGACAAGTATTAGGTAGAGTCCTTGGCTTTTCATTTGATATTGAAACAGGTGAATTAATTACTTTGGTGATGGGCGCACTTGGCGTTCCTCTATTAGGAGAAGGAGTTTTAAGTACATGGGAACTAACTGTTGATGAAATTGTTAGCAGTGGAGCTGATCGAATAATTGTTTATGAAGGAGCAGAAGAGAAAATCAAGCAATTAAATAGTGGTGTTTTAGAGAAATTAGGAGTTGGAGGTTCTTCTTGGGAGGATAGAGATCGAGATCGTTATCGCGTAAATCTTGTACCTGTAGAAAATCAATTAGGATCTGGAGAAAATATTGATGAATCGCAACGGATGATAGAAGCCTCTAAAGAAGAGGTTTTTCAAGAATTTGAATCACGAGAAGAAGAGTTTGAATATGTCGAGTTAGATGATCGTCGACAAGAACAAACTCAGAAACTTCGTTACCTAGATGATTCAATTACAACTAATGAATACCGCACTACGGAAGAAAATAGTAATCAAGAAGACCTTGTTAACAATAAATTTATTTCTGATCAAATCGAAAAAAAATCTTCTACAAGAAGAAAGCCGCAGAAACTAGAGGATCCTCTTGACGTTGAACCATTAGATACTCAAAAGAAGGATTTCAAAAATTTAAATGACAATGAAATTGAAGATCCTTGGTAGATATAAATTAGAATTATAGTTTTTCATTTATTAGTTTAATAATTTCATTACTCATCTTTTCTATTGCACCTGCTTTCCCTCTAAGTCTTTGCAAATCTTCTTTTTGTCCTCTTAATCTTTTTGGTGAACAAAGCCAGGTATATGATTCATTGGCAATTTCCTTCGGTAGAATATTCCCTATTCTTTCTGGAACAATCATTTTACTAGCGGATATATTAGGCCAGGCCACAAACTTTTGTTTTCTTAGCCGCCAAAGACTGATTGCAATGCCTAGAAAAAATTTAAATAAAGGAAGTCTTGCAATTACCCCAATTAGTCCATCCCATGCTTGCATAACAGAGATATGTTGAGTTGGAAGAATTACAATCATTGGGACAGTTAACGCAGCTAATTCGGCCGTATTTGCGCCAACCGTTGTCAATGCAAGATCACATTGCCTTAGATATTCATGTGCCGGATAATCTTCTTTTAAGTAAATCTTAGTCCCATTATTTGTAATGAGTTTGCGCAAATTGATCTCATTATCGGGATCTTCAATTCGTTTAATCTTTGAGGAATATTCTTTACTAAGAGGGTTACTTGAACTGCTAACAGCAATAAATTCTTCGAGACTAGTGGTTGGTGCAACTGGAAGTAAGAATTTGCAATTAGGTAGCAGTATCGATAATCTATCCGCAAGTTCTAAAAAGAATGGGATACCAATAATTAACTTTGCTTTTTTTGATCCAGGTAATAATGCAACCCATTGTGCTTTTGGCAGTGGATTTGTTTGCTCTGAATTTTCATTAATATCTCCCATTAGGTCGCCAACAACTATGCAACGTTTTCTTACTCTTTTTGGAATTTGCATTTTGACGGAGTTTGTCATTGCTGCAATACGGTCATTCCAGTAGGGCCATCTTGCAACCCACTCGCAATAACTCATATTTAAGTATCCAAGTCGTGCAGATAGAAGCACACTCCAGAATTGATCTCCGCCTAGAAAGATCACCAATCCTTTCGAGGGCCAAAGCCCATATTTTTTTGGATGAATTAAAAGATGCCAGAAATTTTTTGATGAAGTTATTTTGTCAAATTGTTGCCAACTTTCAGCAGCTTGTTTCTCTTGTCCAGTGGAATTTGGGCAAGGCACTAAAACCAGTCGAAGACTTATCTCAGCATCTTTATGTCTTGGCTTCATTATTAATTTCGAGTGTAATTTCTCTGCCAAAGGCTTTACCCAGGTAGACAGTTCACCTGGACCATTGGAGATCATTACCACCATCTTCGATGAAGCGTCCATTCCAAGAGAGGCCAATATTCATCTTTAGGGAAAATATGCGGATGGCGAGACTCGAACTCGCAAGGCCAAAGCCACACGCCCCTCAAGCGTGCGCGTATACCAATTCCGCCACATCCGCAGATCAACTAAACCTTAATGGTTAGTTGAAATGATCATAACGGTCAACCTTATGCATATTTTTAGATTGATAAGGGTGCTAGCGCTGATACGATCATCATCAGGCTTTTAAAAGTTTGGATGAGTATAAACAAACTTCTAATAGCGAATCGAGGCGAAATTGCCTTAAGAATCCTTCGCAGTTGTAGAGAGATGGGAATCTCCACTGTTGCTGTTTACAGCACAGTGGATAGAAATGCACTTCATGTGCAGTTGGCTAATGAGGCAGTCTGTATAGGTGATAGCCCTAGTAATAAAAGCTATTTAAATATTCCTAATATTCTTGCAGCAGCAACATCGAGAGGGGTTGATGCAATTCATCCTGGCTATGGATTCTTAGCAGAGAATGATCGTTTTGCAGAGATGTGTAGAGATCATGGAATTGTCTTTGTAGGACCATCCCCTCAGGCCATTCGTTCCATGGGAGATAAATCCACAGCGAAGTCAACTATGAAGGGTGTTGGAGTGCCTACTGTCCCAGGGAGTGAAGGTTTGTTGTCTGATACCGAAGAGGCCGGAAGGTTGGCAAAACAAATGGGGTATCCCGTAATGATTAAAGCCACTGCAGGTGGAGGAGGTCGGGGGATGCGCTTAGTCAATTCTTCCGACCAACTTGAGAACCTTTTTAAAGCTGCTCAAGGTGAAGCAGAAGCGGCTTTTGGTAATTCAGGTCTTTATATGGAGAAATTTATTGATCGGCCTAGGCATGTTGAAGTGCAAATTTTGGCAGATAAATATGGAAAGGTTGTTCACTTGGGAGAGAGAGATTGCTCTATTCAACGAAGACACCAGAAATTATTAGAAGAATCTCCAAGCCCTGCTTTAGATCAGTCCTTAAGAGTGCGGATGGGTGAAGCGGCTGTTGCTGCTGCTCAAAGTATTAATTATGAGGGTGCAGGTACGGTTGAATTTCTTCTTGATCGCGCAGGTAATTTTTATTTTATGGAAATGAATACTCGAATTCAGGTCGAACATCCAGTTACTGAGATGGTCACAGGAATTGATTTAATCGCTGAGCAATTGCGCATTGCTGGAGGTGAACATATAAGTATTGAACAGGATGATATTAATTTGCGTGGTCATGCAATTGAATGTCGCCTCAATGCTGAAGATCCCTCTCATAATTTCCGGCCTTGTCCAGGAAGAATAACTGGGTGGTTACCTCCTGGAGGCCCAGGCGTAAGAGTGGATAGTCATGTATATACCGGTTATGAAATTCCTCCATTTTATGATTCCTTAATTGGGAAATTAATTGTCTGGGGAGATGATCGACAGGCTGCATTAAAAAGAATGGAGCGAGCCTTAAATGAATGTGCGGTTACAGGGATTACTACTACGATTGATTTTCATCTTGCTTTGCTTAAGCGGGATGAATTTCTTAATGGAGACGTCCATACGAAATTCGTTGAGCAAGAAATGCTTTAATTTGCAAGGTGAATTGTTAACCTGTGTTAACTTCTTTGATTTAACTTATAGATTTACTGTTTTGTAGAATTTGAGAGATTAATCCTTGCTGACCAACTAATAATTCTCTTATCAGACTAATTAAACCTACCCAAATAACAGGAGTTATATCTACTCCTCCAATGGGATTAACAAATTTTCTTGTAAATGCTAAGAAAGGTTCTGTAGGCCATGAGATTAGGGGCCAAAAACCTTTGTTCAGGTTGATTTTTGGATACCAAGTCAGCACAATTCGTAGCAAAAATCCAATAGTGAATGCACCTAGTAAAAGTCCAAGGAATAAATGGATACTGGGTAAAATTTCCATCAAAAAAGCCATTTTTAGCTTCAAAAGCATCACTAAATACAAATACATCGTATAAAACAGCGGTTAATTCGTAAGATTGCAACGGTATTGCTCTTGATCAGCTGAAATGGCTTTTCCTTTTTTCAATCTTTTCCTTAGTTCAGGATTCTCCAGCGAAGTTGCTACAAACTCAGCTATTGGTACGGTTGGCAGCATTCTTGCTGCAGGCGCACTAATAGTTGTTCCAGCAGCATTTGCTCTTATTTGGGTGAGTCAGAATGATGCTCTAAGTCGCTAAGTCTGGTCAACCCTTGCACATTTCTTAGAATGAGTGAACTGAAGGTTGATTATCGACCTTATTTCTTTCACTGAGGGTGGGCAACTTTGGTCAATGCAAGTCTGAATTGGGCCAGCATTGTTGGCATTGTTCTTGCCATATGCGGGGCAGGCCTATATTTCATGAGGTCTTTTAAACCAGCGCTTGCAAGAGATTACGACGTTTTCTTTGCAGCAATAGGTCTTCTTTGTGGGGGTATTCTTTTCTTCCAAGGATGGAGATTGGACCCAATTCTGCAATTTGGTCAATTTTTGTTGGCCGGAACAACTGTATTTTTTGCGTATGAAAGTGTGCGGCTTAGAGGAGTCGCCACTGATCAAGCAAGACGCTCTTCATATTTTGATGATGAACTTGAACCAGGTGGTGGACCTAATAGGGGTTTAAGAGGGCCACAGTGGGAAGATTCCTACGACAGCTTTGACGAGCCACAACCTGTTAGGAGGAGGTTCTCTTCTAGAGATCAGGCTGAAGATGATTCGTTGGATAGGGATTATTATCAAACAACTAGAAGTTCAAGAGCTGCGATTCCAGAGGAAGCTGCGAGTAGAAGGGGAAGTTCTCGTTTTGAAAGGAATAAGGCTGAGAAAAATCCAACACAAGAAAGGAGAATGAGTCGTTTCAGGAGGGATGATTATAAATCAGATACAAAATCTAGTTTTGGAGAAAGGAGGAATTCTCGGCAGGATTTTAGAAGAGGAAGTCGCCCATCTGTAAATACCCAAACTGCTCCGACAAGGAGAGTAAAAATGGATAGAGATATAGATGAATCGAGAAAGACAATAAATACTTCAATTCGTAGAGAGGGTCAAACTAAGGTATCTTCCCCGGAATCTCAAATAGAAGATGCTGCATTCTCTACTAGGCCTTCAAGAAGGCCTAGAGATGGTCAGAGCAGCAGGAGGTCATCAGACCCATCTGGTGGGCGTTCAGGATCAAGTGGCCGATATAGTCGATCTCCTCAAAGAAGAGGTTTAGATAAAAGGGACAATAATTCTAGATTTGATGATTAATTCATTTGTTTAATTTTTAATGAATGATGTCTGCCCAATTTAGGAAGGTTTGATTAGTAAATAGTTCTATAACTAACACAGCAGTAAAGCCAATCATTGCAAAACGACCATTTATGCGCTCTGCATAGAAACTCCAACCAAACTCAGGGATCTCCGGAGTTGTCGCACTTGAGGTTTTTTCAGAGTTAGTCGGTAGCTTTTTTTCGCGAGGAGTTGTTTCTTCTACCAAAGAATTATCATCATTGGTGTCTTCGTTAGTTAGAGGCATTGATTTAGTTCATGATTGGTCAAATTTGTAGCTTGAGGATGGGACAAGTCTCCAAGCGCCTTCTCCTAAAAGCTCTAGGACTGATGAATGAAATTCTATAAGGGTTGGCCTATGCCCCACACTAATAACAGCTAGATCTCTTTTTTTTAGAAGTTCATATAATTTTTTTTCAGTTTTCACATCTAAAGCACTTGTAGCTTCATCTAATATTGCAAATCTAGGCGAATTTAATAGCAAACGTCCAAAGGCTAATCTTTGTTGTTCTCCAAGAGAAAGTATTCGAGACCAATCTTGTTTGATATCTAGATCAGGGTAACGATCAAGAAGAGAACCAAGATTAACTTCTGTTAGGACAGACCTGAGATGATCTTCGCTGAATCTATTTTCTTTTTTTGGATAACATAATTGTTCCCTCAATGAGCCTAAGAGTAAATATGGTTTTTGTGGAATAAATAATAACTCCTCTCTTTGTGGCCTCTCAATATTTCCATTTGTTGGTTGCCAAAGACCACTTATCATCCTAAGCAATGAAGTCTTGCCGCATCCAGATGGGCCTACCACCAATAAACTTTCTGAATTATTAATACTTAAACTTAGATCAGAAATAATTGGTAATTTGCTTCCAGGTGGAAAAAGATTTGCGTTTTTAATCAGAATTTGATTTGAGCTATATGTATTTTTTTCATATTCATATAAAGGAAATTCTTTATTAACTTTCTCTACCTTTGATTGAAAGCCTTCAAGCCTACTTATCCCAGCGGTGAACTTTGCCAATTCTTCTATCTGATTAACTACGAAGAATAGAGAACCTTCAACCATACCAAATGCAAAACTAGCTTGTATAAATCTTCCGTAATCTATTTCACCTGCAAAATATGGAATCGCCATTATTAAATAAGGAAAGAAATTACCTGCATAATTAATAGATCTTCTCATTACATCAATAATTACTCTCCATATAATTAGAAGATTAAAGTTCCTTACAACTTCTCCTAATCTTCGCTGAGTTTCATTTTTTTCAGGTTCCTCACCAGAGTAAAAGGCAATTGATTCTGCATTATCACGAATATGAACTAATCCATATCTAAAATCTGCTTCATATCGTAATTGATCATAATCTATCCTCACTAAATTTTTCCCTGCGATAATTAACACCGACGTAGCAAACGCTGCATATCCAAATAGAGAAAAAGTAAGCTTTGTACTAATACTCCATAAAATTATAATATTTAAGGAGAAAGTAAGAAGCGCATCAAAAATACCAAGAGTGAAAGTTAAACTTTGTCCAGTAAATGCACGCGTATCATCGGTTATTCGTTGATCTGGATTATCTACATCTGTAGCTTCTTCATCATTTGGATTAATAATGTAATATGCTTTGTTATTTAAATAATCAGAGATTAGGCTTTTAGATAGCCACTCTCTCCATATAATACCTAGTTTATAAGTAAAAAATATTTGTGAGACGCGTATAGGTAAAGCAACTATAAAACAACATGCATAAATGCCTAAAATTCTATAAAAACCTTCTTCCTGTTTTGCCACTAAGGCATTAGTTAAATCCCTAGCTATAAAACCTATACCAGCATTAATCCCATTAACAGCAAGGAGCATTAAAACAATTATTCCAAGGAATAACCAATGTATCCATCTTTTATTTCTTAATTGATGTCGAAAACTAAAGAAACTACCACTGCCAATTAAAAATAAGAATGAGAATAGCCATCCCAACCAACCAGACCAGATTACCTCTATTGTTTTTACGACTCCGCCAAAATACTTTTCTGTTAAAAGAGGTTGAACTCCTTCTAGGATTTCAATTAAACCAGTTAAAATTATAAGTACTAATCCTCCAACACAAAATAATAAAGAAATTAAAAGCCAGATAAACTGCCATCCATTACTTTGATCTAATGGGAGAAAAAATGGTTGAGATAATCTTCGGAGTTTCCCCAGAGTTATATTTATATTTTTTTTTGAATCTGTTGTTTGTGACATTTGTGAGTTATTTTTATTTATATGTTCATAAAGAACTGCATTTGTTATTTTGATATTACATAAATTATGTAATATTGGGAAAAATTAGTTTTAACCTGGAGGCCATGTTAAAGGCCTGCCTCCAAGAATATGTATATGAAGGTGAAATACTGTTTGGCCTGCATCAGCTCCAGTATTAATAATAGTTCTCCAGTTCTCTAAACCTTCTTGCTTAGCAATTTTAGCACTAGTTATAAGTAAATGCCCCAAGAGTAACTGATCTTCTTTTTCTGCTTCTTTAAGGCTAATAATATTTTTTCTAGGGATTACAAGTATATGTATAGGAGCTTGTGGTTCTATATCGCGAAATGCAAGACATAAGTCATCACTGTAGACCTCTTGGCAGGGGATGGTCCCTTTAAGTATTTGACTAAAAATAGTGTCTTCGGTCATTTAAGATAAATTAAATGGGAATAATCAATAATTAGGAATCATATTTTGTGAAAGCTTAGGCGCCTTTTGATGAATATTGAAAGTGTGTCCACCTTCATATCTCTTATATATAGGAGAATATATGCCTGCTAGTAGCCTAAGCGATAGGAGATAGTTTTTCATTGTTATTTTAGAGCTCTCTGTATTTCTATTGCTTTTCAGTAGAGGCTGGTTCCTAGCCTAAATTTTACTTGCGACGTTGCCTTAGTCTTTGTTGAAGTTTGCGTTTGTATTTTTCCACTGGGGTTTCATGGTGTCGTAGTCGCTTTAATTCAGAAAAAACCCCAGCTTTAGAAACTTGACGCTTGAATCTTCTTAGCCCAGACTCAATAGCTTCATTCTCACCAATTGTGACCTGAGACATTAATTAATTTTTTAATAGGGCTAATAATAGCAAGGTATTGTCTTTACTTTAGGTGATCAAATACTTACTTCATTGCATGAACATCTTTGTAGTCAAAACCATTGTCTTTTAATTCTTTTAAAAGACTCTCTTGGTTGGTAACCCTATCAACAAAAAGTATTCCATTTAGATGGTCAATTTCATGTTGAATGCATCTTGCAAGAAGACCATCAGCGCTCATCTTTTTAGGCCTACCCATTTCATCACGGAAACTTAACTTTATTGATGATGGTCTTATTACATCTAAATAAACACCAGGAATGCTTAAACAGCCTTCTTCGTACGTATCAATACTTGCGCTAGATGATGTAATCTCAGGATTAATGAAAATATGAGGTGGAGTTGCTGGGTTATCTATATCTAGATCGATAACCAAAATTCTTTTTTCAATCCCAACTTGAGGAGCAGCTAATCCAATACCTTTCGCGGAATACATACTTGTCAACATATTTTTTGCAAGATCTCTCATTGAACCATCTACTTTTCTGATTCTATTTGCAGGATTTCGCAAATGTTGATTACCAAGTTTATAAATTTCCAAGGGTGGCTTCTCGACCGGCTCTTTCGATACGGTTACTGAGGCTCTTCCTTGTTCTGCCTTTTTAGCTAGTTGGGCAAAGCTCCCCGCCAAGGATAATCTCATTTATTACATCCAGGACTTTACTTGTTTTTGGAGCTTAAATCTGATTTAGGTGATGAATCTCATGAGTAATTACATGAACACTTCACAACATATATCAGCAAAATTCAATGCAAGCACAGTGGTTGGTTCAACTCCTTCAGTTAAAGAACCTCGCATAATTGATGATTTTGTGATTTGGTTAGAACAAAGGCCTGAAGAAGCTGGACGAACAACTGCCCTTATTAGGCCATGGTTCCAATCAGACCTTATTGCGCAGGAATTAACGCCATCCCCAATTAATCTCCGAACTCGAGTGCATGGCTATGGTGGTGATCCTTTTTCTATAGCCTATAAAGACAATCAAATTTTTATTAGTTGGATAGATGATGAGAATGGCCAGTTATGGTGTCAGTCTTGGTTAAAAAGAAGTACTCTAGGAATAGATAAAAGTAATTATTTAGAGTCTTTTGAGCCTCCTTTTTGTTTGTCTTCTAAAGGAAATTATTGTTTTGCAGGCGGGCTAATTGATTTAACAAGAAATAGTTGGTTTGGTGTGATGGAAATGAATAATAAAGATTATTTAGTTAGATTTGCTTTAAATAGAAAATTGCAAAAACCTGAAATTATTTATAAACCTAATGATTTTATTGGTTATTTGTCTTTGAATAATGAAGGCAACAAGTTAGCTTGGGTTGAATGGCATAAGCCATCATTACCATGGGAATCTAGTGAACTTTGGGTCTCTCATTTAGACGAATTAGGTAATATTGATAATCCTCTTTTAGTAGCAGGTACAAGTTCGAAATATAAAAAATCTATCTCAGTTTTCCAGCCTATCTGGTTAACTAATGGAGAATTAGTTGTTTCAGAGGATAGAACTGGATACTGGAATTTAATGATTTCAAAGATTAATTCTAATCCCAAAGAAAAACCTTTATGGAATCGACTTTGGCCAACCAAGGCAGAATCAGCAATACCTCAATGGGTTATGGGGATGTCAACTATTGCTTACGACAATAAAAATCTTATTGCTTTAATTTGTGATATGGGAATCTGGAACATATCCATTCTTTCTGCTGATGGTTCTGTGAAAAGGATTAATCAACCATTTACTAATTTATCTGGTTTGAATGTATCACAAGAAAAATTAGTAGCTATAGCTAGTAGCCCATTGCATCGATCAGGGTTACTTGAATTAAATTTAAATAATGGTAACTGGAAACATTCAACACCTAAAGATATAGATATTTTAAAAGATGAAATTAGCATTCCTAGATCTTTTTGGTTTAAAGGTTTTCAGGAAGAGAAAACACATTCTTGGTATTATCCTCCAACTATTCCATCTAAATACCCATCACCCTTATTAGTTAAAGTACATAGTGGTCCAACTAGTATGGCTACAAGTGGACTAAACCTTGAAATTCAATTTTGGACATCTCGTGGATGGGGCGTAGTAGATGTAAACTATGCAGGATCTTCAGGGTTTGGCCGTGCTTATCGTGAAAGATTGAAATATGGTTGGGGGGAAGTAGATGTTGTAGATTGCGTGAAAGTGACAAAATCACTAATACTTGAGGGCAAAGCAGATGAAAAATATATTGCAATTGAAGGAGGAAGTGCTGGCGGATTTACTGCCTTAGGGTGCTTATGCTCAACAGATTTATTTAAAGTTGCCTCTTGTAGGTATGCAGTTAGTGATTTAATTTCTATGGCTAACTCTACACATAGATTTGAGGAATATTATCTTGATTATCTAATAGGAACTTTACCAAAAGATCAACAACTTTACTTGAATAGATCCCCACTCCAGAAAGTTAAAAATATAAATTGCCCAGTTATTCTTTTTCAAGGCTTGAAAGATAAGGTTGTTTTACCTTCCCAGACAGAGACTATAGAACAAGCAATAAGAAAAAATAATATTCCAGTAGAATTGCATTCTTTTAATAATGAAGGACATGGTTTTAAAGATGGTAAAGTAAAAATAGCGGTCTTAGAATTAACAGAGAAATTTTTCAGGAAGCATTTGAATATTTAAGAGTTTTCTTTTATAAAGGATATATTTGATATTAAAGCGTTAGTAAATATATCTATTTCCTCTTTTGTTGA
>CETG01041227.1_pt1 | contig 15108 bp, 13 predicted proteins | sample 361471 | NCBI WGS metagenome assembly CETG01 (sample SAMEA2622696, study PRJEB7988) | marine metagenome | isolation source: saline water (ENVO:00002010), including | reverse complement strand
TTAAGAAATTCAGGCCGGAAATATTGCTTAAGTTCTTCATTTACTAAGGATTTAATTCTATTGTACTGACTGTTCTCTACACTTTCCCCTGAGAATTCAAATCCAAGGCCACCCCCACCTTTTTCTATTACCTTTGATCCAATATTAGATGTCATTATTATTAATGTGTTTTTGAAATCTACTGTTCTGCCTTTGGAATCTGTAAGCCTACCTTCCTCTAAAAGTTGTAGTAGAAGATTAAATACATCTGGATGAGCTTTTTCTATTTCGTCAAATAGAACAACAGTATAAGGTCTTCTTCTGACGGCTTCAGTTAATTGACCTCCTTCATTAAATCCTACATAGCCTGGAGGTGAGCCTATTAGCTTACTAACAGTATGACGTTCCATAAATTCAGACATGTCTAGACGTATCATTGCCTCTTCACTTCCGAAGAAGTATTGCGCAAGAGCTTTTGTTAATTCCGTTTTACCAACGCCTGTGGGACCTGAGAAAATGAAGCTTGCAATTGGACGATTAGGGTTCTTAAGCCCTACTCTTGCTCGCCTTATTGCTTTTGATACTGCTCTTACTGCTTCGTCTTGCCCAACCAGTCTTTGATGCAGCGTTTCTTCCATATTTAGCAATTTTACAGATTCACTTTCTGTAAGTTTTTGAACAGGGACACCCGTCCACGAGGCAACAATATGAGCTATATCTTCTTCGCCTACTAATGGAGTAGCTAACTTTTCTTTTGTCTCATTAGAAAGAATTGTTTCATTATTGGATGGAGTGTCTTCTGTAGTTGTTTTGTTTGAATCCCTAGAAGACTCCGTATCATGTCTATTCCCTTGTAGGAGTACTCTTATCTCTTCTCGCAGTTGAACTTCCTTCTCTCGTAATTCACCTGCTTTCGTGAAATCTTGTTCTCTAACAGATTCTTCTTTCTCTTTTTGTATTTTGCGTAGCTCTTTATCTATTTCTTTTGCTTCAGGCGGTAATTTTGAGTTAAGGAGCCGAACACGACTACCAGCTTCGTCAATAAGATCTATCGCTTTATCAGGAAGGAATCTATCAGAGATATATCTATCGCCAAGATATGCAGCAGCTTTCAATGCGTCATCAGTGATTTTTAGCCTGTGATGTTGTTCGTACCTTTCCCTAAGTCCAATAAGTATTTCTATTGTTTCTTCTATTGAAGGTTCTCCTATCATTACAGGTTGAAAACGTCTTTCGAGGGCCGCATCTCTTTCAATATGTTTGCGATATTCGTCTAATGTTGTTGCCCCAATACATTGAAGTTCTCCTCTTGCTAGTGCCGGTTTAAGAATATTTGCTGCATCTATTGCCCCTTCGGCGGCTCCAGCACCAATAAGCGTATGGACTTCGTCTATAACTAATATTACGTTCCCTGCTGATTTTATTTCTTCCATAATTTTCTTTAAGCGTTCTTCGAATTCTCCTCGATATTTAGTGCCAGCAATGAGAAGTCCAATATCTAGTGTTAGCACTCTTTTGTCTTCAAGAATGTCTGGTATTTCTCCTTGTTGTATTCGTTGTGCTAAGCCTTCTGCTATAGCTGTTTTCCCAACCCCAGGCTCACCAATTAAAACAGGATTGTTTTTTGTACGCCTTCCAAGAATTTGAACAACCCTGTCTATTTCATCATGACGACCAACTACAGGGTCTAATTTTGACTCGCTAGCAAGTTTTGTCAGATTAGTTCCAAATTCATCAAGGGTTGCTGTCTTTGTAGATCCTTTTGATGTACCCCCACCAGCTGTAACTTCGGCAGTTTCTCCGATCATGCGAATTACTTGAGTCCTTACCTTCGTTAGATCAACTCCTAAATTTTCTAAAACTCTTGCAGCTACTCCTTCTCCTTCCCTTATTAAGCCTAATAAGAGGTGCTCAGTACCTATATAGTTATGACCAAGTTGCCTTGCTTCTTCAAGTGAAAGTTCAAGTACACGTTTAGCTCTAGGAGTGAATGGTATTTCTACTGCTACAAACCCTGATCCTCGACCAATAATTTTTTCAACTTCAACTCTTGAGTCTTTTAGGTTTACACCCATGGATTTAAGGACTTTGGCTGCGACTCCTGTCCCTTCTCCTATTAGACCTAGAAGAATTTGTTCTGTTCCTACAAAATTATGGCCCAAGCGCCTGGCTTCTTCTTGAGCGAGCATTATTACCTTGATGGCCTTTTCAGTAAACCTCTCGAACATGTTTCAGTTGGCCACTAGCTTATATATAATTTATCAGGATTGTGAGTGGAATGTGAATGTAGTGTTTCTATAGTTATAGCTAAGATATGACTTTCCTTTTTTTTAAAACTTGAGCGATCACTGAATAATAAACAATCTAAGCTAGAGCGGTTATCCGCACTCTAAGTTTGTACGCTTGGGAAGGTTCTTGATAATGAGATCGCGATGAAAGAGAATGGCATCACAACCGTCTTTATAGTATTTTTTACGAGAACCTAGGCTTTTAAAGCCAAGTTTTATATATAGATTTCGTGCTGGAATATTGGTTGATTTAACTTCTAGAGTAGCTTTCTTGGCTCCTAGAGTTATCGATTCTTCAATCAGAATGGATAATAATTTTTTCCCTAAGCCAAATCTTCTATTCCCAGGATGTACAACAATCGCGTTTATTTGCAACTCATCTATAATCAGCCATCCTGAAGTAAAGGCGATTAGTTTTGAATCTATAATTACCCCGTAACGAAGTGTTTTAGAGTCTTTAAGTTCTTTCTCCCATTGAGCTTTGGTCCAGATGCCATTTAGCGCCAACTCATCAAGTTTTAGGCATTCCAATAAGTGTTTAGCTCCTATTGGGATAATCTTTAATTGGAGATTGTCTGCTTTATCTGATAACTCTTCTGGGTTCACCTTTTTGATTTGGTTTGATTTTTTCTAGATCTTTTGATCACTTAAATAATTTACCTCCATGATTAAATCCATTCCTTTTGATGATGATAGAGATCTAAATAGTCCCAATAGAAATGTATCTCCACAAACAACACAAGTTGATGAAAAAGGATCTTTAATGGTTGGAGGTTGTATTTTAAGCGAACTTGCTAACAGATATGGGACTCCTCTTTATGTGATTGATGAGGATACTGTAAGAGCATCTTGTCAGGCTTATATAAATGCACTTAATAAGCATTATCCAGGTCCTTCTTTAGCTTTGTATGCATCAAAAGCCAATAGTTCATTGGCTTTGTGTAGCCTTGTAGCTTCAGAAGGTCTGGGAATTGATGCAGTCTCTGAGGGGGAGTTGCTTACAGCCTTAAAAGCAGGTGTTCCTAGTAATTTGATTTTCTTTCATGGAAATAATAAATCTGAGAGAGAATTGCAATTTGCTTATCAAAATAGAGTAACAATTGTGATTGATAATCAATATGATATTGATCGATTAAAAAAAATTGTCCCACTTGGGGAAGAACCTGTAAATCTAATGCTTAGATTTACCCCAGGTATTGAATGTCATACTCATGAATATATAAAAACTGGACATTTAGATAGCAAGTTTGGATTTGACCCAGATCAATTAGAGGAAGTTTTAAAGGACTTAAAAAACTATGATTGGGCTAATTTAAGTGGTTTACATGCTCATATTGGTTCTCAGATTTTTGAGTTAGAACCTCATAAAGATTTAGTTCGAACGATGGTAGGTCTTTTTGAATTGGCATTAGATCTGGGGCATCAGATATCAGATTTCAATGTAGGAGGAGGCCTTGGCGTTAAATATGTGATTTCTGATGATCCACCTTCAATTAATCAATGGATCAAAGTTATTTCTCATAAACTTATTGAAGAATGCAGTTCTAGGAATCTTGAATTACCCAGACTTATGTGCGAACCAGGAAGATCTTTGCTCTCTTCTTCATGTTTAACTCTTTATAGACTTGGCTCAAGAAAAAGCGTTCCTGGAATAAGAACATATATTTCTATTGATGGAGGGATGAGTGATAATCCGCGCCCAATTACTTATCAATCTTTGTATTCAGCTTGTCTCGTTGATCGACCCTTAGCCAAAAATGATGAAGTAGTAACTATTGCAGGTAAGCATTGTGAGTCTGGAGATATTTTGCTTAAAGATTTCTCTCTTCCTTCTCCAAAGAGTGAAGAGATTTTGGCTGTTTTTGGAACAGGTGCATACAATTTTTCTATGAGTTCGAATTACAATCGAATCCCTCGACCTGCTGCTGTAATAGTGAGTAATGGTTCTTCTGAATTGGTTCAGAGAAGGGAAACATCTGAAGATCTATTGCGATTGGATGTCCTTCCAGATCGCTTTATTGGACTTCCTTAGGTAAGTTTGAGTTAAGGTTGGGATGATGGAGTGAATTTTTGGTGGTTAATAAATTTTCGAATTCTTCTAGATATATTGTTTGCTTCTGCTTTGGGTGTATTACTTTTTACAAGAGTTAAGGAATTAAGAACCCTTTGGTTGCTTAGGGGGTATTTGTTTCTTGTATCTTTGGCTTGGTTCGTACAACGTTTCGCAAATTTACCAATAACCTCTCAGTTTGTTGACGCCTTGGTTTTGGCTTGCTCATTATCATTAGCAATCCTTTGGCAGGGAGAATTAAGACGATTAATGGAATTGCTTGGGACTGGTCGATTAGCTGTTTTGCTTGGGAATCCTCAGAATGAGTTTCGTGCTAACGCTAATACTGTTACTCAATTAACTGAGGCCGCTGGTCGCCTTTCTCAGAACAGGAGGGGAGCACTTGTTGTCGTTGATATGGGTAGTGATTTACGACCTGAAGATTTCCTTTACTCTGGAGTTCCTATAGATGCTCAACTTTCAACAGAGTTAATACTAAATTTATTTGCTTCTGATACTCCTCTTCATGATGGAGCTGTATTAATTAAAGGGAATAGGATTATTTCTGCAGGCGTTATTTTGCCACTTTCCAGACAAGGTATTAGTAGATATGGGACTAGACACTTGGCCGCACTTGGTATAACAGAAAGGTTTGATAGATGTATTTGTGTAGTAGTTTCTGAAGAGACAGGAACATTGTCATTGGCTAATCAAGGCCGATTGGAAAGACCTATAACAAGTAGTAGATTGCTTGAATTGTTAAATGACTTAATGGGGACTTCTATCAACTCTCCAGGTGTAAAAGGTTCATCTAGTAACTTAAGTGCAGCTAAACAAACCTCTGCTACTTCTAGTATTGAATCTAGTAAAACTTTCAGTACTTCCTCAAATCCTCAAAATGACTTCAAGCAATGAGGCTGCCTGTGTCTATTAGTTCCGACCAGAGCAAGACTGTTTTTCCAATTCCTGTTGAATTGGATCAGTTGAAGATGCCAGAGCATCTAGCAATAATTATGGATGGGAATGGTCGTTGGGCTAAGGGGAGAGGCTTGCCAAGAATGATGGGGCATGCAGCAGGTGTAGAGGCCTTGAAAAGAACGTTGAGACTATGTAGTGACTGGGGAATCGGAGCTTTAACCGTATATGCATTCTCTACAGAAAATTGGTCAAGGCCTGGAGAAGAGGTCAATTTTCTAATGAGATTATTTGAAAATGTTCTTCAAAAAGAATTGAAAACTTTAAGACTCGAGAAAGTAAAGATTAGTTTTGTTGGTGATTTGTCTCCATTACCTGAACGCCTTAGAGATCTAATACAGCAAGCTACTGATTTAACCAGAGGGAATAAAGGTATTCATTTTAATGTATGTACAAATTATGGAGGACGGCGTGAACTCGTTATGGCTGCACAAAAATTAGCGAGAAAATGTGTTAAGGGAGAACTTGATCCATCATTAATTGATGAAAATAATTTTGCTTCTGAGCTTTTAACAGGTAGTGAATCAGACCCGGACTTGATTATTAGGACTAGTGGAGAGAGAAGAATAAGTAATTTTTTACTTTGGCAACTGGCCTATGCAGAGTTTTATACAACGGATATTTTATGGCCTGATTTTGATGAATCTGCCTTAAGAAATGCTTTGGTTGATTATCAATCTCGACAGAGACGTTTTGGAGGCTTAGAACCTAAAGAGTCTCATCAGTATGACATTTGATTTATAGAATTAACATTATGACGCTGACCCCTTCAAAAGTTAAATATCAAAAACGTTTTAATCTTCGTCATGATTGGACTTTAGATGAGATAAAAAATTTACTTGAAGAGCCTTTGATGGATCTTTTGTGGAAGGCCCAATCTGTGCATAGAGAGGCAAACCCTGGTTATAAAGTGCAATTAGCTTCTCTGCTAAGTGTTAAGACTGGAGGATGTTCGGAAGACTGTGCTTATTGTCCCCAGTCTATTCATAACGATAGTGATGTAAGTGCTGTTTCACCTTTGGAAATTGACTATGTTATTGATCGAGCGAGGGCAGCAAAAGAAGCAGGAGCAGATCGATTTTGTATGGGTTGGGCTTGGAGAGAGATCCGTGAAGGTAAATCTTTTGAAGCAATGCTTAAGATGGTTAGTGGAGTACGTGAATTGGGATTAGAAGCGTGTGTAACTGCTGGAATGCTTACAGCAAATCAGGCTTTTCGCTTGGCTGAAGCTGGTTTAACAGCCTATAACCATAATCTTGATACAAGTCCAGAAAATTATGATCGAATTATTACAACGCGTACATACCAAGATCGTTTAGATACGTTGAAAAGAGTTCGTTCTGCAGGGATAACTATTTGTTGTGGAGGGATTATTGGAATGGGTGAATCAATTACTGATCGAGCTTCTTTACTTGGTGTTTTAGCAAGTATGGATCCTCATCCTGAAAGTGTGCCAATTAATGCTCTAGTTGCGGTAGCAGGAACCCCATTGGAAGATCTCTCTTCAATAGACCCTTTAGAGATGGTTCGCATGGTTGCTACAGCAAGAATTCTTATGCCCAAAAGTCGAGTTCGCCTTAGTGCCGGAAGAGAGCAGCTAGGAAGGGAAGCACAAGTCCTTTGTCTACTAGCTGGAGCCGATTCAATATTCTATGGCGATACTCTTCTTACTACTAGTAATCCTGTAATTGAGGCAGATCGTAAACTCCTTTCCGAAGCCGGTGTTCAGGTTAACTGGAATTTAAATAATGATGAATGATTTAGATCAGGATGCATTTTTTAATGGATTTAAAGTAGCAGCTTTTTATTGTTTTTCCTTTGTAGAGGAAGAGCTAATAACATCGATTTTGCAAGAGATTAACCTGTTAGCCTCTAATTCAAATATTAAAGGAATGGTTTTATTTGCTCCAGAAGGGATAAATGGAACTATTTGTGGATCTCCAGAGGAGATCAGGTCTTTTTTTGAAAAAATTAAACCTATAATCTCAGGAAATAATTGTGAGAAAAAATATAGTTGGTGCAAGAAGCAAGCTTTTCGTCGTTTTAGAGCGCGTCGAAAAAATGAAATAGTTACTATGGGGATAAAAGAAATTAATCCTAATGAATGCTCTGGTAATTATGTAGAACCACTTGAATGGAACGAACTTATTGACGACCCTGACACACTAGTTGTTGATACAAGGAATGAATATGAAATTGCTGTAGGTACTTTTAAAGGAGCATTGAATCCTCATACTGACACATTTGGTGATTTCCCTAATTGGGTTGAAAATACTTTGCGTCCATTAGTCGAAGAAAGAAAACCAAAAAACATAGCAATGTTCTGCACAGGAGGTATCCGTTGTGAGAAAGCTACTTCATATTTAAAAAAGGAAGGGTTTACGGGAGTTAATCATCTCCATGGTGGAATCCTTAAATATTTAGAGGAGGTACCAAAAGCTGAAAGCCGATGGGAGGGAGAATGTTTTGTCTTTGATAGAAGGGTGGCTTTGAATCACGATCTTGTACCCGGTGTTTTTCGTTTATGTAATGCTTGTGGAATGCCACTTTCACCAGAAGATAGAAAAAGAAACAGTTATGTTCGTGGAATTAAGTGTCATTATTGTGAATCTCACTTTACAGATCAAGATAGAAGTCGATTCGCTGAAAGGCAAAAATATATAGACGATCTTTCAAAACGCCTACCTGGAAATTCCTTTTGGCCTACTCTATGACTGTTTCAGGACTGTCTGACTTGGAAATTAAAGCTTCAAAAGCTAATCTTTTGTTGAGGCTTCAGATTCGGCGGCCTCTTGACTTATGGTCATTTAAAGTTGTTGTTGCTGAAGAATTAGCTGCAAATAAAATTAAAATTTGGGGAGAAATGAAAGGCTGGGCTTACGCAGCTAGTACTGGATTACAACTAGATACCATGAGAGTTAGTCAAAAAGCTCCTGCTGGAGTGGGACATTTAATCTGGGCAGCAACTATGTCTTGGGCCTTGGAAGCGACTCCTTGTAAGAAGACAAGATTATTAGCAATTTATGATGATGAGAGTCAACATTCTCGGTTGATTCGCTATTTTCGGATGAGAAAATTTCATCTTGTAAGAGAAGTTAGCTCTTCCTTGATTGATCTCCCTTTGAGAATGGTATGGGGTGGTGCCGGCTCTTTAATGGTTGCTGATTGTTTAGAAGTCTTAGAACATAGTTATAGACTTTGGGAACAAAACAATTTGATCAAGCCTTGATTTAATTCCTTGCTGCGTGATAACTGCTACGAACTAAAGGGCCACTATTGATTTTTTTGAATCCAAGCTCTCTTGAGATTTTCTTGAATTCCATGAAATCTTCTGGTCTCCAATAATGCTGAACTGGAATATGGGCAAGAGAGGGGCGTAAGTATTGACCAATTGTTATTTGTTGACAATCTACTGACCGAAGATCTTTTAGGGTTTCTATGATCTCATGTTTTTGTTCTCCTAATCCAAGCATTAAGCCAGATTTTGTTGGGATAGTAGGTGCGATTTCCCTTGCGGCTTTTAATAGTTCAAGAGAATGTTCATAAGTTGCACCACGACGAACTTCTCTTTGTAGACGTTTAACCGTTTCTAGATTGTGATTGAAGCAGACAGGTTGTGAAGAAAGGATTTGGGTTAGACGAGTTCTTTGGATTTTTTTTGATTCTTGGGAATTTTTTCCTCCTCCCCAAAAATCAGGAGTTAGCACTTCAATAGAAATTTCTGGTAAGAGCTTTCTTATCTCAGAAATCGTCTTAGTAAAAAGACTTACGCCATGATCAGAAAGATCATCTCTTGCGACAGATGTAAGAACAACGTATTTTAGATTTAATATAAAGACTGCATTAGCAATTTTTATTGCTTCTTGATTGGTGATTTTCTGAGGAGTTGTTCCTTTTTCTACTTGGCAAAAAGCACAACTTCTGGTGCAAATTGATCCGCCAAGTAGAAATGTTGCAGTTCCTGCTGCATAGCATTCTCCTCGGTTTGGACAGCGACCTTCTTCGCAGATTGTGTGTATTTTATTTTTTTTAACAAGAGTCTGAACTTTTTCTAATTCAGAGGCTTTTCCAATTGATGGTTTTATCCATTTAGGAAGCCTCTCCTTAGGGGGAATATTGCTGAAACGGGTTTGTCTAGTTTTTGTAGGCATAATTATTGGTTGACCTGTTATTCAATACTAGTGCGACCTTCAAGGGCTCTAGTTAAAGTGACTTCGTCAGCATATTCAAGTTCACTTCCCACTGGAAGACCATATGCAATACGAGTTACCTTTACAAAAGGTTTCAGCAAGCGTGCCAGATATAAGCTTGTGGTGTCTCCTTCAACACTTGGAGTTAAAGCAAGAATCACCTCATCGATATTTGTTTGGTTAATTCTATGAACAAGACTAGTTATGTGAAGTAATTCTGGTCCTATGCCATCCATAGGAGAAATTAATCCACCTAGTACATGATAAAAACCTTTGTATTCGCGAGTACGTTCAAGAGCTAAAAGATCTCTTGAGTCAGATACAACGCAAAGAAGATTGTTATTTCTTTCTGTATTAAGGCAGATTTCGCATATTTCATTTGATGTTAAATGAAAACATTTTTTGCACTGACCAATTTGGTTTCGTGCATTTAAAAGAGCATTGGCAAAGGTTTTTATTTTCTCTTCTGGCTGTCTAAGTAGATGCAAAGCAAGTCTTTGTGCTGTTCTGGGACCTATCCCAGGTAATTGTTCAAACTGGTCTATTAGACGAGCAAGTGGTCTAGTAAAGCCGCTCAGTGGTCTTTAGCAGATATTCTGAATTTACTCTGGATCTTTGTTTTGAACAGTAATTTAAGTAAGACTCCTGTCAGTTTGGGTTGGTTTCGGGCAGAATACAAAAATGATTTTGGTTTTTAATTGATGATTCAATTGCTCCGTTCTCTAGTACGTGTGCTATTGGGTTTTGTGCTCGTGCTTTCATTAGTGGCTTGTAGTTCTGGAATATCGGCAGGATTAGAGCCTTTTCAGAGCACGGATGGCCGTTACGGATTCCTTTATCCAACTGGTTGGACCAGAGTTAAAGTTGATAATGGTCCAGTGGTTGTTTTTCATGATCTGATTAATAGTGAAGAAACTCTCAGCCTTGTTATTTCAAAATTAAATAATGATGTTGATCTTGAGAATCTTGGAACCCCTAGAGAAGTTGGAGAAAAATTGATTAATCAATTGATAAGTTCAGATGGTTCTGGTCCCGAAGTTCAGTTAGTTCAGTCAGAAGAAAGGAGCAGCTCTGGTCACGTATTTTATGATTTGGAATATATTGTCAATTACCCTGAATCAGTTAGACATGAATTAGCTACAGTTGTTGTAGATAGGGGTGATTTGTATACCTTTGCAGCTGGAACAAATGAACTTAGGTGGCCAAAAATTAAGAAATTATTCGTAAAAGTAGTTGATTCCTTTATCTTCTTAACCTGAATTGAGTCTAATTATATTTATTTAACTTATCTTACTAATTGCTTGCTCTTAAACCTGCCTGAACTTCCCATAATTCTGAATATGAACCACTATTTTCTATTAGTGAATCATGTGTACCCCTTTCGATTATCGAACCTTGATCTAAAACAATAATTTCATCGGCATATCTTACTGTACTTAATCTATGCGCTATAACAATAGTTGTTCTATTAGCAGTTATTTTTACAAGAGATCTTTGAATTGCTGCTTCAGTTTCATTGTCTACAGAAGCAGTTGCTTCATCAAGTATAAGGATTGGTGCATTCTTAAGAATTGCTCGTGCAATTGCAATCCTTTGACGTTGACCTCCTGAGAGTTTTTGTCCTCTTTCTCCTACTAATGTTTTATATCCTTGTGGTAATTGATTAATGAAATCTGTTGCTTCTGCAAGCTCTGCTGCTTTTATAATTTCTTGTTTTGATGATTGAATATTTCCATAAGCTATATTTTCTTCAACTGAGCCATGAAATAAGTAAGTTTCTTGACTTACAAGTGCAATAGATCTTCTTAAATCTCTTAAATCATATGATTCAATTGGGACTCCATCTATTTCAATATTTCCAGAATCTATAGAATAAAGCCTTAATAATAATTTAATGAGGGTACTTTTACCAGATCCAGTTGCACCTACAATCCCAACAGTCGTACCTTTTTTAATAATTAGATTGAAATCTTTTAAAAGAGTTGATCGATTTTGATAATTGAAGCTTACTTTCTCAAACTTGATTTGCCCTTTGATTTCGTTTGGATGAATTTTTATCCAACCATTTGAGATCTTTATAGGTGTATCTATAAGATCTAAGACTCTGTTTGTAGAAGCCATAGATCTTTGATAATCATCAAGTATATGACCGAGTGTTGTTAATGGCCAAAGTAATCTTTGAGTAATGAAAACAAGAAAACTATATGTTCCTACTGCCATTTGCCCACTCCAGGCTTGAAGACCTCCAATTACTAAAATTGCCAGAAATGCAAAAAGTATTGCAAAGCGTATAAGCGGAATAAAAGCAGCAGATAATTTTATTGCTTTTCTATTACTTCTTTTGTAAGCATTGCTATCAAGCTTTAAACGTTCTAGTTCCCAGTCTTCGGTCGCAAAGCTTTTTATTGTAACGATTCCACCGAGGTTATTATTTAATCGAGCAGAAAGATCACCAGCACGTTCTCTAACTTCTTTGTATCGAGGAGCAAGACTTGCTTGAAATCTAACTGAGCCCCACAAAATCATTGGAATTGGAATAAATGCTAATAAAGCAACTCCTGGAGCAATGAAGACCATTCCCCCTCCCACAAGAAGAACAGTCACAATTAATTGAAGAATTTGATTAGCTCCATGGTCTAGAAACCTTTCTAGTTGATTGATGTCATCGTTAAGTACAGCCATCAGACGCCCAGAACTGTCTGATTCAAAAAATTCCATTTCTAATTGTTGGAGATGGCTATATGCCTGAATACGAAGTTGATGTTGAGTAGCTTGAGCTAAGTTTCTCCAAAGTAATCCGTATAAATATTCGAAAAATGATTCTGCACTCCAGATAACACATGAGATAAATGCAATAATTCCAAGTTGACTTGGTACTGTAGAGAATCCAAAACTTGCAATCCAAGATGTTTGCTCTCTTACTACTACGTCTACTGAGAGACCTATTAGTATTGGAGGAGCTAGATCAAATATTTTATTGAGTATTGAACAAGTGGTAGCAGCGAGAACAAGTGCTCTTTGCTTTTTAAGAGTCCTAAGTAATCTGGTTAAAGCATTTGTGTTGGTTGGCAAATCACTAGTCATACTTCCTTTTTAATTGTTTGATTGTGTAGTTTTTTAGATATTGAATTTCTCAGAAGCTTCTTTTTTACAGTCTTCTTTTGCAGCTTGTAAAGAAGAACTAGTTGCGATTTTTTTAGTAAAGCATTTACAAGTAAAGGCGGCCATCTCTTTAGGGGGAATTATTTCGGCTAGAGACATTTCTGACTCGAAGCTTAATAGGCACATTGAATTGAGAAGTTCTGTATTTATAGCCGAGTTAACTTTCTCTGTTGTGGTTAATGCCCTTAAAACTATTAGTAGACATATTAAAGGATTTAATCTCTTTGCAGAAGTCATATGAATCTTGTTTCCTAAGTACGATTAATTTGCAGTTCACGATTCATGACTTTTACCTTTTTTAAATTATTGAAAATATCAGGTGGCATTTTGTGAGGAAGATCTATAAGACTGTGATTTTCAAAAATTTGTATTCTACCAATCATTTTTCCTTTAAGTCCAGTTTCATTCGCAATTGCTCCAACTAAATTACCTGGTTTAACATTATCTCTGTGACCAACTTCTACACGAAATCTTTCCATATTTTTCTCATTTGATCCTGAATCAAAATCGCTTCTACGCCGATTCCTGCTTCTGTCATCCCTACGGTCATTTCGGTAGGCTTTTTGTTCGGATTGTTTAATCCAGTTTTCATCTTCTTGCATTAATAGAGGTACTGAACCAAGTGCTAAATTTATCGCGCCCAGGGCGATTGCCTTGGCATCTGTGTCCAATTCATTTTCAATCTTTTCAATTAATTCTTTTAGTAAAATGGTTTCTTCTTCTTGATGCCTTTCAGTAGTTGATGCTTTTATGAGATTGTTTTGGAGCTTCTCTATTCGATTTTTATTGATGGTTTCGTTATTAGGTATATTCATTTTTTCTATTGGTTGGCCAACAGCTCTTTCAAGATTGCCTACAAAAGATCTTTCCCTTGGACTTGTAAAAAGAATTGCTTCACCAGTTCGGCCAGCCCTACCGGTCCGACCAATTCGATGAATATAAGCCTCTTTATCAAAAGGCATATCGAAATTGACAACTAGTCCTATTCGATCTACATCAAGACCTCTTGCCGCAACGTCAGTAGCGACAAGGATGTCTATAGTACCTTTCCTTAAACGTTCTATAGTTCGTTCTCGTTGGTTTTGCGGCACGTCTCCATTTAAAACAGCCACGTTATATCCACAAGCTTCGAGCTTTTCAGCAACTGTAAGTGTTATAACTTTAGTACGTGTGAATATAATTACTCCTTCTTCGGAAATGGCCTCAAGTACCCTTTTTAATGCATTAATTTTATAGCTATTTTGAACTGTGATATATCTTTGTCTAATTAAGCCTGTCTTCTTTTTATTGGTTTTAATAGTTATCTCTGCAGGAGACTCTAGGTATTTCTTTGAGATTCTTCTTATCTCTGATGGCATTGTTGCAGAGAATAAGACCATTTGACGCTCATCAGGTAGTTGTTCAAGAACCCATTCGACGTCATCTATAAAACCCATTCTTAGCATTTCATCAGCCTCGTCTAAAACAAGGCAATTTAACTCTGTTTTATTAATGGTCCCTTGTCTCAAGTGATCCATAACGCGACCTGGAGTCCCTACTACAATTGATACACCTCGTTTCAAGGCATTGATTTGGGATCGAAAGTCTGAGCCTCCATATACTGAAAGAATCTTTAATTCAGGTTTGTTAACTGCATATAACTTGAAGGATTCAGCAACTTGTATGGCTAATTCACGTGTTGGTGTTAAGACAAGAACCTGAGGGGGACCACCAGGTTTCTTGAGCTTTTCAATTATTGGGAGAGCAAATGCTGCTGTTTTGCCTGTTCCGGTTTGAGCTTGACCTACTAAGTCCCGACCAAGCATTAATTCTGGAAAAGCAGCTTTTTGAATAGGTGTAGGTTCTTTGTAACCTTTATCCCTAAGAGTATCTAGTAATTCTTGACTGAATCCAAAACCTTCAAACCCATTCATTTCATTACTTTCTTGAGTATCTGGTGAGTTTTTCTCAAGACTTTCTTCTGATGCAGCTCTCTTGGATTGGGTGTCCCCCTTTGTTATTTTTGTTTCGATTGGACTTGGCGAATCTGTTGAAGTTTGATCAACAGAACACAAGATATCCTCTTGAGTCTTTGACTTTTGCATTTAATTAAGTGTTGGCCTGCTTGATACTTCAATTCAGGCAGACAACTTCCAATCGGATTTAAACCGTGCTGTGTTGACGCGCCCATTTAAAGTCTCATTAATAATTTATCATCCGATGATGATCCTTCTAAGAAATTTGATGATTGATTTCTTTAAATAAAAAGTCAAGCATTTATTATATTTAGTACTAAGTTCTCTTTTGCGCGAGTTATTGCTGTGTAAATTAGCTTTTCATTGATATTCCCTAGAGGTTGTACTTTCTTGGTTGATGTTGATTTTGAGATTTCTTCAACTGAGCTTGGCCAAAGTAAAATCACTTTATTTGCTTCGCTACCCTGTGCTTTGTGGATTGTCAAAGCAAAGGCCGGATCGACCTTCTC
>CETG01084416.1_pt1 | contig 15115 bp, 15 predicted proteins | sample 361471 | NCBI WGS metagenome assembly CETG01 (sample SAMEA2622696, study PRJEB7988) | marine metagenome | isolation source: saline water (ENVO:00002010), including | reverse complement strand
TAAAAATGGGAATACAGCTTTTAATTGATTCATTAGCTTTTTTTAGTAGACAGGAATAAATCATTCATTATGCGACTTAGGCAAAAAATCTTGATTATATCAATTCAAGCTCTGATGGAAACAAGCCACACTAGTAGAATTTCTTGAAGATCTTTTGGGCGTTTTATCGACATTTCATCCAATATAAGGGTTTGCCAATCAAGACATAATTCTCTTTCTATTTTTTAATCTCTCCTGATAAAAGCTTTTTACAAATTATCTATGAAATTGGTGGGTAATAAATGATTTTAATCATTAGTCCAATCAGCCCTCCAATACATGAGATGAAAACCAATTTTCAAATAGGTTTTCATCTATTTCGCCTCATCTTTTTTGAGCTTTCGAGAAATCAGAACAAAAGAAACTGCTCGAGAAACAAGAATCACATCTACCAACAAGTGATAATTAATATCCATCTTTCTAAGGCCTCTTTCCCATGTCCTATGTCATAAGTCATCCATCAAAAAACAGCTAGCTTATAGGATCGATTTTTAAAACTTATACCCTCAGGTCCCTTCATACATAAGCATCTTATTTTCATCTTTTACCTATATTGTCAGATACGAATATAGAACTAATATAAGATATAGATTAAATTGAAAGACTATCTTTTAAAACAAGTGAAAAAAAGTCGCTATAAAAAACAAATATCTATTCCGATAGCGACTTTACTTTCATTTACCTGTTGTAATAATTTCATTTTAGCTGAGAGTTCTATAAAGTCTGAGAAGATTAAATGGGATTTTATTGAGACAAAAGTAGAAAAAAAACAAGTTGAATTTCATAGCTTAAATGAAAAATCAAAAAACAAGATTACTAGTTTAGACAATCCTCCTAAAAAAACTCTTAAATCAAAAGAGAATGCATCAGAAGGGCATAAGAAGCAAAAGGAGTTAAATATCAAATGGTTTGTACTTTTAAATGATTCAAGCTTTGAAATTGTAATTCCCAAATCTAAATTCGACAGAGATATTAAACTCTCTAATATCAATCATTCTGGGAGCAATTGGCATTCTAATATAGACACTGAACATAACGATAAAATTGAAAATTTCAAGCAAAATGTATCAATCCCTGAGATAGGTATAAAAACAATTATTTTCTCTAAAGATGATCCTGATCAAAGTATTTCAATACATATAGATACGATAGCATCTTTAAAACTTGGACCTCCAAAATTAATAGAAGATAAGAAAAATATAATCATCAAATTCAAAAATCCAATTAACAATTTACATTTAAATCTAGGCAACAATTATAGTCCAATCAAAGTTGTTCCTAAAGAAATTGTGAGCGTTAAAGAAAACACCAGAGCTGATGATAAAAAATTCAACCCCCTTAAACTTTCAAGTAAAGGATTTATAAAAGCTAAAGGTCCAAAAATCTCAATGATAGTGAAGGATTCTGATCCCATTAATCTACTTATGTCAATTTCAAAAATAGGCAGTTACGGTTTTATCTATATTCCATCAAATGATAGTGAAGATAAGAAAAACAATAACATAACTATTTCTCTAGAAAATGAAAATTATGATGTTGCGTTAAATAGTATATTATTAGCTTCAGGATGGCAGGGTAAGATAGAAGGAGGTGTAGTTCTTGTTGGAGAAAATGTCCTGAATAGCTCTTTTGGACAAGAGATATCACATGTATATAAAATGAATCATGCATCTGCATCTTCCGCCGCAGATTATCTAGCAAGCTTGGGTGCATCTATAGCCAAAGTTAAATTATCTGGAGCAGGGACAAATAATGATTCCAGTTACACTCCAAGCCAAAATCAAGATAAAACAATTAAGTCTTATGGCTCTGCGCAAGGACCTTTAAAAGGACTAATTGGAACTACTGATACAAGAATGGAAACTATCACTTTAATAGGCAATAAAGACTTAGTATTTTTAGCTACTGACTATTTAAATCAAATAGATGTCAAACAGAAACAAATTGCACTATCAGTAAAGATTTTAGATGTAAATGTAGACAATGGTTCTCAATTTGGTAATAGTTTCGCAGGTCGAGTTGATGATACATATATAGTTAATGATGAGGGGGTCATGGATTTAGTTTTCGGGAAAAATCTAAAGGCCTGGGAAACAGGAAGGACAACAGGTGTTGCCGCTTTGGATTTAGATATTGCTACCAAATATGATTTCCTTTCATGGCTTAAAGCCAAAGTAAATTCTTCAGAGACAAGAGTTCTTGCTTCGCCTACAATAATACTAAGCGAGAGCAAAGACTCAATTGATAGTGGAGCAAAAGTTGTTTCTGTAGAGAGTGGCTTAACATCTTCTTCTATTGGTCGCCCATTCGCAAATGAAACATTTTTGACTGTTGGTTCAAAAGTAATTACCAACTATGATGTCACGGCTGGTCAAAATGGAGCATCAGCAACTTGCTCTGCGATATTTGGCACAGCTGGACTAACTTTTGGAGCTAAAGTCCATAAAGTTGATTCCAACGATTATGTATCTTTTAGCTTAAGTCCTGAGCTATCTTCAACAACTGGCACTCAAACAATTGGAACTTGTGGACCAGTTAACCTTTTAAGTGTTAGAAGACTAGATACTGGAACAGTAAGAGTAAAAGACAAAGGAACATTAATATTATCTGGAGTACTCACTGATTCAGAGGTTGATACTATTGATAAGATTCCAGTCCTTGGAGATATACCAGTTTTGGGGAATCTATTTCAAAAGAAAAGTGACAGTAAGAAAAAAAGTGAATTAATAATAATGGTAACTCCCACAATCATAAACGAATCTTAAAAGATAGTTCATGAGCAGATCTATCAAAGAAAAGTATGAAACCTCAAGAATTGATCTATATCGATCTCGAAGAGATCATAGTGAAAAGAAGCTACCATTACTTAAATCAACGAAAAAATATTTTAATAGAGGGATCATTTACGGTCTTTACTTTTTATCAATAGTAATTATATTCTTTATTCCATTAAGAATAAGGTCAACTTTTTTATCATATAAAAAAGCTGAACTTGATAGTTTTGCTAAAAAACATGATATTTATGTTGAAAACATACAAGTAAAGAATCAAGAATTAAAAGCAATTAAAGATTTCAACCTGAGAATGGCTAAAGAAATTGCTGGTCTAAGATCAAGTTCAGCACTTCTGTCTGAGATAAGCAATCTTATGCCAAGCTCAATTGAGCTAAGCAAAATAAAAATTTATGAAAACAATATAACTATCAAAGGTAACGTAAATCAACAAAATGGGATTAAAATTATCAACTTATTTCTGCTTCATCTCAAAAGATCTTTGTTTGTCAATGGTTCATCTGTAAAATTATTAGAGGCAAAAGAATTCTCAAATAATTCTGATAATATTAATTATTTTAAGTTTACGATAGTAGCTAATCTATCAAATGATTTAAAAAGGTTAAATCGTGAAAGAATGTATGATTTAGGATCTATAGGACTATACAATAGGATAAAGATTTTAGAGGAATATAATTTATTGCAATAATGAAAAATATAGTTCAAGATATCAACAAGAATTATTTATGCAATCCCGAAAGGATTGTTATGATATTTCCCATAAGCATAGGAATAGTTATTTCTATTATTTTTAGTCTTATTCTAATCAGACCAACATTAACAAAAAACAAATTATTATTAAATACCATTTCGGAGTATAAAGAGAAAAAAGAGAAAATCCCCTTTCTTGTTAATAGATTAGACAATATAAATAAGGAGATTAAACTAAAAAGATCTCAAAAGAATAATATTATTTTTTTAATTGGAGGCGACTTAAATTTAAATACTTTAATGGCGACAATAAATCAATTATCAAATTCGAATGGTTTAAAGATAACTTTAGTAAAGCCAAAGTCTATAAATAAATTTGTTGCTACTGAACTTCCATTCCCTAATAATAGTGTAACATCAAATTCTAGTCCAAATATTAATTCAACAGGAAGTCAAGCAATATCCAAAGTCAATACAAATAATAACCTTACGTCTCGGGATAACTTACTTATAGAAGGTTTAGAACATCACATAGTAGAGGCTGAATTAGAAGGAGATTACTCTAAAATTCTTAATTTCATTAGAGATTTAGAACTATTAGAAAATATTACATTTCCAACTGATATGGAGATAAGTTCATACGAGAACAAAGAAAGCAATATGGTCAATAAAATTCGTATTTCAGGTATATTTTCTGCCTACGGTAAGATCCTTAATGAAAATCATGAGGACAAGTCTAAATGATAATATTTAACATAACAAGATTATCAATGTTAATCTTATCGATATAAATGTCTTACTTATACGCTACATTAGGTATTGCGATGCTAAGCGGAATAATGGCTATAGTGCAGTATACAAATACTATAATAAACATAAAAACAATGAGTACTTATATTCAGGATAATTATTCAGATAGTAAATACCAAATAGTTGACCAAAGATATTTACTTATTATTAAAAATTTCAACCAAGAATTATTAATAAATAATCAACCTTGCCTGTATGCACTAAATAAATACAATAGTACATCTGAAAAATATTATTTAAAAGACGACTATATCTTAGGGATAGAGAGCCCTAAGACCAATCCAAACTTTATAAATAGCTGCTCAATAACTGATGGTATTCATCGAATAATTTTAAAGAGGCCTATAGAAAACAATGCTAGCTATAAGTATTTTAGTTGCATCTTAAAGCAAAGCCAGTATTGTCAATTTGAGAATTAATCAAGTCATATGATTTCAACTATTTTAGGCATTACAATTGCCTCATTTGCAACTGTTTCACTTTTAACAATAATTAGCTTAAGTGATAAAATTTTCAAAGAGTCTGGTTCATATCCCTTACAGGAAAATGAAAAAAAAATACTTAATAGTGCAGGATATAAAGAATCTGATTACTCTATTATTCAAAATGATTTAGATAATATTATAGATAATATACGTAATAAATAATGAAAAGAATTAAGTTATCTATTAATAATTCAAATGGCATGACTATTCCAGAACTTGCTCTGGTAATGCTTATGTTCAGTTCTTTTCTAAGTATTTATCTAATGTCAGCCAAGTACATTCAGACATCTTTAAAGAATTTTCAAAAAGCTGATGAGAATTCTGAAGGATTAGTAGTTGATAATCATAAAATAAGTTTAGCAATGGAAGACTGGGCTCTTGAGCTTTCACAAGCAGCCTATTCAAGATCAGAAATTTCAAACCTTGGATGTAGATACCCAGATTCAAATGGTCAAAAAGTTTGGAACATTACTAGCAAGGCGAAATTGCCTTTACCTAATAATTATCAATATTGTGTTTTAGCTACTTCTTTGTCTGAAAGTCCATTGATAAATTTAATAAATGCAGACTCAACGGCCAAGCCTGGAATATATGTCATTTATGCAATACCTGATAAAATGAACAAATCTTCGACTCCCCATAGAAGATTATTTTGTCGACCTCGTATGTTCTGTTAATTAACGCTAGTGACAAAACTTAAAAACCTCAGTCTTAATTCAATCAAGAATTATCTAATTGAATATAGAAAGAAGATCTCAAAAAAATATATTTTAATTGAATTCGGAAGCAACTATATTTTAATTGCTTTAGCCTCATATACTAGTGATGGAATAAAGATTACGAATGTAAAAAGTGTTAAGCTTCCCAATGATGCAATAGAGAAAGGTATACCTTCTGATAGTGAATTAATGGCTAATCTAATTAGATCGATGATGGAGGAAGAAAAAGTTTATTCTATAAGAACATCTATTATTATTTCGCCAGATTCCTCTTATATTTCACTAATTGATGTTCCAGATGAATTAAAGAATAAAGAAGTCATTAAATATTTATCAGATCCAACATCTTCGTTACAGATTCCTATTGTCTTAAGCAACACGGATTTTGATGTCCACAAAACATCAATAACATTTACTTCAAAAGAAAATACTTTATTTAGAAAATACTTATTAGTTTCTATTCCAAAAGCTTCAACAGAAGTAATTATGGAAATCTGCAAGCAAGCAAATTTAAATCTTCATTCAATAGAATCATCCTTTTCCTCTATCTTAAGGTTAATTGATAGTTATATACAAGATCTAAAGGAAAATGAATATATTATATTATTAGAATTATTACCAGAATGTACTCATATAATAATCGCTGACAGAAGTGGTCCATTGGATGTAAAAAGAATTGCTTCAATTAGAGAATATTCTACAAATTATTCTGATATGGAAAATAGTACTAGCCAGGAAAATGAGGAAAAAGTTGATAAATATCTTCCTATTACAAAATTTGATACAAAAGTAGTTGTCAAAGAAATTATCAATATTTCAAAATCTTTTTTTAAGAGCCTTAATAAAGATTCGGTATATACATGCAGTGTTTTCATAACTGGAATAAATAGTGCTCATAATAATCTCGTAGATGTTTTAGGAAAATCACTAAGAATGCCTACTTATTTAATATCACCTATAAATAACAATTTAATATCAAGTGTCGATTATGAAATTAATGATTTAAATGAGAATCAATTATCAAGAATCATTGGAAATGGAATAGGTCTAATAGATCCATTAAATAATGATTTTCATCATCTAATTGGCATTAATTCTTTAAATATTTTTGAAAGTTATATCCCAAATGATAGTTATAAATTTAAGACCAAGAAGTTATCTACCAAAACAATACCTAAATACGATAAGTCGCAAATAAATAAAACCAAAACTAGTAAATATGAATTTGATAATAATTTAAGAAATGACTATGATCAAATATCAAGCAATTATGAGAAAGCAATTAAAACAAATATTTCTAATATAAATATCAGTATTCAACCAGAAGGAAGTTACAATAAAAATAGCATTGATTTTAATTCAGAAACTAATCTAATTGGTGAAAAAAACACTTTGGACTTGTCTGATAATTTAGATCCTCTTTCAGAGCCTAGTAAAAGTGTTCCTGAAATATTTACAGATTTTGACCAGCCAAGTGAAAAAGATAAAAAGAATAATATAAAGAATGAATCTAACTCAATTAAAAGTAATTTTTATTCAATTAAGGATACAGATGATGCTGAAATAAATAAAAATAAGGACATCAAAGAAATTATTGATAAGAATAAAACAACTAATTCTGGATTAATGATAACAAATAAATTAGTTTCCAATCAGGGATCTGATAATTTATCATCGAAATCAGTTGTAAAAGATAGTATTCTGGAGAATAGTTTAGATGATGTAATATCAACCAAAAAGTTAGATTCTGATGTTGACAAACAAAAAGATGACGTAAATAAAATTGAATTAGAAGAGGATCAATTCAAATTAGATACTGATTTCTTAGATAAAAATGAGTAAAGTAACTTATCAGTTTTCATACTTTCTCAAGCAGAGAAAACATAGGTAAATACAATGCAATAACTATTGTACCCACAATACCTGATACGACAAATATTACTGCTGGTTCCATTGCCTTAGTAAGAGCTGTTACAGTTTCATCAACTTCTCTTTTATAAAAATTAGTTAGATTCACCAACATAAATGATAGTTCTCCTGTCTCTTCCCCAATCTTTAGCATGGATATAAAAAGTTTCGGAATAATCTTAGAAAGACTCATTGAGTAACTTAATTCTCTGCCTTCTTTTACCAATTTTATTGAACGAACAATGCTATTTTTTATAACTTGACTTCCTGAAGCTATCTCACATTTCTCCAAAGCTTCTACCATTGGTACTCCAGAATTTATTAGAGTGCTTAAAGTGTCACTTAGGGAAGAGATTTCTGAAAGTAAAATTAATTTACCAAATATAGGTATCCTAAGAATTAAATTATCAATTAATAATCTACCATTACGTGTAGCATAATATATTTTAAACAAGTAAGTTATGCTAAAGATAATTAGCGGAGCGGAAATAAAGAAACTTGCTGAGGTTACAAACTTTGATAGTTTTAAAAGAAATAATGTGAGAGCAGGCAACTCTGCACCCAACCCATTAAATAATTCCTGAAAGGTAGGTACTATAAAAATCAATAAGGCAAGACTTACTGAAACAGCTAGACATAAAACTATCAGAGGATAAACTAAAGCACTTGTAATTTGACCTTTTAATTTACTTTGAGCCTCAAGTAATAAGGCAATTCTTTCTAAGACATCTGACAACACACCGCCTGTTTCCCCAGCTTCAATAAGACCAATTGTAATTGAATCAAAAATCCTAGGATATTCCTTAAGTGATGAGGACAAATCCATTCCTTTACGAAGATCATCAGATATATTAGAAATACATTTTCCAAAACTTTTATTGCTCATATTTATAGATAGTAGCTTTAATCCTTCTGCCAATGGAACACCACTTTTAAGAATGACAGAAAGTTGTCTAAAAAAAATCAACCGATCATTTAATGAAACTTTTATGCTTTTTAAATTTTTTGTAGACAAAAAAGTGAACTCAAAAGCTTTTTTATCATTGCTTTTATTTGTAATCAGATACTCAGGTCTATCTTCATTCTTTCTGATATTATTACTAGAGCCATAAATTGCCATTTTTATACTAATTTATTATAATTCCTTTTGGATTTGAGGATTTACTTAAAGCCTCTTCCATTGTTATTTCACCTTTCTCAACTAATTTGCTTAAACATTGTTCTAATGTGATCATCCCATCTTTACTCCCAGTTTGTAATTGAGAGTATATTTGACTTACTTTTCTTTCACGAATTAAGTTAGAAATTGCAGCATTGTTAATCATCAACTCATAGGCTAACGATCTTTTCCCAAATGTGTTTTTACAAAGTGTTTGAGAAAGAATACCAGCGATAGAGGTAGAAGCTTGTAATCTTGCCTGCTCTTGTTGATCTCCTGGAAACACATCAACTATTCTCTCAACTGTTTTTGACGCAGATGATGTATGTAATGTGCCAAGAACAAGATGTCCTGTTTCAGCTGCAGTTATAGCTAATTGTATTGTCTCTAAATCTCTCATTTCTCCAATATAAATAACATCTGGATCCTCTCTAAGTGCAGCTCTAAGAGCGGAAGAGAATGAATTCGTATCTCTTTGGATCTCCCTTTGATGAACAATAGACGAATCAGAATGTTTGAATATAAACTCTATTGGATCTTCAATTGTAATAACATGTTTATTTTGTGTATCTAATATACAATTAAGCAAAGACGCTAAAGTTGTAGATTTACCCGAGCCAGTTGGACCAGTACAAAGAATTAATCCTCTAGGAAGCTTCGAAAGATTAATAAAGTCCTTTGGGAGACCCAAATTTTTCCAGTTAGGCAACTCATCAGGAAGGAGTCTTAGTGTTAAACATCTTTTCCCATTCGCTAAATAAACATTTACTCGCAATCTTGATAACCCTTGAAGTCCTATGGAACTGTCTAAATCTCCCTTTTTTTTGAACTCATCAAGCTGACAGGAATCAATTAATTCGCTTAAAAGTCTATCCATCTCACTACTATTTAATATTTGCTTGCTAATTCTAATCTCTGAATGAATTCTAAATGCTATAGGTGATTGCTCTTCTAAATGTATATCAGATGCTCCAACTTTAATAGCATTACTGACAATCTCTCTTGCAATCGACATGAACTTAGTATAAATATCCTAATCCCATTATTCTAGACCACTCTTAATAATTCAGACAAAGTTGTTAATTGTTTTATTACTAATTGAGCTCCATATTCATATAAAGTTATCATTCCATTTTCAGTTGCTACATCCTCAAGTTCTTTATCTATAATCCCTTCTTTAATAGCTTTTTGGATATCACGACTTAGTTCAAGTAACTCATAAACACCTATCCTTCCGCTATATCCAATACCATTACAAGATTTGCATAAAGTCCCCTCTTTTCTTCTTTTTTCTTTTTCCAAGGCTGATAAAACTGTTGCATAACGAAGATTCACCCTATTTCCAACCCCTAACTTTTTCGCCTCGTCTGATGATATCGGTCTCTCAACACTACAATGAGGGCAAACTTTTCTTATTAATCTCTGGGCTAAAATAGCTCTAACAGAGGAGTTAATTTTATAAACTGCTACTCCCATATCTTGCAATCTAGACAAAGAACTAACAGAGCTATTTGAATGTAATGTCGTAAAAACCAAATGACCAGTCTCTGCTGCATCCATTGAAGATTCTGCTGTCTCAGGATCTCTCGTTTCTCCTATTAATATAATATCGGGATCTTGTCTTAAAAAAGTTCTTAAAAGATTGGCAAAAGTTTGTTTTTTAGCTCTATTTATTTGATGTTGAATAATATCTCCTCCTAGATCATATTCAATTGGATCTTCTGCTGTTACTATTTTCATTTCACCATTATCTCTCTCCCTTAAGGCTGAGGCTAATGTTGTAGATTTACCTGATCCTGTAGGTCCAGAAACTATAACAATGCCATTATTATTTTGAATAATTTTTCTGAAATGCTCTCTTATTTTTTCTACATGAATCAAAGTATCTAAATTAAGTAAATTAGAATCACTTTTAAGTATTCTTAAAACCATACCTTCACCATGTTTGCCTGGTGCAGTAGAACACCTGAATTCCAATTTGTTATCAATATATTTTCTATATATTTTTCCGTCTTGAGAGGCTCTTCTCTCTGCTATGTCCATTTGAGCCATATTTTTCAAACAGGCGACAAGTTGTTTACCAGCAATTAATGACATAGATAAAAACTTTTGCATAACACCATCTTTTCTGACTCTAATTTTGTAATTCTCTTGTTTTGGCTCAATATGAATATCAGAAAAATTAGATTTATAGGCATTAATCAATATTAATCCTGCCGCTTTTTGAGTTTTACTTGATAACATTTCTTGCTCAATATCAGTAACTTCCTCCTGTTCCTCCTCATTATCTTCATCAAAGGTGTCATCAAATTCAATTAGGAATTCTTCACTATTTGGATCTTCAATAGAGTCCTTTAAAGCTTCTAATACTGCTTCTTCTGTAAACTCATCGAGATCTACTGTCTCACCACTTATGATTCTCTCTTCACCACATAAATCAAGTATTGATTGAATATCATCTGATGAAAGTTCAATGAATCTACAACTAATACCAGAGTCATCCACCCTTTGTTTAATTAATGGCCCGACAGTACCTAAGAAAGCGATATTAGCTACCGCAATTGTCATTACTCTTGGTTGAGGAGGAAGACTAGTAGAGAGTTCTGTAGGAATAACAAGATTTTCTCTACACCATTGAAGTGAAAAGTATTTATCAATTAAAGTTCTTATTGATTTGGCTGAATATTTGCTTATATCTATCATATTATCCTCCACTAAAACATTCAGATTCTTTCCATTGATCTATAGAAGATAAAATTCGTTTATTGCAAATCCAGTATGAATCACCACAACTACCTGCAGCTACTTCTCCTACAACTTTACCATTAGAAGCAGTTAAACGTTGAGATTCTTGTTTCACTTTACAGGAAGCTTCCTCTTCCTCAATTAATTTCGCCTCCATTTGATTTTTAGATCCTAAATCAATACCTTTAAAGAAATAAAATGTTTTGCTGCATTCAGTTATGTATTTTTCACCTGTGTAGGTCGAATACTTATTCTTTTCAGATATACAGGCCTCGGTATTTTTTATAGCTTCGTATTCTGCCTCAGTTTCGGCAATATAATTTTTATGGACCCATGTCAATTTCGAGCAGTTATTACTAGTGGAATTCCATCTGTTTTTGCTTCCTGAGGGCTGTGAGTTCTTCCAGTTAAAAAATTGTGTTTCGCAATCATTTTTTTGTTTTTCCAAAAGCAATTCACTTGTCCAAATTGCTTTCTGACTAGTAGACGCTCCACAATTGCTACCAGCCCACATTTGACAAGATTTTAAAGCTTTTGAATCACTTGGTTTTTGTGCTGATTTAATTATTTTTCCAGACTCACTCCCAATTCTAAAATCTATTTCATATTTAATGGAAAGTTGCTTTGTTGGGCTCAGAATCAAGTGTGAGCAAGAATTGTAGCTAGAGTCAATTTTATAGCCCAATTGGTTTATTTTATCTTTTGAATTAGTCGCAGGATTAATCAAAGATATGTCATTACCTAATCTAAAATCATTTAAACATTCCGCTGCAAAAGAACTCATTAATGCCTTGATTTGATCTACTTCATTTAGAGCAACAGTTGAAATAATACTAGGAATTGATATAGCAGATAATGCACTTATAACAGATAAAACGACTACCGCCTCAACTATCGTGAAACCATTTTTATCAAAATTATTTACTTCAAAGTACATAGTATTTAATTTCACATAGTTCTAAAAGGAAAAGGAATCAAACCTTTAATAAAGCTTTAGCAAGAAAAAAAACAAATGTCAATTAATAGAAAAGCCTTTAATTAAATTGATTGGCAATAATTAATTATTTTTTCGGAAAGTATATATCTAATTTATTATTTTTTGCCTCAAGAATAAGAACATTTTTTGTAAGATTAATCTCGAATACTTTTACATTTTCAGGAAGTAGATTCGTACTTTCCCCTCCAATATCTCCTTCTTCTACTGTCCCAGAATTTTCTTTAAAATCAATTAAAGCATAATTTCTCTTGCCATCTGAAATTATTCCTCTTAAAATGATATCTTTATATAACTCAAGATTATTTAAATCATTGCTTTTAGCAAAAGGGTCAGTCTTACCAATATCTACATCATTCTTAATTTCTTCTAGGCTATATAAAGTGTTAAATTCATTTTTAGAAAGGTTTTCTTCAACAACATCTTTGTGATTTTCTTCATGAGATTGAATTTCAACTTGATATAAATTAGGCTTTATAACTTCAAAATTGCTGGAACTGTTTTTTGAACAACCTAATAGTAAAAAGCCAATCAATAAAAAGATAAACTTTCTTCCCTTCATTGAATCTATCTAAATTAAATAAGTAATTTAAAAATATATCTTATTTTTACCACATAGGAGATTTGTTAGGATCACAACCAATTGGGCTAGTTCCACCCCCGCCGCAAGTCTTTGCAGAAACACCAGTCGTATCATCATATATGATCAAAAACCATGGCATATTAGTTTTATTAGTTTCAGTTGATATAGCTTCAGCCATATAACAAGTATTGAAATTAGCCAAACTATTGTCTCGTGGTTGAATTGCATAGCCAGTGTATTGACCGACGAAAGCCCGAGATTTGTTAAAAGTACTTCCTTCGCCGATCCCTTCACTTACAATGCATTCTTTAACTCCATTAACCAAACCATTTTTCACTGCTGAAGTTTTTGCTCTAGCCTGAACCCCTTGGAAAGCAGGTATAGCAACAGCAGAGAGAATTGCCAAAACAGCAATAACAACAACTAACTCAACGAGAGAGAATCCTTCTTCTCCTGGTTTTGTTCTTAGAATTTTTTCAATTTTCTTGTTTTGCAAAAATAACTTATGAAAAGTAGTCATTGCATTTAAATTAATCTATGAACATGATAAACATTTAGCAGAGATAATGCAACTTTTCTGATTTCAGAAGCTATCTCCTTCACATGTAACCTACAAAATATTATCTGTTTACAATATTCCTCAGATTTTTACTAAACTATTTGACATTGAATAAAAAGTAATAAACAATAGTAAAAATTTTATTTGGCTATTTATAAGGGGAATTAATGGGTTTTGAATTGATTCTTACAATTCTAATTGGTTGTTGTATTGGTAGTTTTATAAATGTTTTAGTTTATAGGCTTCCAAGAAGATTATCGATAATATTACCTTCAAGCTTTTGTATCTCTTGCAAGCGGAATATCTCTTGGAGAGATAACATCCCAATTTTGGGATGGCTAATATTAAAAGGTAAATGCAGGTACTGCAAAACGCCAATAAGTCTTAGATACCCTTTCTTAGAGTTTTTCACAGCACTCCTATTTACGCTTAACATATACTCTAATCCTACTAATTTTGAATTATACCCTTCTATATTTACCAATATTTCTGGTAGTTTTCTACTTTTAATATTAATACCATTAACAATACTAGACATAAAGTATTTATGGCTTCCAAAATCTTTATGTATCTTCGGGATTTGTGGTGGATTATTAAATTCATTAATCTATGGGTTATATTATTCTAATTATCATTATGCTCTTTTAAAAGAACATATTTTAGCTGCAATTATTGGTATATCTTTATTTCGATTAATAAGCTATATATCTCAAAGGATTTTCAAGAAACCAGCGCTAGGCCTAGGAGATTCTAATCTTGTAGCAATGGTAGGAGCATGGTTGGGGCTTGAGGGAATGATAATTACAATATTTTTGACCTTCATTACCGCAGGAATTTACGTATTAGTTGGATTAACTCTTTCACAATTACATCCTGGTCAGGAAATACCTTTAGGTCCTTTTATCATATTTAATGGTTATTCTATTTGGTTTTTAGGTAATCAATATTTTTTCAACTTGTATTATCTCTTAATTAATTTAATCTATAACTAAATCAAATATTATCTCCTCGTTAATGATTATCAACTAAACAGAAGTATAATAAGAGTTCCTGCTAATTGTGCCTTTTAATAATTGATTTGAGTTGGATATAGGCTAAATATAAGGAATATTTTTAATTACCTGGATGCAACGAACAGGAATGATATCAATCCCATTCTTTAATGCAACCCAAATAAATCTGAAAAAAAGGATTGGGGGATTGAAAGATCATATAGAACTCCTAAGGGAATGAAATATGGGCACCTGCTACTTTTTTTTGTTAGCGTCGGTCTATTTCAATAGTGGACGGTTAACAACGCTAAGAGCAATTAGAGCGAAAGAAGCAATTATAAAGCCCTTCTAGATCAATTAATTATGGACACTTTCTTTCTATACAAATGTCTATTGTTACCTTTACAGAAGCAAGTCAACTCTTAGTCTATCGAAGCCGATCGACCCTATATGCACTTAAAAAGAATGGTCTTTTAGATGATTATTTAGTCAATATTCAAGGGCGCGATCACCTTTATTTAAAGCCATCAGGTAAGCCAAGATTAGAAGATTATGTCCCGATGGTTGTGCAATGGCGGCAAGGGAATGTGACAACTAGATAGTTATATCGCTAATTACATATTGGGATTTCTGCTATTCC
>CETG01191377.1_pt1 | contig 15133 bp, 12 predicted proteins | sample 361471 | NCBI WGS metagenome assembly CETG01 (sample SAMEA2622696, study PRJEB7988) | marine metagenome | isolation source: saline water (ENVO:00002010), including | reverse complement strand
GCCTTACAAGCAGGATGTCCCTGGTTCGAACCCTGGATCGCCCATTACTTTTATTCAGTGATGCCTGAGATTGTTAATCTCACTATTAGTAAATCTGCAGCAGCAGAACTGTCCAGACAGGCATCTTTTGGTGGAACACCGGGGAGAATGTTTATTGATTTAGTTCAGGACCTTAACCATGAAGGTTGGTTACACATACATCTAAAGCCAGGTATATGCGATGGTCTTCCTATATCAAGAACTGAAGGTATTACTTTATATGCTGATGTTAATAAATTTAAACTTTTTAAAGGCCTTGTTCTTGATTATTATAGTGATCTGAGTGGAGGTGGATTTTTAATATCAACTCCAACTAATGCATATAGATGTTCATGTGGTTCAGGTTTTAAATTAAAATTCTAATATATTTTTATATTTAAATTTTTTGAATTAATCTAACTTTTTAAAAATTGCATTATTAGCATTTTATTGCACGGATCAATATAAAATAGTAAGGAATTAAAATAGATTCGTAAAAAGATGAATATGTCACAAGAAGAGCATGGTTTAAACAATTATTTCCCTAAAGAAGTAGAAGAAAAATGGCAAAATATATGGGAAGATTTGGAACCTTTTAAAGCTGATCCTGACAAGGAAGGTGAGCCATTTTGTATTGTGATACCGCCTCCAAATGTTACGGGTTCCTTACATATGGGACATGCATTCAATACCGCATTGATCGATGTAGTGGTTAGATTTCAAAGACTCTCTGGGAAGAACGTATTATGTCTACCAGGAACTGATCATGCTTCGATAGCAGTTCAGACAATACTAGAGAAACAAATTCAAAAAGAAGGGCTGAATAAAGAGAAGATTGGTAGAGATGAATTTTTACGCAGAGCCTGGAACTGGAAAGAGGAAAGTGGAGGAAGTATTATTTCTCAATTAAAAAGAATGGGTTATTCTGTTGATTGGACTAGAGAGCGCTTTACTCTTGATGAGCAATTAAATAAATCAGTTGTTACTGCATTTGTTGAGCTACATAAACGAGAGCTTATCTATAGGGGGGAATATTTAGTTAATTGGTGTCCATCTTCTCAATCAGCTGTCAGTGATTTAGAGGTAGAGATGAAAGAGGTTGATGGATACCTTTGGTATTTTAAATATCTATTAATTGATGATAAAAATAAACCTTCTTTTGATTATTTAGAAGTTGCTACTACCAGACCAGAAACATTATTAGGAGATACCGCGGTTGCAGTGAATCCAAATGATAAAAGATATCAGAAATTTATAGGCAAGAAAGTAAATGTTCCTTTCGTTAATCGTCAAATTCCTATAGTTGGTGATTTACATGTTGATATGGAATTCGGGACAGGTTGTGTGAAAGTCACTCCAGCTCATGACCCTAATGATTTTGAGATTGGGAAAAGGCATAATTTAAGACAAATAAATATAATGCACAAAGATGGAACTCTTAATAATAATGCTGGTAAATTTCAAAATCTAGACAGGTTTGAGGCAAGGAAAAAAATTATTCAAGAATTAGACCAAATTGGTTTATTAAGTAAAATAGAAGATTATAAGCATACAGTACCTTTTTCTGATAGAGGTAAGGTACCTATTGAACCGCTTTTATCCACTCAGTGGTTTCTGAAGATGGATAATATTTCAAGAGAATGTTTAGAAAAACTTAATCTTGAACAACCTCATTTTATTCCTGCTCGATGGAAGAAAGTTTATAAAGACTGGTTAAATAATATTAATGATTGGTGCATTAGTAGGCAGTTATGGTGGGGGCATCAAATTCCAGCATGGTATGTATTGAAAAGTTCAGATGATGAAATAACTCAGCAGACTCCTTATGTTATTGCTGTCGATGAAGCTCAAGCTTTAAAGAATGCAAATCAACAGTTTGGTCCTGATATTATAATTGTCAGAGATAAAGATGTATTAGACACCTGGTTCTCAAGTGGCCTTTGGCCTTTTTCTACTCTTGGATGGCCAAATCAAGATGATAAAGATTTTCAAAAATGGTATCCAAATAATGTCTTAATTACAGGATTTGATATTATTTTTTTCTGGGTAGCACGTATGACCATGCTTGGAAATACTTTTACCTCAGAGATACCATTTAAAGAAGTTTATATTCATGGTCTTGTAAGAGATGAGAATAATAAAAAAATGAGTAAAAGTGCTGGAAATGGAATTAATCCTCTTCTACTTATAAAGAAATATGGAGCTGATGCTTTGAGATTTGCTTTAATAAGAGAAGTCGCTGGTGCTGGACAAGATATTAGATTAGATTTTGATAGAAAAAAAGAGACATCTTCAACTATTGAGGCTTCAAGGAATTTTGCTAATAAAATATGGAACGCAACGAAATTTGCCTTAATGAATGTTGAATCTGACTCACGTAAGATTTCATCTCAAGATTATTTATATGAATTAGAGTTATCTGATAAATGGATTTTATCAAAGCTAAATAAGACAAATATTGATTTATCAAATCTAATAAATAATTATAAATTAGGGGAAGCTGCAAAGCTTATATATGAGTTTGCATGGAATGATTTTTGTGACTGGTATGTAGAGTTTTTAAAGCCTAGATTTAATAATCAAGAAGTTAAAATTAAGAAAAATTCCGAATTAATTTTAATTCAAATATTAAATAATATTTTTATTATGATGCATCCCTTTATGCCCCATATTACTGAGGAGCTTTGGCATGTTTTAAACTATAAATCTCAGGATCAATTGTTATCAAATCAATTATGGCCTTCTATTAATAAACAATATATAGATGATCAATTAGAAGAATCTTTTGAAAAGCTTTTCGGAATTATTAGACTTATAAGGAATCTTAGGTCTGAATTAGGTCTTAAACCTTCACAACAAATAACAATATATTTAGTAACTAATAATAAAAATTTATTTAATTTTCTTAATCAAATGCAGAATGATATTATGACTTTAACAAAAGCTTCCAAACTTAATATTGTAAAAGAAAATCAGATTAATAAAACAGAATTTGCAAAATCATTTTCTGGTATCATATCCGATTTAGAAGTGTATTTGCCTTTTGAAGGGATTGTAAATCTTGAAGCTCTAAGGGATAGATTCTCTAGAGATCTTTTGAAAGTAAAGAATGAAATAAAAAGTTTAAATCAACGAATTGCAAATAAAAAATTCATAGAAAAAGCTCCAAAAGGAATAGTCCAAGATTGCAAAAATAAATTAAAAGAAGCTAATTCTCAATTGGAATCAATTAATAAAAAATTAGATTTGCTTAACTAATTTTATGAATAACTTGTTGGAGATTATTTATTATTTAGATTCTGGTATTGGTATTTTATACTTTGCTGTTTTATATATACTTTTAGTTGTTTTTATATTGCCTGCTTCCTGGTTGTCTTTATTAGCTGGTTTCCTATACGGTCCTTATTTAGGAACTTTAATTATTTTTATTAGTGCATTTATTGGAGCTTCATTTTCATTTTTATTATCGAAGAAATTCTTTTCCTTTAGGATAGAAAAAATTATTAACAAATTTTCAAAGTTATCAATTTTGGAAAAAATTATTAATAGAGGTGGATTAAAATTAATAATGCTTACAAGGTTATCTCCAATATTTCCTTTTAGTTTGCTTAATTATTTTTATGGTTTAAACAAAATTAGTTATAAGGATTTTTCTATTAGCTTAGTTTGTATATTACCGGGTTCATATCTTTATAGTTCTTTAGGAGACATTGCTAATAATATTAATGAAATACAAGATCTAAGAGTCGATAATAATATCATTATTAACTTAGTAAGTATTATTTCTACAGCATTAGTTATATATTTTTTAGCAAAGTACGCCAATGAAATTATAAAAGAGTCTAGTGAAGATTAATTCCGAATATTAATGTCATTTATCACTGCAAAGAAAATAAACCAATATAGTCTAACTCTTCCATATAAAGTTTTATTTAATGAAAGACTTTCATATTTTGCTTGCCCACATTCAGTCTTTATAAATTGATAAATTCTTTTTTTCTTCATTTTAGTTCAAAAGATTAATTAAGTCTTTCTCTTCAAGTATATTAATTTTATATTCTTTGGCTTTATTGAATTTACTGCCTGCATTTTCTCCTGCAATTAAATAGTCTATTCGTTTACTTAAAGAGCCTTTAACTATTCCTCCTTGCCTTTCTATCTTTTCAGTTAATGTGTTCCTTGTATATCCATTTATTGTACCTGTAATCACAAATGTTTTTTCAAAAATATTGAGATTTATTTTTCTATCGATCTTCTTAGCTGAATATTTGTCTTCAAATTCAAAACCTTGATTTTTTAAATTTGTAATTAAATTTAAATTTCCTTCATCAATAAACCAATTTCTTAAAGAATCAATAATTTCCAATCCAATCCCATTTATTTTGGAAAGTTTATCAGATTTTTTTAAACTAGCCTCTTTTAAATCATCTATATTTTTAAATTGATCAGATATATTTTTTGCAGTAACCTCGCCAATATGATTTATGCCTAAGGCATATAATTTTTTATGCCATAGTCTATTTTTAGATTCTTCAATACCAAATAATAAATTTTTAATAGATTTATCTCCCATTCTTTCAAGTTTTGTTAATTTTTTATCATTTAAAGTATATAAATCAGGAATGGTTTTAATTAATTTTGATTCAAAAAGCTGATTAATCATTTTATTACCCAGGCCATCAATATTCATCGCAGATTTTCCTACCCAGTGCTTTAATAAACCTTTTTGAATTGAAGGACAAAATTTATTGATACATTTTGTAGCTGCTTCTGAGATATTTTTATATAATTTTTCTCCGCATGAAGGACAGAAATTAGGAAATATTATTTTTTCAGATTGCTGTACACGGAGTTCTTTAATAACTCTTACTACTTCAGGGATTATTTCTCCTGCTTTCCTTACAACTATGGTATCCAATTCATGAATATTTAGTGCTTCAAATCTATCTGCATTGTGTAAAGTAGCCCTAGAAACTTTAGTCCCTGCTAATTGTACAGGAGCAAAATTTGCTACAGGAGTAACATTGCCAGACCGACCAACTTGAAAGTTTAAGCTTTGAATTTGTGTTGCTGCTTCTTCAGCTGGATGTTTTAAAGCTATTGCCCATCTAGGTGCTTTTTGTGTATATCCTAATTTTTTCTGAGCATCAATATTATTTACTTTGATTACTATTCCATCGGTATCGAAATCAAGTCTGCGCCTTTCTTTTTCCCATAATTCACAATAATCTTTTAATTCGGAATTATTATCAATTAATATTGAATTTTTATTTATTTTAAAACCGCATTTTTGTAGAAATAATAATCTGTCCCAATGATTATTAAAGTTATTCTTAAGGGAGAAATCTTTAGGGAAGTGCACTTGATAAGCAAAAAAATCAAGATTTCTTTGTGCTACTACTTTTGGATCTAACTGCCTTAATGTCCCCGCACATGCATTTCTAGGATTTGCAAATAATTGTTCTTGATTATCTTCTCTGATTTTATTGATTGATTTAAATGACTTTAATGAAATAAAAGCTTCCCCGCGAACTTCTAACCAATGTGGTACATCTTCAACTCTTAACTTCAAAGGTATCGATTTAATTCGTTGTGCGTTAATTGTAATATCTTCTCCCTGTTTCCCATCTCCTCTTGTAGCCGCATTTACTAAAAGGCCATTTTCATATTTTAATGCAATTGCATTTCCATCAATTTTTAATTCTGCAACAAAAAAATTTTTTTTAATTAATTTATAATTTGATTCCTGTAATAATCTTTTTACTTTGGAAGTCCACTCAAAAAGCTCTTTTAAGTTAAAAGCATTATCTAAACTATAGAGCGGAATAGAATGAGTTATTTTTTGAAAACCTTTAGCAATTTCCCCACCCAATCTATTTGTAGGACTATCTTCAGTTTTTAATTGAGGAAATTTCTCCTCTATCTCAATTAATTCTTTGTATAAACTATCGTAGAGTGAATCTTCAATTTGAGGACTGTCTAATGTGTAATAAAAATAGTTAGCATTATCAATAAGCTTTTTTAATTCAATTACTCTATTCCTGTTGGTATTTAATAAATCCAAAATTATAAGTTTTTTATTTTTTAACTTTAGCTATTCTGTCAATTTTCCAATCCTTATCGATTTTCGAAAAAGTAAAATCAAGAGGTAATTCTTCTTTTTTATCCTCTGATTTTAAACTTAGGGTAATAATAATTTGGTCTTCTTGTACTCTTGGAGTTCCAGATTTTAGATTTCTATATTTATTTAAATTTAGACTTGCTAAAAATTTTAGGAAATCTTGTCTTTTTACATGAGTCTTATAAGTTTTAGAAGTTAATCCGTATGCTGCATCAATTCTACCAGCTGCTATTTGATCGAAAAACTTTCTAACAAGTGGATTAATACCTCTGGCCTCAATAACCAGCTTGACTGCATTAAAAGTCCAAAATGAAATTAAAGCTACTCCTCCAGCCAGGAGAGCCTTGAATCCTATATCTTTAACTAAAGTTGCGTCCATGTTAATACTTTTTTTCTACTTTAAGAAAATAAATCGTTTTTGTTGGTTTTATTTGTCAAAATAATAATAAATTTAATTGATATGAGTGTAATACCTCTTTTGCCAATATTTTATAAATTTAACAGATTATTTTTTGAAGGCTCTCTAGTTGATGATCAAATTCCACTTGTAAGAGTTAGGTGGAGTGATAATAGATTAAAAACTACTGCTGGATTTTATAAGAGAATAAAGATAAATGGAGTCACAAAATCTGAAATTGTTTTATCAAAACCAATCCTAAAGGATTTATCTATCAAAGAGATAAAAAGTACTTTGTGTCACGAGATGATTCATGCCTGGGTAGATAGGACTTTGATGATTAATGAGAGTCATGGATTGAATTTCTTAAATAAAATGCATCAAATAAATTCTCTTCAAAGTGATTTTCATATTACAGTCAGACATGATTTTCCGGTTGTTAGAAAAGAATTAAAATATAAAGGGATTTGCTCTCATTGTGGAGAAGTCTACCTTTATAGAAGGAGAGTCAAAAATATTGCTTGTAAGAAATGCTGTAATTTATTTTTTAATGGTAAATGGAATAAAAAATGCCTTATTCTATTTGATAACTTTTAATAATAGTTTGAGTTTATTGCTAATTATTGGAAATTTACATCCTTTTAGAGTAACTTAAGGTTAATAATTTATTTATATGATTTCATCAAGAAGAAATATTAGGAATAATTTAGAAAAGATAAACTTGGAAGAAAAAGTTGATCACTTTATAGAAGTTGGTAGACAATTTGTAGATGGTGTCTCTGGAGCAAGACCTGGAAGGAGGAGAACTAGTTCGTTTAAAGGAATTTCAAGAAGGAATGTTAATAACGTTACGAAATGGGTGAATGACAAAGTAGATTCTTTCTTTGAAGATGAAGAAGATGATTGGGATTATCAGCTGGAGAAGGAATTAGTGGATAATAAAAAAAATTTTACTAGGTATGATAATTCTTCTAAAGATTGTAATAAAAGTAAGAAAAGACCTTTAACTGCTAAATCTTTGAGGAGTTCTTATGAAGATTTTCAAAATGAAACTAAGCGATTAAAATCTTCCGATGAAAGCTGGCCAGAAGATAAGGATTTTCAAATCAATAGGTGGAAGAGAACATCTTTAGAAGCAGAGCCATTAAATTTGCATTCAAAGGATAATTTAATCAGTAAAAATAGAGTTAGAAATTTGCCTAAATCAAGTAGAAGAAGAATATAAGTTTGAGAATTTATCAATATCTCCATTACCTAACCATCTTTCAATGGCTGGATTGAAAACCTCTCTAATAATTGTAAGAGGTTTTTTATTTCTAAAGAATCTATAGTTCCTAGACCAGAAGGGTCCCTGAGATTTAAATTGTATTTTTAGCCAGGGTGCCTCAACAATTGAAATAGCATCAACTTCTCTAAATAATTCTGATCTATCTTTGGTAAGATTTTTCCATATTGGATCTTTTGTATTGGTTAGATTTATTCGTACTTGGTCAATATTCCACCAGCTTTCTGCCCAGGCTAATGTCATATCATCGTTTTCTATCCACACCTGCCTTCTTATTAGCGGTGTTTTTAATTGATTGATTTCCTCAGGGGCATCTTCTATAGAGAGCTGCTTGTCATCCATGCCAATTAATTTAACTTTGGTTTCTTTTTTGGTGAGAAGTTGCAAATGCCTTGTTGGACTTCCATCTCCTAAAAGCATTAATTTCCATGCTCCCGAAATTTCAGGTAATGAGTTTTGGGTTAAAAAGGTTACGGCCTTTTTTCTCCATAATATTCTTGGTGATTCAAAAAAAATATTTTCCAGTTCTAAATACCATTACTTATTAGATGATAACTTTTTTTTGGACAAACTCTTAATCTGCTCTGCTTTTAATTCTTTAATATTTAACCATACTAATAATGCTGTTAAATCGGCTTTGCTAACACCTGGGATTCTAGAAGCATCTCCTATATTGGTCGGCTTTAAAATGTTTAGTTTTTCTCTAGCCTCAAGTGACAAAGTATTGATTCTATTGTAATCGATTTCTTTTGATAAAGTTTTCATGCTTTGACGCTTGATAGCATCGATATTATTTTCTTGACGTTTTAGATATCCTTCATACTTTATATCAATTTCTACACCTTCCCTTACAGCAAGAGATATATCTTTATTAATCAGTCCATACTTTATTAAGTCTTCAGAGTGAAAATTTGGTTTTTTTAAAAGATCTTTTAAGGTACTTGACCCTTTGATTTTTATTCCACGATCTAAGTGAATTGCTTTGGCTATTTTATCAGTACACTTTACACGTTTGGTTTCAAGCTCTGATTTAGTTTGTTCGAGTAATTTTAATTTTTTTTGATGATTAAGCCATCTTGATTCATCGATTAAACCTATTTTGAAGCCTAGGGGAGTTAATCTTCTATCAGCATTATCGCCTCTGAGAGTTAATCTATATTCACTTCGACTAGTTAACACTCTATATGGTTCTTTTAAGTCTTTTGTTATTAAATCGTTTATCATAGTGCCTATATAACTACTCTCTCTTGAGAAAATAATAGGATCGAGCCCCTTGATTTTTCTGGTAGCGTTAATACCTGCAACTAAACCCTGTGCTGCTGCTTCTTCATATCCAGTAGTTCCATTTATTTGGCCAGCAGAAAATAAATATTTAATTGACTTTGTTTCTAAAGAGGAATTTAATTGTGTAGCAGGAATGTAATCATATTCAACTGCATAAGCAGGTCTTAGCATTTTGCATTTCTCGAGACCAGGAAGTGTCCTGAGAAGTTTTAATTGAATATTTTCAGGTAAACCTGTAGAGAAACCTTGGATGTAAATTTCTGGGGTATTAATTCCCTCTGGCTCTAAAAAAATTTGATGAGAATCTTTATCTGCAAATTTGACAATTTTATCTTCAATAGAAGGACAGTATCGTGGACCTTTGCTATCAATAAATCCCCCATAAATTGGTGTAAGGTGTAAATTATCTTTAATTAATTTATGTGTTTCTGCAGTTGTTCTTGTTATGTGGCAATCTACCTGAGGCATTTTGTTTAAGATATTTTGTTCAAAGGAAAAAAACTTTTCTGATGCTGTACTCGGTTGAATTTCAAGATCAGTAAAGTTTATACTTTTTTTATCAACCCTTGCAGGAGTACCAGTTTTTAATCTATCTGTAAAGATGCCAATTTTATTAAGACATTTTGTAAGGCCAGTTGAAGCTTGTTCCCCAGATCTACCTGCAGACATAGATTTGTTTCCAATCCAGATTCTACCTTCAAGAAATGTTCCTGCTGTAATAATTACGGCCTTCGCTTCAAAATAGCTGCCAAAGAAGGTTTTTACGCCCGTAATTTTTTTTTCTATATATTTTTTGTTATTTCTAAACATCTCTGATTCTGAAATATCTAGATCAGTTATCATTGCTTCTTTTAAAGAAAGATTTTCTGTATTTTGTAGAATCTTTATCATTTCTTTGGAGTATTCTCTTTTATCTGTTTGGGCTCTTAAGGCCCAAACAGCAGGTCCTCTGCTCGAATTTAAAACTCTTTTCTGAATGGCTGTAATATCTGCGACTTTTCCAATTACGCCACCTAGAGCGTCAACCTCGTGGACTAGTTGACTTTTTGCGGGTCCGCCTACAGCTGGGTTACATGGTTGCCAAGCTATCCTATCTAGATTAATTGTAAATAAAGCAGTAGAAAATCCTAATTTAGCGCAAGTTATAGCAGCTTCGCATCCCGCGTGACCTCCTCCTATTACAATTACATCAAAAGATTCATTAGCTAAGTTTTCAATTGGCATAAGTAACTTTTATCAATTTGCTAGATTTCTAAATCTTGTATATTGTTGTTCAAATAATAATTTTACTGTTCCAACTGGACCATTTCTGTGTTTGGTGACAATAATTTCTGTAATTCCTCTATCTTCTGTCTCGGGATTATAGTATTCATCTCTATATATCATTAAAACTAGGTCTGCATCTTGTTCAATAGATCCTGATTCTCTCAAATCACTTAACATTGGTCTTTTATTAGTCCTTGATTCAACGCCTCTGCTTAATTGAGAAAGTGCGACTACAGGCACTTTTAATTCTCTAGCCATGCTCTTCAAGCCTCTTGTTATTCTTGATAGTTCTTGCACTCTATTATCTGGTGTTGTTCCTTCCATGAGTTGTAAGTAATCAATAACTATTAAACCAAGCTCCTTACCTTGTTCTGCAATTAGCCTTCGGCAAAGAGATCTCATTTCTAGGACGCTTAAATTAGGTTTATCATCAATAAAAATAGGAAGTTGTCCTAACGAATTGATGCCTTCTCCAAGTAATGGCCATTCATCTTGTTGAAGTCTACCTGTCCTTAATTTGCCACTTTCAATGCCAACTTCCATGGATAATAATCTATATGTAAGTTGCTCTTTACTCATTTCTAAACTAAAGACACAAACTGGCAAGTCTTGAGATTGAGCCACATTTTTCGCTAAATTAAGCACCATTGATGTTTTCCCCATCGAAGGTCGCCCCGCAACAATAATTAAGTCACTTCTTTGAAAACCTTGAGTCATAGCATCAAGATCGTAGAAATTTACGGGTATACCAGCTACTGAAGTACCTAAAGATCTTGACTCTATTTCATTAAATGTAGTTGTTAAGATTTCTGCTGCTTGGGTAAGTCCTTTAGATGGTTTTTCTTGGCTGAGCTCAAAAATTTTTTGCTCTGCTTTATCTATAACATCACCAGTGGATTGTGATTGATCAAAACCAAGCTGGACAACTTCGTTCCCAGATCGAATAAGCTGTCTTCTTAGGAATTTGTCGCTAATTAAAGTAGCCACTTGCTCAATTGATGCCGTTGATGAAACATTCTCTACTAACTCAACTAATTTATTATTACCTCCTATCTTTTCTAATGATCCATTATCGGCTAGCCATGCACTCATTGAAGTTAGGTCAGTTGGTTTACCTTGAGAATGTAGCATTAATGCAGTACGAAATATCTCTTTGTGAGCTCCTATATAGAAAGCCTCTGGTTTGATAATGTCTGCTATTCTTCCAATGGCATCTGGATCAAGAAGAATACCACCTAAGACTGACTCTTCAGCTTGTATGTTCTGAGGAGGAACCAAGCCAGAATTATCCCCATTGAAATTTCTTTTGAAGTTATTCTTATCTGAGCCGTTATTAGCGAAAGGAACTGAAACCATATTTTTTAATGCTTAGATATATACTCTGACTAATTTTAAGAAATATGCAATAAACTTAATTAACTTGTTACTTCAATATTGATTTCTGCATTTACCTCTTTATGAAGCTTAATTTGAACAGGGAATACACCAAGATTATGTATATCAGGAACTTGTATCTCTCTTCTATCAATTTCTTTTTTTGTTGCAGACTGAATTGCTTCAGCTACATCACCATTGGTAACTGTTCCAAAAAGAACCCCATCTTCACCGACTTGTTTTTTAATAGTAAATCTACCAATTGTTTTTAAGGCAGTTTTGAAGTCCAATGCTTCTTGCTTTACTTTCTCAGCTTCTATTTTTTCTTTCTCTCTTTTCCTCTCTATTTGTTTTAATACAGCTGGTGTAACATTGACAGCTTTTCCAAGGGGAAATAAAAAATTCCTAGCATAACCTGGAGCTACATCCACGACATCTCCATCTCTTCCTAAAGTCGATATGGACTCTGTTAAAACAACTTGTACTCTTTTAGCCATAAATAATATTAAATATGTAGTTAATAATAAGACCTCGAGGGTAACTTTATCCTCTTTGCGTATCCCAATTTTGCAAGTAACTTAATATGCTCCCAGGTTAAATCAATTTGGCCCCTAAATAAACCTTGTTTAGCTGAGTTGGGAAAAGCATGATGATTATTGTGCCATCCTTCTCCGAACGTTAGAGCTGCGACCCATTTATTATTCCTTGATTCGTCTCCGCTATCAAAAGCAACTGTTCCCCAACAATGTGTCGCTGAATTCACAAGCCAAGTTATATGGTAAACCACAACAAGTCTCAAAGGTATTCCCCAGAGCACTAATCCCCATCCCCCAACATCAAGTTGTTCTCCAATAGCAAAAAGAGATAAGCCGATAGGAATTTGTAAGAAAAGGAAGTATTTATTTAAAAATCTATAATAGGGATCTTTTATTAAGTCGCGACTTAGCTTTGGTACTGCCTTTAAAGCTTCTACATCTTCAAACATCCAACCCATATGACTCCACCAGAAACCTTTTTTACTGTTGTGATGATCAACTTCAGTATCAGAAAAAGAATGGTGATGCCTATGTAAACCAACCCAATCTATTGGACCATGCTGACAACTAATTGCCCCGCATGTAGCAAAAAACCTCTCCAGCCATAATGGGACAATAAAAGATCTGTGAGATAGGAGCCTGTGGTATCCCAGAGTCACTCCGAGGCAAGCGGTAAGCCAATAGAAAAAGAATAAAGTAATAACTGAAGGCATGCTCCAGAACTTAGGCTGTAAAGCGACAATAGAAAGTAAATGTATTACCAACATAAAAACAATAGTTCCCCAGGTTTTATGAAGCTTGAGCGGATATTTAGATGATTGCTTAGTTGGTGCAATAAACTTTTGATGTAAATCTATGACCCTCTCTGGAGGAACTGGCCTTGATAATTTTGCTGTTTCTTGATAAAGAATCTTATTCATAATATTTAGCTGTTTTCAAATGTACCGATATGAAATATTATCATACTATACTATTGATTCGTTTACTGATCTGTGAGTACAGGATATCGAAATAAATTATCAAGCGGACGCAGGGCAATGGCTCATTTGATACATATTTGGCATGAAAGGAATGCATGGTCTCACAAAATCTTACCTTTGTTGTCAGAAGTACTTGATTTAGGAAGAGTTCATAATTCGCAAATTTCTAATCTTCGTAATGGGAAGCTGTCTTCGCCAGGCCCAGAAGTTTTCTTAGCCTTAGCTCAAGTTAATATGGTTCTTGATCAAGGAGTGGACTCGATAAGGGATCAGTTGGAAAGTTCTTATCCAGAGTTGTGGAAGGTATTGCGAGAATCATCATATCCCTTGAAAAATGATAATGGAGATCCATTATCTGCAGGAGAATTATTTGAAATTTTTGCAGGCTTACGACCTTTACCATCCTCTTTTAATTGGTTTATTGAAGATGAAGAGGCATCAAAATTGAGCGAAGCCTTATCTGAACATTTCTGTCAGAATCGACCCTGGAGGCAATGCAAGGCAAGTATTTTAAATGCTTATTCTGTTACAAAAATATCAAGAAGAGATCGATTCGCAGAGGTTATTGCAGGTTTAAAAGATTATTCTGCGGAAGAATTAGATGGTGAGCTGCTAGATTTATATGAGACATCTCGCAAATTGGCTTTATTTACAAGTGGGGGACCAAATGCTTTTCTTACAGATTTGAGAAATAAAGTCTTATTAAAAGATAATTATTTTTTAAAGGATGATAAAAAGAACTGACAACTATAATAAGATTGAAAATTTTATTTCATCTTCTCAAGATGAACTAAGAGAAATATTTGAATTTCGTAATAAAAAGCTTTATTTAAAATTAGAGAATATTTTAAATATTTTTCAAGAAGAGAAAATTTCAACTAACCATTTTCAATCCTCAACAGGTATTGGATATAGCGATATTTCAAGGGAAAAAGTTGATAATGTATTCGCAAGATTTTTTAATTCTCAGAAAGCTGCTGTAAGAATGCAGTTCGTAAGTGGAACGCATGCAATCGCAGCAGTTCTTTTTGGAATTCTTAGACCAGGAGAAAAAATGCTTTGTGTAACAGGAAATCCTTATGACACTCTTGAAGAGGTTATTGGTATAAGAGGAAATGGGAAGGGTTCTTTAAAAGACTTTGGAGTCGAATATGATCAGATTGATGTAACAGAAATGGATAATTATGAAGATAAAATTTTAAGTAGATTAACAAAAAATAATTGCAAATTAGTTTTTATTCAAAAAAGTTGTGGATATACCTGGAGGAAATCTTTACGTAATAAAGATATTAAAAAAATATGCACATTAGTACATTCCATTGACCCTAACTGTATATGTTTCGTCGATAATTGTTATGGAGAATTAGTTGAAGATAGTGAACCTAGTGAGAATGGAGCCAATATCGTTGCAGGTTCTTTAATTAAGAATTTGGGTGGAACAATAGTACCTACAGGAGGTTATGTTGCAGGTGATGCAGACTTGATTGAGCTTGCATGCTGTCGATTAACTAGTCCAGGCATAGGAATTAATGCAGGAATTAATTTTGGCCTCGGGAGGTTGATTTTACAGGGTCTATTTTTAGCTCCTCAAATGGTTACTGAATCATTAAATTCTGCAGATTTGATTGCATCTGTATTTAAAAAAATGGGATTTAGTGTTCTTCCTCACCCTGCTTCATATAGATCTGATATTATTCAAGCAGTACAATTAAAAAATCCTAACCTTGTTCAACATGTTTGCCAATCATTTCAATATTCATCTCCTGTTGATTCTTTTTTAAATGTTATACCTTCCTCAATGAGTGGCTATGATTCAAAGTTAATAATGTCAGGTGGCACATTTATTGAGGGGAGTACAAGTGAGTTTTCTGC
>CETG01430844.1_pt1 | contig 15160 bp, 13 predicted proteins | sample 361471 | NCBI WGS metagenome assembly CETG01 (sample SAMEA2622696, study PRJEB7988) | marine metagenome | isolation source: saline water (ENVO:00002010), including | reverse complement strand
GATAGCGATTTTGATGAGCTTGATTACGAAACAGGAGATGAGTTTGATTCAGGAAATAGATCTCAAAAAGAGACAAGTACTCACTTCGCACCGCTTGCACAATCAAACCCGTTCGATAACAGATCAGGGTCTGTATCTTCTAACGTCATTGGTATGCCTGGAATTTCAACTACGAGCTCTGAAGTCAGTTTAATGGAGCCAAGAAGTTTTGATGAAATGCCTCGCGCTATACAAGCTTTGCGAGAAAGAAAAACAGTCATACTAAACTTAACTATGATGGAGCCAGATCAAGCTCAAAGAGCCGTTGATTTTGTTGCAGGAGGGACATTTGCAATTGATGGTCACCAAGAGAGAGTGGGCGAAAGTATTTTCCTATTTGCTCCAAGTTGTGTGAATGTTACCAACTCCTTTCAGGAAGAGGCATCTCCCTCCACAGTAGGAAATAAAGATAATGAGTCTTTAACAAAGGAAGTTATAACTGCTCCAGAGCCAGCTTGGGGAGATTCAATAGCGACGGCGTTATAAAACCAAGTGTCTTTATCGCTTGGTGTAATTGGTTTGGGGAGAATGGCAAAATCTCTTCTCTTGCCTTTGTTTGAGAGAGGCGATTTTCTTCCTAATGAAGTTATTGGAATCGTTGGTCATAGAGAAAGTATTGAAAGATCTTTATCCCAACTTCCTAAAGGGATTCGTGTTGTTTCTGCTGATGATCCAATAGCTCAAGAAGCGTGGAGTGCTCCAATTCAGCTTTTAGCGGTTAAACCACAGCAATTTAGTTATATTGCGGATAATTTAAATAAAATAGATAAAAATAATTCTGAAAAGTCCCTATTGATTTCTGTATTGGCGGGAGTTTCTTTGCACAAATTGCAGAAGTCTTTCCCATTCCATCTGTGCATAAGGGCTGTACCCAATACTCCTGTAATTATCAAGAAAGGGTTAACTGGATTAGCCTGGGGAGAAGGTATCTCAGTCAAGCAGCGTTTATTTGTAAAGGAACTATTTCAGTCAATAAGTGAAGTTTTTGAGTTTCCTGAACAGCAATTGGATGCATTCTTAGCATTGACATCTTCTGGACCAGCGTATGTTGCTCTAATGACTGAAGCATTGGCTGATGGAGCGGTCGCAGCAGGGTTGCCTCGATCAATTGCCAATTATTTATCTCATAGAACTCTTTATGGGACATCTTTATTGCTAAAAGAAAAAGATTTACACCCAGGTGAACTTAAAGATATGGTTGCTTCACCAGGTGGAACAACGATTACAGCCCTTCGACATCTTGAAATGGCAGGGTTGCGATCGGCTTTGATTGAAGCGGTTGTACTTGCGGCCGAACGAAGTCGTGAGCTTGCTTAGAACCAACTATCTTTGTTTGACCAAGTATGGAGTTATAGAGGTTTTCAAGATTATCGATGTTTTGTTTTAGAGTATATCTTTCCAACACTCTTGATCTAGCTCGTCTTGCTAGTTCGGCTGTTAGAATTGGTTGATCTTTAAGTACTGGTAATAGCGTTCTTAATTGCGAGGTTACATTCTCAGTATTTAATACAATGCCTGCACCATTTTCCAGTACTTCACCATCGGCACCAGCATCCGTAGCTACACATGCTGTACCTGTTGACATCGCTTCAAGTAAAGCAATTGATAGGCCTTCAACCAAGCTAGGTAATAGGAATACTTCAGCACATTGAAGAAGTGCTACTTTGGTTTCTAAATCTGACTCATATCCCCACCAAAGGACATCATTAACATTATTTGAAAGGGAATTATTTTCTAGTGTGGGTCTTAGTGGACCATCCCCTACAATAACGAGACGGCAATTGTGAGGCTCTACTTGACGCCAAGATCGAAGTAGTGCCTCAACATTTTTCTCGGAGGCAATTCTTCCCATATAAATGAAAATACGATAGCTACCTATTCGATTTCTAACTTCTTGGTGTTTAAGAGTTGCACAATTATCTGTAATCGGTCGCCATATATCTGTATTCACTCCATTCGGAATTATTTCAAGTCTATTTTCTTTTACTCCAAGTTTGGCAAGTACTTCTGCTTGCATTTCAGAGAAAACAATTACTTTGTCATACTTCGCCAGAGATGGCGCATAAAGTTGATAAGTAAGTTGTTGAGTACTGGCTGTTAAGCTCCTAATGCCTGAATCAAACGCTGGATGAAAGGTTGCTATTAGAGGAACATTAAGTTGATGGCAGAGTTCAGGTAATCTGAAGTCAAGAGGAGAAAGTGTAAGACTTGCATGAACTAGGTCGGGTTTTAGTCTTTCAAGTGATTCTCTTAATTCTCTTTGTGCTCTTGGTGATGGAATCGTATATACTTGTGATTTTATTAAATAAGGAAGGCTGACATCTGGATCATTCGCTAATAGAGAGGTCTGTTTGTTTTTAGGATTACTAGGATTATCGAAATGAATAAAACTTATTTTATGACCTCTCTTCCTAAGCGCCTCAGTGGTGCTTAGACCGTAGCTTACATTTCCACAGAAGGGTGTTTTTTTGCCCAGCCAGGCGATGTGCGCCACTAGCTGAAATTGAAACTATCTTTAAAGTTAGCAGTCTTTTGCAGTTTTACTAAAATTCAATGGATAATGTTAGATCGCTAAAAAAAACTATAACCTTAATCTTCGTTTAAGAATCTGAGGAGAGCTTTTTAATTATCATTGTCTACTATCGTTAGATATATTTTCAGGTTCATTTGAGGATGAAATAACTTCTCTTAGCATTTGTAATGACCTTACTTTTTTAGGCAGATGATTATTGATCCATATCTCTAAAACTAATAATAATTTAAGCCATACTTTTTTTGGACCTATGATTTCTCCATTTCGATTCATTGGAATGTTGGGATTTAGAAGTCTTTGAAGCAATGCTAGTTCAGAAGGATTTAGTTGAACTTCAGCAGCTGGGATGTCTCCAATAACAAATCCTTCCTGTGGGAAGAAACTGCATTTCCACTCCCATTCGCCTAAGGGAGGTTCCAATCTCATGCCACTGCGAGCACAAGTTTGGAGTGGTATGCAATATCCGCCAAGAGCAAGTATATGAACACATGATTGGACGCAGTGAGCCAAGGTAACAAGCTCTTTATTCGCGTTGTTTTTAATTGATTCGAGTCGTTCTAAATGAATTAGAACAGTATCTAGTATGTTTGGTTGTGGATCATTATTTGCAACCAACATTAGAATTAGTTCTGTCAGAGCTTGAGCTGCGGCTAGTGTCTCTATACACTGGCCTAATTTGCTATAGCTTCTTAATACTTTTATTTGGCGGACTTTCTTTAGGCTGCTTTTCCCAAAGACATGCAAGTCGAGAAAAGTGAGAGGTGATGTTGCAGCAAGACTACTTTTTGGTCGTCTTGCCCCTGGAATAGCTAGACGTATGATGCCTTCTTTATCACTGAGAATAGTTAATAAACGATCATGCTCTCCTAGTGGCCCCACCTTAAGCGACAGACCTTTTATGCGGTTCTCTGATGTCAATGTTTGTTTTCGGCTCTTATTGCCTGAAGCATTTCAATGCCAAAACTAGTACCTATTTCCGTAGCACCTGCTTCAATCAATGTCATTGCGTGTTGAATCGTTTTTATGCCTCCAACTGCTTTAATGGCAGACCTATCTTTTACGAGTAAAGAAACTTCTCTTATTTGTTCTTGCGATATAGGAGGGCCAAATCCATTGCCAACTTGAATTCCGCTAACACCTGCGTCTATAGAGGCTTCAATTGCAAGGGATAACTTTTCTCTAGGGATTTGATTAATATCAAGAATTGATCTCATAGGGCTACCTATTTCACATAACTGAGCGAGTTCTTCTGCAAAGATATTTATTTTGCCTTGGCATAAAGCCAATAAATTAGGTACCACTTCTAGCTCCTCAGCACCTTTGTTGATAGCCCACTCTGCTTCAGACCTTTTGAATTTATTTGGGATATTCCCAAAGGGGAAACCAATTACTGTAATTAGCTTGGTTTGGCTTTTTGAGCCAATTAATTCTTTGGCTCTTTCTAATCTAATTAGATCGGTGCATAACCTTGGGATATTAAATTGTTGTGAACCACTACATATTTGATTTAGTAATTCGTCTGAAAGACTTGGGGTTAATGCAGCTTGATGAATAAATGCGGCAAATTCAGTTAAATCAATTCTCAAAGTAGAGGAATTCATCTGGATTATTTTTTACTCTTTTGCTTGAATCAAGCCATACCCTCCATGGTTCCTTTTGTAAATAACTTGTAATTCATGATTGTCTTTATTTCGAAAAAAATAAAAATCATGGTCGATTAGATCCAATTGATGCCTTGCTTGATCAATAGTCATTGGATTCATTGGAAAATATTTACGTCTTATCCCAGGGTTAGGGAGATTAGCTTCTTTGTCTTTCAGTAAAGAATTATCTATAGGGTTCTCATCATAAATATCATCAGTTCGTGGTGAACTAGGAATCTTAGATCCATGATTAGGATGATGATTATTGTGCCTCTCTTTATATTTTCTTAGTTGTCTGGAAAGTTTACTTGCCACTAAGTCGATACTTGAGTAAAGGTTTTCACTCCTTTCTTGTGCTCTTATTACAGTGCCATTAGCGAAAACAGTAACTTCAGCAATTTGTTGTGAAACTCTTGGATTACGAGCTACTGACAGATGAACATCTGCTTCTTTTACTATTTCGTCAAAGTGTTGAATGGCCTTTTCAAGCTTTGATTGGGTGTATTCACGAAGTGCATCAGTTAGTTCAAGATTTCGACCATGAATAAGCAGCTTCATTTAATTCCTCCAACGCCAGAAAATTCTGGAAGAGTAGATATTAATTATTTAACAAACAATGGCACACATGCTTTTCTTTTTAAACCAAAAGATTTAGTCCAGTTTGAGACTGCTTGGAACTGGCAGGCTCGGTGGATGGAGAAGCTTGTGCTTGATCCCTCCTCGGCGCAAGCCGTTTGGCTCTTAGAGCACTGCTTTTGTTACACAATTGGCAGAGGAGGAAATAAAGAAAATTTGCTTTTTGATATAAATAAATCTTCTTCAGATTTTTATTGCATTAATCGAGGGGGAGATGTTACTTGCCATTTGCAGGGCCAGTTGGTTGTCTATTTAGTATTAGATCTTCGTAGATATAGAACTGACCTTCATTGGTATTTAAGAGAGCTTGAACAAGTTGTAATTGATTTGCTTAAGATGTTGGATCTTAATGGAGAGAGGATAGATGGATTGACAGGAGTTTGGTGCAAAGGATTTAAGGTTGCTTCAATTGGTGTTGGATGCCGTCGTTGGATAACGCAACATGGATTTGCTTTAAATGTGAATTGTGAATTAAGCGGATTTAAGGATATTTTGCCTTGTGGTCTTAGTAGTTCAAAAGTTGGGAAGTTAAATGATTTAATACCAGGGCTGACGGTTCAAGAAGTTAAGCCTTTAATTAAAGACTGTTTATGCAAACGTTTTGGTCTGAATTGGCTTGATTCGTTTAATTTTGAGCTTTCTGAGGAATTTAGTTGATAATGATATTTGGACTTTCTCGATAAATAGGATTTTAGGAAATGTTCTTGAAAAGAATCCGTCACTCTTCTAAATCTTTAAAACCTGCTAGATCTTCTTGGGATGCTACTAAATCTGAAAAACGTTCTCTTAAATTGCATGATCATGTAGAGGCTTTTGGACGTATAGATCAGATGTGGCCATGGCTAAAATCTAATTATGGGGATGTACTAGCTTTAGAAGCTCCTCATGCCTTTCATCCTGAAAGGTATAGCTATGCAGAGTTATCAGATGTTATTAATACAGCAGCGGCCTCTTTTAGCTCTTTCGGTATTAGTCGAGGGGAAGTAGTAGCGGTTTTTTCTGAAAATAGTCCTCGTTGGCTTGTCGCTGACCAAGGAATTATGCGAATAGATGCAATAGATGCAGTAAGGGGTGCTTCAGCTCCAATAGAAGAATTAAAATATATTCTTGAGGACTCTCAATCAATTGCTTTAGTCATTCAAACGGCCGAATTATTTCACGAACTCCAGCTTTCTGAAGATCAGAGAAGTAAATTCAAGCTCATTCTGCAACTTGAAGGCCAACCTGCAGAGGGAGCGATTAGTTGGGATTCTTTTCTTTCTCAAGGTCTAGAATCTCTTAATAAAAGTCCCGAACTTAAGAGAGGCCTTGATTCGGCAGATTCTACGATCGCAACAATACTTTATACATCAGGAACAACTGGCAAACCTAAGGGAGTACCTCTTAGTCATAAAAATCTTTTACATCAGATGCGCTCGCTTGCCTGTATCGCGAATCCTCCACCAGGCTCAGCAGTTTTAAGTGTATTGCCTATATGGCATTCATATGAACGAAGTGCTGAGTATTACTTCTTCTCCTGTGCATGTACTCAGACTTATACAACTATTAAAAAATTAAAACATGACCTACCAAGAGTTCGGCCAATAGTAATGGCTACTGTCCCAAGATTATGGGAGGCAATACAAGCAGGTTTTTATGAGGCTCTTAAAGAAATGCCGGCAATAAAAAAATGCTTATTAAAAACGGCTCTTAAAAATAGTGGTGCATATAAACTTGCGTTAAGAAAATCAAGAAATTTATTGATAACAAATGTTGGATATATTCAGAGAATGGTTTCTTGTTCTGAAGTTGTTTATAGATTTCCTGCACATCTAATTTCAGATTTCTTTTTATGGCCTCAAGTATTAAAAAAACTTTGCGGTGGAAGATTACGATTCCCTATAAGTGGTGGTGGAGCTATTGCACCACATGTTGATCTTTTCTTTGAATCTTTAGGGATTGAATTATTAGTTGGATATGGATTAACTGAAACAAGTCCTGTAGTAAGTTGTCGTCGTCCTTGGCGAAATATTCGAGGGAGCGCTGGGTTCCCTTTGCCTGAGACATTCTTTTGTATTGTTGACCCTATATCTAAATCTTTAAAGAAGATTAATGAGCGAGGTCTTGTAATGGTAAAAGGGCCACAAGTTATGAATGGTTATTTAAATAAGCAAGAAGCCACTGCAAAAGTCCTAAATGATGAAGGATGGTTTGATACTGGAGATCTTGGCCTTTTGATGAAAGATGGATCCCTGGTTCTTACAGGTCGTTTTAAAGATACGATTGTTCTAAATAATGGAGAAAATATTGAACCTGCCCCATTAGAAGAAGCCTTAATAGCAAGCTCTTTGATTGAGCAAGTCTTGATTGTTGGACAAGATGAAAAACAATTGGGCGCATTAGTTGTACCTAATATTGAAGCTATTCAAATGTGGTCAAAGAGTTTTGGCTTAACAGTTGAAGAAAATTTAGGAGGAATTTCAGGAAATATTGCTTTGAGAAAGTTACTAAAAAGCAAAATTAACGATTTACTCAAATCTCGTCAGGGATCACGTCGGGATGAAAGAGTTTTTGGAGTTGCTTTTGTTGATCCCTTTACGATTAAGAATGGCTTGTTAACCCAAACCCTTAAACAAAGGAGGGATAAAATTATTGAACGAGATCATCAAGTTATAGATGAAATTTATCAGCGTTAAGTTTTTGAAGTTAAAAAATTAGTTGACCTAAGCCTCTTTGGCTGAGATTCTTGAGAATTAACGATCAATACAATGACTGATTCCACCTCTATTTCAATTAAGCGTTCTATTGCGGTAAAAGCAGTAGTAACACCAGCTTGGAAAGAAGATGCTGAGAAAGAGATCAGTAGTGCTATTTCAACAACAGATGAGCAATTGGCTCAGTTAGAAAAAGAAGGTCAACAAGTCATAAATGATATGAGAAATCAAAGTGCCAATCCATTGGATCCAAGAGTACAGGAACAAGTTTCTCAAATACAACAGCAAGTTGCAGTCAAAAGATCAGAACTTGAAGAACAAAAGCGTAATTTGCTTCAGCAGCAATCTCAAGTAAGAGATCTTGAGATGGAGCAAATTGTTGAGCAGGGACAAATTGAAAGCTTTTGTGATTTAAGTGTTGGAGATAATTTAGTTAGTAAAATGCAGGTTTCCATTCGTGTTAGAGATGGAGTGGTTGAGGCCATAGAGGGTCAGGATTAACTATTAAGCTTTGATTTTTCTATATAACAGCTTTTACAAAATTTTAAGGTTAATTTCATAAGTTTTTCGAGATAAAATCTTCTATCTGGAAATGATCTGATGTTCAGGATCCAATACAGAACTAGAATGTGTAAAAGGTTCATTTCAATAGAAAAATTTCTTGAATGCCTGCCCACAACCCTTTACCTGTCTGATATATGGCGACCCACGACATCTTTATGCCTGCACTTAGCTCAACTATGACTGAAGGCAAAATTGTGGAATGGCTTAAAAAGCCTGGAGAGAAAGTAGGTCGTGGAGAATCAGTTTTGGTGGTTGAATCCGATAAAGCGGATATGGATGTTGAAGCATTTCAAGAAGGTTATTTAGGCGCAATTTTGATGCCTGCAGGAAGTACTGCCCCAGTGGGAGAAACTATTGGTTTGATTGTTGAGACTAAAGAGGAAATTTCTTTAATCCAAGAATCTAATGAGCCGCTTTTAGATCAAGAAATACCAGAATCTAAGTCGAAAATTGAACCAGTCGATCAAAAAACTGAATCCACGCAAGAAATACGAGAATCTAAGTCGAAAATTGAACCAGCCGATCAAAAAACTGAATCAAAGCAAGAGATTTCTTCAAAATCAATTGAAGAGACTTTTCCTGATACTGAACCAGTCGTTCAGACTCTTACAGGAGGCGTCAAAAATGTTGGAAGAATTGTCGCTTCACCACGAGCAAAGAAACTAGCCTCTCAGCTTGGTGTTGATCTTTCTATTGTTCAAGGAAGTGGTCCTCATGGTCGAATTCAAGCTGAAGATGTTCAAAGAGCAAAAGGACAGCCAATCTCGGTACCCTGGGTTGCTGAAAGTGATGCTGCAGTTTCCCTCTCAAATTCTCAAACTGAAGTTTCACTAATTGGATCTAAAGAGCAAAAACTAAAAATAAAAGAGCCTCAGATTGGGAAGAGTTTTGGAACTCCTGGAGAAACGATACCTTTTAACACTCTTCAGCAAGCAGTAAATAGAAATATGGAGATGAGCTTATCTACCCCTTGCTTTAGGGTTGGTTATACAATTAATACAGATAAATTAGAGTCTTTCTATAAACAGGTAAAGCCTAAGGGAGTCACAATGACTGCTTTATTGGCAAAGGCCGTAGGAAAAACACTTGCTAGACATCCTCAAGTTAATGCTGCTTATACTGATGAAGGCATGTCTTATCAATCTGAAGTTAATGTCGCTGTTGCAGTAGCGATGGAAGAAGGTGGTCTGATTACTCCTGTATTACAACAAGCTGATTGCGCAGATCTCTTTGAATTGTCTAGACAATGGTCAGATTTAGTTAAACGTTCAAGAAGTAAACAATTGCAACCGCATGAATACAGTACGGGAACATTTACACTTTCGAACTTAGGAATGTTTGGAGTTGATAGATTTGATGCGATCCTTCCTCCTGGGACAGGAGCTATTCTCGCTGTAGCTGCTTCTCAGGCAAATGTTGTAGCAGGAAAGGATGGTTCAATTATGGTTAAGCGTCAAATGCAGGTTAATCTTACTGCTGATCATAGAGTTATCTATGGAGCTGATGGAGCTTCTTTCTTGAAGGATCTTGCTCACTTAATTGAGGAGAAACCAGAAACTCTTGCATTATGATCAGCGTTAACTTTTTAGGAATATTGTTTAGTTTTTAAAAAGATTCATAGATTGATATTTCAATTTTTTTCTGATGAGAAATTCAAAAGATTTTTTATTAAGTTCCTATGATTATGAGTTGCCTTCAGAATTTATTGCGCAACAACCTATCGAACCTAGGCATAACGCGCGATTAATGCGCGTTGGATTGCAATCTGATGATTGTAAAATACCTACCAATTATAAGATTTGGGACCTTATAGAAGAATTAAATTCAGGAGACGTAATTGTTTTAAATGACACACGTGTACTACGAGCAAGATTAAGGGTTCGAATGCCAAGTGGCCGCCAAGGTGAATTATTAGTTCTTGAACCTCTAGAAAATGGATGTTGGTTGTGCCTTGCAAGACCTGGGAGAAGAATTCGAAGCGGCGATCGCTTACTTCTTGAAAATATTCAGCATGGCACAATTGAATTGAAAGTAATTAGTACTGATTCAGCTTCTGGAGGTAAAATCGTTCAATTTCCTTCTAAGTATTTTAATAGGCAAAAAATTGAGACTTTATTGAGACTTTATGGAGAGGTCCCTTTGCCTCCATATATAAAGACTCTAAATCCAAGCAACGCAGAACGCTATCAAACTTGTTATGCACTTAATCCAGGTGCAGTAGCTGCTCCTACGGCGGGACTTCATTTTAGTAAGGAGCTTTTAACAGCATTAACGAATAAAGGAGTCTTACAGTTGAAAATTACATTGCATGTTGGCCTGGGGACATTCCGCCCTTTGGAAATTGAGAATTTAACTGATTTAGAACTACATAGTGAATGGGTGGAAGTGAGTGAAGATGTAGTGAATGCTATTGAGAGTTGTCACTCTAATGGAGGCAGTGTCTTTGCCGTGGGGACAACTTGTGTTAGAGCTCTTGAAAGTGCTTATCAATTAGGTGGGGGGAAACTTATCCCAATCAAGAGCAAAGTAGGTCTTGCTATACAACCAGGATATCAATTTGGTGTAATTGATGGATTGTTAACGAATTTCCACCTCCCAAAAAGTTCGTTGTTATTATTGGTCTCAGCTCTCATTGGAAGAGAACGTCTACTGATTCTTTATCAAAAGGCTATAAAGAATCAGTATCGCTTTTTCTCATATGGAGACGCAATGTTAATTAAGCCAGAGGCTGTTTTATCTTCTGCGCGTTCTTAGCTTATACAGGTTGTTGAATAATCCCTGTGGGAACATTTTCAAACATTACTGATGAGATATAACGCTCTGCTAAATCTGGAAGAACGACAACAATTGTTTTTCCTGCGAATTCATCTTGTTCTGCTAGTCGAATTGCTGCAGTAGCTGCAGCTCCACAGGATATTCCAACGAGTAACCCTTCTTCCTGTGTTAGTCGAAGAGCCATTTCGATGGATTCTTCATTTGTTACTTGTTCAACTCTGTCAACAATTGATAGATCAAGGTTTTTGGGTATGAATCCAGCTCCAATTCCTTGAATCTTGTGAGGACCAGGCTTTATTTCGTCTCCATTTAATGTTTGAGTGATAACGGGACTATTGCTTGGTTCGACTGCAACTGAAAGAATTGATTTTCCTTTTTCTTGTTTGATATATCTTGATATACCTGTGATAGTGCCACCAGTACCGACACCAGATACAAGGACATCAATATTGCCATCTGTGTCATCCCAGATTTCAGGACCTGTTGTTTTGAAATGAATATCCGGATTTGCGGGGTTGTCAAATTGACTAGGCATGAAATATTGCTGAGGATCACTTTCAGCAATTTCTTTTGCTTTTGCGATTGCACCAGGCATGCCCTTTGCTGCTTCTGTAAGAATTAATTCGGCCCCGAGAACAGCCATAACTCTTCTTCGTTCTAAAGACATAGATTCAGGCATTGTTAGGACTAGCTTGTAGCCACGAGCAGCAGCTGTAAAAGCAAGTGCAATTCCTGTATTCCCTGAAGTTGGTTCAATAATTGTTTGATTCTTGTTCAGGGAGCCTTTTTGCTCTGCATCCCAAATCATGTTTGCGCCAATTCTGCATTTAACGCTATAGGCGGGATTTCGCCCCTCTATTTTTGCTAAAACTGTCGCCTTCGCATTTTTTGTGACTGAGTGAAGTTTTACTAAGGGTGTGTTACCGATTGCAAAACTGTTGTCTTCGTAAATTCTTGCCATGTTTGAAGTTTAATTTTGACTCACTACCAAAATTTAGTCAGTTATATGAAATTAAGTGCATTTAATCTTGATTAGCTTTAATTTATTTTTATCAAAGTAAAGCCTCCTCAAATTTGTTCCATAAAGTGTTTGGGTCTTCGAGACCTACTGAAACCCTAATGAGATAAGGAGGGACACCGCATTCTTCGGCCCATTCCAGTTCATCATAGTGGGCTAATAGGACATATGGACATACCAATGTGAAATTTGTGCCAAGACTCGGCCCTTTGCAAACTCTTAAAGAGTTGTAAAAGCTTTTTGTCTTTTGAAGACCGTCTTTTAATACAAATGAAAGTAAACACCCGTAGCCTCCATTTGGCCGCATGATTTGATTGAAATTTGGACAATCTTCTGGATGCAGAACTCTTTCGATGCTGGGATGTCTTTCAAGTTGTCTTTTTAGCAGTAAGCAGGATTCATTTAAGAGTGGTAGTCGTTTTTTGACATCTCTACTGGTTTCTGCAAGTGCAATTGCATCAGGATCTGCTAAAGGGGCTAGAGAAGCATTTTGGAATATTTCTGAAAACTCTTTTTTCCAAGGAGATTCAGGGCTGATGATCAGAGAACCCGCAAGAATGTCTCCTCTACCAGCAAAGCTTTTGGTTAGTGAACTAAAAATCATGTCCGCGTAGGGAATAGGATCAATATTTACGGCTGAACCAATCGTGTCATCTGCAATTAAGGGGATCCCTTTTTCATGAGCTATTTTACTAACGGTTTTAAGGTCTACCGACATAAGCATTGGATTACTAGGTAATTCAACAATTATTGCTGCAGGTTCTCGTTGATTTAGTGCAATTCTTAGATCTTCTTCCTTAGTTTCTATTAGGAGATCACAGCCTCCAAATATTTCTTGGGGTAATTTAAGTACATCAACATAAGGGAAACCTAGTTGGAGAAACTTCCCATGTGGTCGGACAGTTCTTATTATCCTCAATGCTGTAGTTAGAGAAGCCATTCCAGATGGACTAAGTTGTATAAGATCAGAGTCGCATTTATAGATGCTTGAGAGTCTTTCTATTAATTCTTTTCTAGCCCTTGAACCTTCATTTTTTGAAGGTGATTTCTCTTTGTTGAGTGCAATTGCAGCTTGACGTGAAGAGGCTCCAAGTCCTGAATGTTGCCAGAAAGCTTTTGCAAAAGGAGTGGTATCTTTATTTGTAATTAGGCAATGAAGGCCGAGAACTTTTTTAATTATTGCAATGCCTTTGCTGTTCTCTAGACAATAAAGTTTTGCTCTTTCAGCGGACTTTAAATTTGGATATGGCCAACTTTGAGCCAGTTTGACATTGCATCCTTGAAGAGATTTTTGGGCTAGTTCAGAGACATAAGGATTTAGTCCAAAACGAGGATAAATAGATTGAAGTAAACGAATGCAATTTTCTTTTTTTTCTTCGTAGTCAATTACATCTTGCCATCTTGGCAATGCTACAGATACTGCATGTGGTGTATCAGGAAGAGCCTGACCAAGATCTTTGGCACTCCAGCATGGGTCTTGGATTAGGTTCCGTTTGCTCAATTTAATTGATCTAGTACTTTCTTTAGATCTGAACTTAGATCCTTTAAATCCTCACAGCCTACCGAAAATCGGACTAAAGAATTATCTATACCCAATTGTTTTTTTGTCTTTGAGCTAACTGAGGCATGTGTCATAGATGCAGGATGACAGACTAAGCTTTCAACTCCACCGAGACTTTCGGCCATGGAGAAATACTCAAGATTGTTACATAGAGAATAGGTTTGATTTAAGTTTGCATTGAGATTTACTGTAATAATTGCTCCGCCAGTTTTCATTTGTTTTTTTGCAATGTGATTTTGCGGGTGGTCTATTCTGAAAGGATATCTAACCCACTTAACAGAAGTGTGATTGGCAAGTAAATCTGCTAGAGCACTGGCATTTTGTGATTGCCGTTCAATTCTTAGAGGTAATGTTTTTATTCCTCGAGTGATTAGCCAACAATCAAATGGAGAGGGTTGTAATCCTAGAGATTTCTGAGCGAAAGACATTTTTTCATGCCAGTTAATATCATTAGTGCTGATAGAACCTCCAATTGCATCTGAATGTCCATTTATGAATTTAGTAGTACTTGTTAAAGATATTGTTGCTCCTAAATCAAGTGGTTTTTGCAATATTGCTGTTGAAAATGTGTTGTCAACAACTACAGGGATTTTTTCGTTTTGAGCTGCTTCACAGACTTGTTTTACATCAATTATTTTAAGGAGGGGATTCGTTGGACTCTCTATCCATATCAATGAAGGTTGAATCTTACTGATTTCTTGAAGTGATGATTTCTTTGTAAAATCAATCCATTTAGTCTTTAAGCCAAATTTTTTAAATACTTTTTCGAATAACCGTATTGTGCATCCATAAAGATTCTCTTCACATAGGACAACATCTCCTGTTTTCATAGAAGAGGCGATTGCGGTTATAGCACTTACACCAGAGGCGAAAACATTTGTATAAGAGCATTCTTCAAGTGAAGAAAGTACTGTTTCAAGAATTCTAAAATTGGGATTTCCTGAGCGAGTATAATCAAAACCTTTTGGATTGCCTTTTATAAAGGTAGAACTAGGGAAGATAGGAGGCATGATTGTCCCAGTATCCTCTGCAAAACTTTCTCCGTGATGGATAACCCTAGTGTTTAGTCCAGGCAGGTGGCTTTTCCCTTTGTTTTCTGAGGCCACATTTATAAAAAAATTAATTTTTAAAAGATACAGATACTTACAGAAAAAAGCTCCCGTTTTATGAGGAGCTTCAAAAATAAAAACTTTTAATGTTTAATTAGACCTTACGTGAGTAGTACTCAACAACAAGCAATTCATTGATTTCTAGAGCCACCCATTCACGTTCAATTAATCCAGTGATTTTTGCGGATAACTTTTGCTTGTCTAATTCTAGATGAGGAGGAACATTCGCTAAGCCAGGAAATTCAAGATTCGCTTCAGCTAATTTTTTACTTGCTTTCCTTTCTCTTATTGAAACCACATCACCAGCCTTACACTGATAGCTTGCGATATCTGTGACACGATTATTTACTGATACATGACCATGATTTACGAATTGCCTTGCTCCTGGAATCGTAGGGCCAAAGCCAAGGCGGAAGCAGATATTGTCAAGTCTGTTTTCTAAAAGTTTCAACAGGTTGGTTCCAGTAGAACCTTCCTGCGCTCTTGCTTTTTTGACATATCTGACAAGCTGGCGTTCGGAAATCCCGTAATTAAAACGAAGCTTTTGCTTCTCTTCGAGACGGATCGCGTATTCAGAGCGCTTGCGACG
>CETG01000018.1_pt1 | contig 15166 bp, 16 predicted proteins | sample 361471 | NCBI WGS metagenome assembly CETG01 (sample SAMEA2622696, study PRJEB7988) | marine metagenome | isolation source: saline water (ENVO:00002010), including | reverse complement strand
GTGAAATTTAAAGATACACCAACGACAAAAATCAGAACTAAATAGATTTGTTTTTTGCTTAAGTTTTCTTTTAATAAATTAAAAAGTATTAGCGTACTTACCAAAGCTAAAGGAGACCAAACAAATGTCGAGTATATTGATGATAAAATTATAGATAAGCAACTAGGAATAGAGACCCCTAAAATAAAATATAAGTCAGTTAATCTCATGCAATAGAATTTTAACCTTTTCTAAATCCTCATGTGTATCTATGTCTAAGCTTTCCTCTTCTGTCATAAGATAAGAAATACTCTTATCAATAAGGAATGTTTTGTATTTTAAAAATTCTTGGACGGAAAATATATATATAGAGCCATTAGATTTATAGGTTAGAGGTAGATCTTGTCTTCTTGCAAAAGGATATCTGTGATCTGATACAGGCTTTAGAGAGTCATCCTCTCTTAGAACGAATGACTTTAGGAAAGAATTATCTATTTCAGAAACAGAAATAAGGGAGCTAGCTCTCATTTTAAGGTAAAGTTTTAAAGAGTCCTTAATATGCTCGATAGTTCTTAAAGGGGAGGTTGGTTGTAGTAAAAAACATAAAGCTTCCTCCTTCATCCAATCTAATTCCTCTATAGCATGAAGAACTACCGGTTCCATGGGAGAAAAATCTGTTGAAAGACTGTCAGGTCTAAGAATATATTCCACATTGCTAGCTTCGCAAATTGAAATCACTTTCTCATCATTTGTTGACACTACAACCTTGTCAAAAACTTTACTCTCCCTAGCAACCCTTACTGCTCTCATTACTAATGGCTCATCTTGTATCTCAATCAGATTCTTACCAGGGATACTTTTAGAACCTTTTCTTGCTGGTATTAGAGCTAGTTTCTTAATCGTCACATCCTGTACCTGAAGCTGTATGTCTTAATTTCCAATCATTTCCTATTTTTTTCCATATGTGTTGTGACCTATGCTTTTCAACTGATTCCCAAAACTCATCTTCACTAGAATCTATATACTCCAAGAATTGTTTGAAATATTTACTAGGGAATTCAGTATCATATTTATCGACTAGATAGGCTGCTTCCTCTCTATCTATTTTCTCATTCCTGACTTCTTGAGAGGCATCATAAGTGCATCTGCCAATACCAAACTTTATTAAAGTAGTGAAGTAGTGAAAGGGATCAATTTTGTCATCTATACTGCTATATTTAGAATAAGTTCCTTCCGTTCTCTCAGGATTTGATTCAAACCCTGTATTTTCAACCGCATAGTAATAACACTCTTGAGGGTCCCATTTAAGATAGTAACCTAAATAATGAACTTCTATACCAGACCTTATAATATCTTCTTTTTTAGGTGCTATATAAGGTAAAAAATCTTCACGCTTAAATTTTCCCCCTTCTAAATATTTCTTAATAGAATAACCTCCAAAGGACATACTATCTAGGTCTTCAGAGGAGAAGAAATCCATATTCATTATAGGGTTCTTATTTTCTTCAATGGAGTTTCCATATTCAGCCTGATTTTCACCATACATGACTAACTTAACTCCGAATCTTTTAGCCATAGAAGGACCTATTATTCTCTGGCCAATTATAAAAGGTTGAAATGGGTGCAATAAATTATGAAAAGCATTTTTAGTCATTTCTCTATGCAATAATCCGTTAGCTGTATAAAGAATGTTATCAAGCCCTCCTTCATGCATCCAATTTTGGAAATTTTTGAAACCTATTTCTGTATAAAGATGTGGAGCCCAGGTAACTGTTAAAGGGTTCATGCCATATTTATATTTTAAGATATGGGCTGTGTATGCACTGTCCTTTCCGCCACTTCCAGGAACAATTACATCATATTTCCCGTCCTTACTCCTAAACTTTGATAATAATTTCTCTAAATCTGACTCTCTGTCTTCCCAGTTTATCTTTTTTTCTTTTTCTTCATGGTAAATACATGCAGAGCAAATATTATCTGAGTCAAATTCAATGACCTTCTTTTTCTCGCCTTTGGTGTTCCTAAACTCTATCGTTGAGCTTGGTCTTTGGTTGGAAATAACACATTTCTTACAAAAAATAACCTTCTCAGGTAGTCCTATTTTATTTTTTTTCATTTCTTTCCTCACAAATATTTATAAAATTTTTGAGAATACCTAGCCCTATCTTCCCGCTCTTTTCAGGATGAAATTGGCACCCAAAAATATTACCTTTTCTTACAACAGAACAAAATTCAATACCAGAGTATTCTGTTTGTGCTAGGACGTTACTAGAGTCTTTTGGGAATGGGGCATAACTATGAACAAAATACATATTCTGATGTTCATTTATGCCATCTAAAATTGTTCCTTCCCACTCTTGATCAATTTGTTTTATCTCATTCCAACTCACGTGAGGTAATTTTATTTTGGTCCTAAGGCCATGATCTAACCTCTTTATATTACCTCCTATCAAAGAAAGTCCCTTAGTGCTCTCAAACTCTTCGCTTTCTTCGAATAACATTTGCATACCTAAACATATTCCTAGTATAGGTATATTGTTTTTTGATGCCTCTTTAAGCACAATATCTAAACCTTTATCTTCTAGCAACTTCATTCCTTGTGGAAAAGATCCTACACCTGGGAGAATAACGCCTGAGGAGCTTAATATTTCATCAGGTTTACTTGTTAAGTTTGGATTATCTCCTAAATAGCTCAGAGCCCTAACCATACTCCTAACATTACCTATGCCATAATCAAGAACTACCATTTTTATATTCTTATATTAATCTTATTCTTTCTTAGAGAATTCTTAATATTTTCTATTTTATCTAAGTTGTAGTGAATTAATGAAGAAATTGAAACTGCACTTACTTCAGTTTCATTTGCTATCTGAACAATATCTTGAGAAGACCCTGCTCCTCCACAAGCAATAACTGGAATAGAAGTAACTGAACAAATATTCTGAACTAAAGATACATCAAAACCTCTTTTTGTACCTTCCTTATCAATTGAAGTTATGAGGATTTCACCTGCTCCCAAATCCTGTAATTCTTTAGCCCATTCAATAGCATCCTTACCAGAAGGCTCCCTTCCGTTATCAAAATAAGCTTCCCATGTTTCTTCGTTTCTTTTTTTTGCATCTATAGAAGCAACAATACATTGAGAACCAAAAACTTTTGATGCCTCTAAAATGAAATTAGGATTTCTTAAAGACTCTGTATTTATAGATACTTTATCTGCTCCGCTCTTAAGGGCGTTGTTAATATCTTGAATATTTCTAATCCCGCCACCTACCGTAATAGGAACAAAGATACTATTACAAGCCTCATCTATAATTTCACTTAGACTGTTCCTATCATAATAAGCTGCTACTGAATCCATAAATATAATCTCATCAATACCTGAATTATAATAATCTAAAGCTAGATCATTCGGATAACCTATTTTCCTCAAGCCTTCTAAATGTATACCTTTTATAGCAAATTGATTTTTTACATCAATTCGTGCAATGAGTCTCAGTTTTTCCATGATTAAATATCTTGAAATTGTTTTTGGGGAGAAATTCCCCATACATTATCTTCTTTAAGAATTGAAAGGAATACTTTGTTACTATTACCATCTCCGAAATGAGTTTCCTTATCTTTAGCAATCTCTTGTATATTCATATCTTTTATTTCATCTATTGCCTCTAAAAGCATTCTTTCTTCATGATGACAATGCAAAATAGTTTTACCTCTAAATCTATTTAATTGCCTTGTACCAATATCAATGGTTGGTAAATTATAATAAGGAGCCTCTCTTATACCTGCACTTGAATTTCCAATTATAAAATCAGCATTTTTTAATAAAGAAAGAAAATACTCGAACCTTAAAGAAGGAAAAATTCTAAATTTCTTATTATTCTTCAGTCTCTTGTATTCTTTGATGATTAGTTCATTACCCAAGTCATTATTTGGATAAATTAGTACATAGTTCTTTTTGCTTTCTATTAATGAGTTTACGAATATTTCTGCATTCTTAGGTATATGTTCTAATTCTGTTGTGACAGGATGATAGGCAGCTAAAGCGTAATTATCAAAACTAATATCGTAGTAATTTTTAACAAAATCTATATCTGGTAGATGTGTGGGGTTCATTAAATCCAAATCTGGCGACCCAATAACATAAATAGAATTATTAATTTCTCCTAATTGAGTCAATCTATCCGCTGCTTGCTTATTAGAAACAAAATGAATATGAGACATTTTTGTTACGGCATGTCTAATTAATTCATCAATCGTTCCTGAAATTTCTCCACCTTCAATATGCGCAACTAATTTATTATTAAGACTTCCTGAAATTGCTCCAGCTAATGCTTCAACTCTATCTCCATGAACAATTATCAAGTCAGGATTAATTTTTGAGATGAAAGAATTAAATCCTTTAATTGTATTCGCCAAGGAAATATCCATAGATTTAGATGAATTAGAAAAATCATGATTCTTAAAAGTATATATATTCTTGTATCCACACTTCTCTATCTCGTCTACTGTATACCCAAATTTCCTTATCAGGTGCATACCTGTGACAAATATATAAACATCAAATAGTTCTGAATTTTCTGTTATGTCTATTAAAGACTTAAGTTTCCCAAAGTCCGCTCTAGTTCCTGTAAGAAATACAATTTTTTTTCTAGTTTTCAAAATCCTCCCAACTCAGATGTGTGTCGTGAGGAATCTTTCTTAGGGCCTTCTTGCCTAAAATTTTATTGTAATCTTCTGCTAATATTTCTCCTGTTCCTGGCCTTTTTACCCAGATATTTTCTTTGCTTAATAAGTCTCCTTTTTGTATTGGTTTAATGGAAACTACTGTTGAAAATGCAAAGTCTATGGTTGCTCTTTCTTCTTCTAAAGCCTCTTTCTTTCCTCCTCTCTCTTGAAATAGAATTTCTACACCTTCCAATAGTTCTCGAGCTGAGTCTGGGTCCATAGAACAACATATATCTGGCCCCTCTCTTTCCATTGTGTCTGTGAAGTGCCTTTCTAGAATAGAAGCTCCCAAGGCTATAGCCCCAAAGCAAGCATGGTTTGTAAGCGTATGGTCTGATAATCCTATAGGGCAGTTTGGAAATGAATCTTGAAGAGCAGTCATTGCCCCTAGTCTTACTAAGTTATTTGGTGTTGGATAAATATTTGTAGTATGCATCAAAGCATAAGGGACTTTTTTCTCTTTTATAATTTTTACTGCTTTAGATACAGAATGGATATTATTCATTCCTGTGCTTAATATTATGGGCTTCCCAAAATCTGATATATGTTCTATTAAAGGATAGTTATTGCATTCCCCTGATCCAATTTTAAAAGCAGGAACTTCCATCTTTTCAAGTCTATCGGCAGCAGCCCTTGAAAAGGGTGTGCTTATGAATATAGCTCCTTTTTTTTCTACATATTCCTGTAGTTCAAACTCTTCCTTCTCATTTAGAGAGCAATCTTCCATTATTTTATAGATAGATTGGTCAGAATTTCCAGGTATTACTTGCTTCGCATCCATACTCATCTCGTCCTCAACAATATGAGTTTGGTGCTTAATTACCTCTATTCCAGCACCTACAGCTGCATCAACCATCTTTTTGGCTACTTCTAAAGAGCCATTATGATTTATACCTATTTCTGCTACGACTAATGGAAGGAAATTAGGTCCTATCTCTCTAGTGCCTACAAATAAACTCTTCACCATACCTATTATAATAGGCCTAATTATGAAATTTTAGTATTTTTTTGTTTTAGAAGGTTTTCATATTCACTTGGGGTTCCTGAAAAAAGAATATCTTCTAAATCTACTTCTTTTACACCGATTTTTAATCCCAAAGAAATTAAATGATTATAAATTGGAGCTATATAAATCTCGGAAGTTTCTTTGGATCTTTCCATCTTATCTAGACTAGAATTAAACCCTTCTAGGAATATTTCTTCACTCTTAAAATAATAAAGACCGTTAGAACATAAATCTGAAATCCTTTCCTTTTCTGATGTTCTCGAAACTAATCCAGAATTGTTTACTTCAGCAAAAGACCAGTGATCACCCTGCCCTCTAAATACTTCTAGGTAACCATCCATATTACAATCATGATCCTTTGTAAAATTTAGAAGAATTGTATCTATATTAAAAATATATACAGACCTTGAACTCATAGCCCCCCTCTTTAAGACTTCAGAAACTGTGTCAGCTTGTCCTCTTGTCTCATATGGAATTTTTATAATCTCAAAATTAGTTATTTTTATTTTGTCTATCTCTTTTAAAAGCCATTGATAAATAAAATCATCATCAGGTATGGCAAAAGCAAAATCTTCTGTATGAAAATATCTTTCAAATGACCTAACAGACAGAGAAAATAAGCTTTCTTCTCCTACAAGTAACATAAACTTAGGAACTTTATAGCCTTCTTTGAAAAACCTTGAACTCTTTCCCATCATTGGTATAACTATCATCTATCTATTACTATTGAGATCATGAAAGAGTCTAAGTGAATTAGCTATAAATGCTTTTTGCCTAGCGGGATAATCAGAATGCAAAGGGAGCATAGATAGGAAGAGAAGAATAGTTAGGGCATGAATCTCTTTTTTATTAATACCTGATGGCATCAGTATAGTTCTATCAAATTCTAGTTTTATAGACTCAGAATCTAGATTAGTTTGAAAAAACTCCAGAAAATATTCTTTGTTTTCTTCATGTAAATTATATTGACCAGAGATAATTAAGTCATATAAACCCACTACTGAATGGAATAATTTTGCGTAATCGTATCTTTTATCTCCATATAAAGTTATATTCCCGTTTAAGTCCTGGCCTCTTGGGTCAATACATTTTATTGACTCAGATCTGCTGTCAAATATTAAGTTACTAAAACAAAAGTCTCCGTGTATTATGGATTCTTCTATTTGAACATCTGATGAAATATGATCAGAAGTTAAAACTGCTATTTCTCTTAAAGAAAGCTTCCCAGGTTTACCAGAATAAGAAAATTTAATGTCTGAGATACTAATTCCAGATTGCTCTTCGAAGGCTTCTAATCTATTCAAAGTGTTTTTTAAATATAACTGAACATACTCTTTGCCATTAATAACTCCTTTGTTCTTATATTTAGAAAATAAATTTAGTAACTCTTGTATCGAAAGAAATATTTGTTTCCACTTGCTTTCATTCAAATTACAAAAAGAATAGAGGTCGCTTAAAGGTAAATGATAAAGATATTCAGTCTCATAGTAGGAATTCATAAATGATGCATCACCTCTATCAAAGCCTAGTAAGGAAGGAATAAATCTTCTTAGAGGTAGAGGCAGCTCATTGAACCAATTAGCTTCAGCAAATATTTTAGATGGTTTATCTTCTGAGCTTTTTTTTACAATTTTCTTGTCTATAAATAAATCATTGAAGCTTCTCTCTGTTGTAAGTAAAGCCCTTGACTGATAAAAACTATTTATATGCCCGAAATCTAACCAATCGCCTTGAGATAATATGTTGAAAGGATTAGTTTTATTGTATTCATTCAAAGCTTCAACAAAATTCTTTTTTTCTTCTAATCTTTCTCTAAATAATTTTGGGAAATTAAAACTAAAGTAACCTGACACTACGGATTCCCCTTCTTGAGGCCATATGTCTCTTAATTCAAGCTCAGAAGAATTCTCCACAAAGCTGGCTCTTTCATAAAAGCCTTTATTTTTATGAATAGAAATAAAATCACCTACAGGATATTTAGTGTCCATAAATAATGTGTCGCCATGCAATATAGTTAGTTGACTTGGTTCATTTTCTAGAGAATTTATACATTCCAAAATAGATTCTGCTAAAGACAAATTTTCATCTACCCAAATTACTTTAATACCTAAATTTTCTAAGGACTGTTCTTCATATTCAGTTAATTTAAATGAGTTAGGTAGAGAGAGAAATATATTCTCAATATTTAATGAATTTCTTAAAAAATTTACTTGATGTTCATAGAGTCTTTTATTTGCAAGTGGAAGAAAACTTGGAGGAAGTAATCCGACTTCAGTAGAAAATTCTGCTGGCAAGAATGTTCCTGAGGTAATTAAATGCATATACCTTCTTATTTTTCTTTATCTAGCAGGCTTTTTATTTGCTCATGGTTGAGTGAATAAAATTCACTAGGTCTTATTGCTCTATCATCTACATAAAATCCTTCTTGACCGCACCATGGTTTTCCTAAGTAAATCTCATCATAAGGGACCCTATTCTTCTCTAGCCAATCGATGATTACAGGTAAAGTATATTTATTAATCTTTCCTAAGTTTCCTTCGTAAGTTCTCATATTTCTACTCGTTGAGATGACAATCTTATAACCAAGTTCTTTATATTTTTTGCAGGCCCCTAGGACTTCTTTATTTATTTCTTTTTTTGAATAATCTAATGATGAATTTATAGTAAGTGTTCCGTCTAAATCCAGTATTATTGATTTCATAGAATCTAATTGTCATTAAAAATATCTCTAGTGTAAACCTTATGCTTAACATTAAATAAATCTTCGTGCATTCTATTAGTGATAATTAAATCTGAATTTTTTTTAAACTCATTAATATCCATGCAATGTTTATAGTCAAAATCAAATTTATAATTTGAAGCTAACTTTGGTTCAAATATTAAAAAATTTATGTTTTCATTCTTCAGTATATCTAAAATTCTTAGAATCGAAGATGAACGAAAATTATCGCTATCTTGCTTCATGGAAAGTCTATAAATACCTAGATCTTTTGGAGCTTCGTTCTTAATTTGATTAACTATTAACTCTATTCTAGTTTCATTAGAAGATACTACGGCTTCTATTAATTTCTGAGGAATTTCTGAATAATGGCTTAATAATTGCCTTGTATCCTTTGGAAGACAGTAACCTCCATAACCAAAAGATGGATTGTTATAACCTTTTCCTATCCTGTTATCTAGACTAACCCCTTCTATAATATTTTTTGCATCTAGTCCATTGATAATAGAGAAAGTGTCTAGTTCATTGAAAAAAGCAACCCTCATAGCCAAGTAAGTATTTGAAAATAACTTAATTGCTTCTGCTTCTGAGGAATCGCAAAGAATAAGGTCTATTTTCTGTTTCTTTGCTGAATCTCTTAATATGTCTGCAAAATTTTTGGCTTCTTTTGTGCAATCCCCCACAATTATCCTTGAAGGATAAAGGTTATCTTCTAGAGCTCTGCCTTCTCTTAAAAACTCAGGAGAAAAAATTATCTTATTTGTATTAAATTTTTTTCTTCTTGAATGAGTATAACCTACCGGGACGGTGGACTTAATTATTATAGTAGCTTCGGGCCTCTCTGTAATAACATCTTCTATTACATGATCTATAGAGTCTGTATTAAATTGATTAGTTTCAGAATCAAAATCTGTTGGGGTGCAAATGATTACGTAATCAGCATCTTTATAAGCTTCTTCGGTGTTAACAGTTGCTTTTAAGGATAAACTTCTTTCTCGAGAAAGGTATGATTTTAGACCTTCATCTTGAATTGTAGATTCATTATTATTAATCTTTTTTATCTTCTCGGGATCAATATCAAGGACCATAACCTGGTTTTCTTTTGCTAATAATGAAGATAAAGACATTCCTACATATCCAGCTCCTACAATTGTTATTTTCTTACTCACTGTAATCTCAACAACTGCCTCTTTCAGCATTTAACTTCTTGGTCCATAAAAGACAAATAGAATATATTTCTTCCATAATCTCAAAATATATCTCCTTTTCTTTTTCCTTATAAGGGTCTTTTATAGGAATTTTATTTTTGATTGAAGAAAATAGCTTTAATTTATCTGTTTGGCCTGGATAAAGTCTTGAAATCTGTAATAGTACGTTTATATCCATTGCTAAAATTAAATCTGAACTCTCTACTAGGCCTCTAGTTACTTTCTTGGGAATATGAATATCTGAGGGTATTCCTTTTAAGTTAAGAAATTCTAAAGATCTTTTGTCCATATTAGTTTCAAAGAAATCTAATGTGCCTGCTGAATAGCAATTGATTCCATCTTCTAAAATATGGTTAAAAATCTTTTCCGCTACTGGGCTCCTACAATAATTTGCTGCACAAATTATTAGTAAATTTTCCATCTAAGTTTAGATAATTATTCTGAGGAAATGTTATCTACCTGATTTATCAGAGAAGCAAAAGGGAAAAACTGGCTTATAACTCTATTCCACTGGGTAATATCGGCAGCGCCCACATAGACAATGTCTCGAGGCTTCAAATAGAATTGGCCACTTGCTATAAATTCCTCTGGGCTTTTCATATTTGCTCTATAAATCTCTGGGCCTATTCCTTGTGTTGGCTGTCTTATAACAAAAACTGATTTTGGGTCAGAAGTATTTGGGTTTAATCCACCTGATCTTACTAAAGCCTCGCTTAAGCTTATAGGTTCAATGCCTAAAACCATATTTGTTGGTTTTGAGACCTCTCCAACTACATATATATTTCTTTTAGAATTAAAGCGCGTTATTGTTACGTCTACTTGAGGGTTTATAAAATCTTTAGAAAGTAAATTAGTTAAATTATTCCTAACTTGATTTATAGTTAAACCTGCAACATAGACCTTACCAATATAAGGGAAGAATATGTATCCATCTGTACCTACCGTTCTTGCATTTTGCGGATTATTGGGCTGATAACTCGATAAGGAAGGAAAGGCTTCAGGCTGGCCCCAGACTAATACTGTCAATATATCTCCAGAAGAGATTTTATATTCCATGTTAGTTACAAGATTTGCTTGCTTGTTAACCAAATTGGCATTAATTTCTTTTACTTTTATTTTCTGATCATCAAAATTCTCTAATATGACAACATCAGGGCCAAACCAGCTAGACGAAGGAGGTTTCATTCCTGGGCTAATAGAGCAACTACAAAGGTAAATGCATATAAAAATAATGAATATAGGGCCTTTCATATTAATCTAAGAACTAATCTTTGTTTTCATAAGTGTAATTGTAACCATAATACTTATAAGCATAGTAATCATAGCCATAATAGCCCGTGGGTCTTTTAAAGTCATTGTAAACAAGATTATTTAATTGGATGTCCAAAAGACTAAAATCTTTTACCATCTGCTCATGCTCCTTTAATTTTGTATGCTCATGTCTTAAAACAGCTAATACTGTATCGGCATGATTAGCCAGCAAGAGTCCATCTGAAACAGCTAATGCTGGAGGAGTATCTAAGACAATAAAATCAAATTGACCTCTTAAATATGCTAAAAACTCTGCAAAAGAAGGCGATGAGAATAACGTTAGAGAATTATCAGCATATCCCGAAGGCCTTGGAAGTATGTATAAGTTTTCTCTTACTAATATGCTTTCTTTATTAAAACCCTCTATCGAAAAAGAATTAATATTAGACTTACCAATACTAAAGTCTTCATGTATATCGCCTTGCTTAAAATCACAATCTATAATTAAAGTACTTTTTCCTATAGAAGCCAGAGATAAACTTAGCTCTCTTGAAATAAAAGTTTTCCCGGTCGATTTAAGGGCCCCTGTCACGAGTATGAGGCTTCCAGAAGATTGAGTATCTCTATTCTGCTCCAGCCCAAAAGTTAGATTTGTTACTAAGGAATTTAAAGCTTCTTGATATCTAGATGTTTTTTTCACGTCGTCTTCATTTTCTTCTCTGGAAGGGATAATTCCTATAAATGAGGACTGAGGAAAATTCCTTATCACCTCTGATGGAAGGCCTATTGGTGCAAAATATAACCCTCTAAAGATGGAAGCTACTATTCCCAACCCAAAACTAAGTATAAAAAAAGCGATAAAGGAATTAATATATTTAGGAGATATTTGACCTTCAGAATATGCTTTATCAATAATCCTGATATTTCCTGCTGTACTTGCTTCCTTTATTGAGAAATCAAGCCTTGCTGACATAAGCTCTTCATATATCTCTTGGGCTAATGTAACTTCTCTTGATAAATTTATATATTCCTGTTGTGTTTCAGGAAGTTTAGAAATTATCAAATTAACTTCGTCTATCTGATTATTAAGTACATTTTTTTGTGTTATTAAAGACTCTAAAAGAGGATTGGTCGAGTTATAAAGATTCATCATTTCAGCCTCTTCTAATTCAACTTCCTTTAATTTATTCTCAAGAGAGATTAATTCAGTGAATAAACTTTCTGACTCAAACTGTAGATTATTTGTAATATTTTCTTGTTTAAATTTTTTTAATACTTCTTCGTTTTTTGTTAGTTGGTCTCTAATTTCTTTAAGCCTATCATTAATGAAACTTATTGATTTCTTTGCTTCACTAGCATTGTATGAAACACCTAAATCTAGAAATGATTTATTTGTTGTATCAATTACTAAATTATTTAAATATTCAGAAGGGCCTTTGAATGAAATCTCCAAAACTGAAGGGGGTATAAAAGACCTTTGTTCTATTACCTTCTTTAAGAAAAAAGATTTCCTTAGATCTTTTAAGGTTTTTGGAAGGCTAATATAAGTTAACTTAATAAGCTCACCTTCTGAGCTTGAGTTAAGGAATGCTAAGTTTAGATTTATCTCATTTTTTTTAAATTCTGAATTGAATGAGATATTCGAATGAATTAACTCTTTATCTTCATCATATAATTCATATGAATCCTCTACTCTCTTAAGGTAGTAAACTTTGCTTATATCATTTTTATTTAAATTAACGAAAAAATAATTGATGCCTAAATCAGGCGAGGGAGTAGAGTTTAAACTTTTATCATTTACGAATATATTCAATTGTAGTTTATTTGTAACTTGTTTTAGAATTGTTCTAGATAGATAAAGTTCAATCTGTTCATCGGCGTTCAGATTCTGAGATCCTAACATACTGCTTTCATAGGAAGGCAATGATGAAGTGCCCTGTCCTGTAACTTGTATTACACTCTTTGATTCATAAATCTTTTCAGCATTTACAACATAAAAGAACCAAACAATCATGCTCAAAAACACAAATAAAGCTATATATAGTAGGTTTCTTTTGATGTGATGAACTAAATTCATCAGATCTACCTCTGTTTTGCTATCTGGTAAATTATTGATATTGCTATTCATATACTTTTGGTGCCCAGGGCCGGACTTGAACCGGCACGAAGTTGCCTTCGAGGGATTTTAAGTCCCTTGTGTCTACCAATTCCACCACCTGGGCATTTATAATTTTTATGCATTCCTTAAGTTTATATCTTTATATTATTGAGGCTGAAGCCGGAATCGAACCGGCGTACAAGGCTTTGCAGGCCTCTGCATAACCACTCTGCCATCCAGCCTTGGAGCTAGTTTAAATTAATAAATATCGTAAACAAGTCAAATTACTTTAATTTTCCTTTCTTCCTTAGCTTTTTCCTTATTTCAGTTGCACTTATTTCAGAAATATCCTTGTCAAAATTTTCTTCTTCAAACACATAACCAACCCCTCTTCCATAAGAGATATTAACTATATTAGGAACGAGCATAATCTCATAATTTTCTGCCCTTCTATAACCGTGTAACTCCAAATCTTTCTCAATCTCTTTGCAGATCTCTTCATAATCAAAAGGATTGTCGTCTTGTCCTGGCCCTCCAGAAGCTCCTTGAATATCTCTTACTTGAATAATTACTTGACCGGTTTTAGATATACACCTTTTAAATAATTCTCTATGACCTCTATGCCAAGGCTGCCATCTTCCAAGCATTTGAACGGTTGGCTTCTTGGAATCAAACATTTTTGAGTATAGCTTTTGCTATTTCCTTATGATTTTCTTCATTCCACTCAACAATATGAAAATCTATATTTTGAGGATTCTCAAAAATTTCATTAGTGTCTTTGTATCTTCCTTTTTTAATAGTATCCATCCAAATTGTGATATCGGGGCCAAAAGCTTTCCTAGTTGCCTTAGTTGGGCAAACAAAGTCACATACAACAAACCTATTATTCCTCTTTTCAAAATCTGCAAATGCCTTCATTCTTTTGGCCTGTCTTATTCTCCCAACCTCTGAGAAGTCCCAATCATTTGCCATACTCCTAACTCTATCAGCGTTATACCATGCAGCATCCAAAAGAGGATGTAACTTTTGACTTAAATAAGTCTTTCCGCTCCCAGGTAATCCCATAACTAAAATTTTCATAATATCTAGATAGCTATTTTTGTGGTGTATTCTATACTTAAAGGAAAACTTTTATTTAAAAATAGAATAATAAAATTTATGGATATAAAAAGGTTTAATAAAAATACATCTCCAGAAACTATTCTAAAGGCACTAAATGAAGATGCAGCAATTATCATTGAAAATCTAGTCTCAAAGGATCTCATTAAAAAAATCGATATTGAACTTAAGCCATACTTAGAGGCTTGTTATTCTGGAAAAAGTGAATTTTCTGGTTTAAATACTAGAAGAATAGGAGCATTAATTGCAAGATCACCTGGTTGCAGAGATCTTGCTAGCAATTCTATTGTAAATAATGTAGCAAACAGTTTTTTAGACCCTTTCTGTGATGATTATCAAATAAACTTGACTCAGGCAGTTAGTATAGGGCCAGATGAGAAACCACAAATATTACATAGAGACAGGGGAATGTATGGAGGATTCATTCCAAGAAAAATAGAGCCTTTACTGGGCTGTGTTTGGGCACTATCAGAATTCACAAAAGAAAATGGAGCAACTCAAGTTGTGCCAGGTTCTCATGCTTGGGATAAAGATAGAGTGCCTCTTCAAGAAGAAATATCCTATGCTGAGATGGATCCTGGATCAGTTCTTTTATATACAGGCACTGTATTGCATGGAGGAGGAAGTAATCTAACAGATCTACCTAGGCTTGGTGTATTTATACATTACTCTTTAAGTTGGCTAAGACAACAAGAAAACCAGTATTTATCTTGTCCTATAGAAATAGCAAAAAATTTAGATCCGGAGCTAAGATCATTAATGGGTTACTCACGAGCAGGATACGTTTTAGGTTATTTCAGTTCACCTGATGAAAAAAATAACTTAGAGCTTGTTTCACCTGAAGAGATATTTGGTGAAAAGTCTAAATACGATAATTTTGTTAGTCCCAAAGATCTCGTTGATGGATCTAGTTGATGTCATCAAAAGTATATGATGTAGCAATTTGTGGGGCTGGTCCTGCTGGGGCAGGACTTGCAAACATATTGTCTTCTAGAGGAATCAACACTGCTCTAATAGAAAGACAATCTGATTTTTCTAAAGAATTCAGGGGCGAGGGG
>CETG01050717.1_pt1 | contig 15185 bp, 10 predicted proteins | sample 361471 | NCBI WGS metagenome assembly CETG01 (sample SAMEA2622696, study PRJEB7988) | marine metagenome | isolation source: saline water (ENVO:00002010), including | reverse complement strand
GTATTTTTTTCGTTGAAATAAAACTCCATTATGTACTTCTACTTTTTCTATTAAATTTTTATTTTTGTCAAAATATTCAGTAGTTTTTTTTTTAATAGAATCCGAAGTATACTCAATATGTTTTTTAATAAGACAACTATCTTCATATACCAATAATTCAATATAATCTGATTGTGGATGTATTTGAGTTGTTTTAACAGTACCATTACTAATAAAAGTATTTGGTTGGTCCCAATCATACATAAGATTATAAGGAGAAAATACTAAATGATATTCAGGATGAAAATGATATATATCATTTCCTCCAAGAAAATTTTTCGATACATGTGGTTTACTTAACATATATTATTTTTATGATCAATCTCTAAACCTTACACTATTCAACCGTGACAGACTTAGCTAAGTTTCTTGGTTGATCTACATCACAACCCTTATAAGTAGCTATATAATATGCTAATAATTGCAATGGAATAGCACTAATAATAGGAGATAAAAATTTATGAGTTTCAGGTATATATATTATATCATCAGAATATTCTTTAAGTTCTTCTTTATGCTGACTGGTTATAATAATAATTTTTCCCCCTCTTGATTTTACTTCTCTTATATTTGATACAATTTTATCATAAGCTGATTTTGTAACTATAAACACTACAGGCATTTTATCATCAATTAAGGCAATAGGGCCATGCTTCATTTCAGCAGCGGGGTAACCTTCTGCATGAATATAAGATATTTCTTTAAGCTTGAGAGCCCCCTCTAATGCAACGGGAAAATGATATCCCCTACCTAAATAAAGAAAATTATGACTATCCGAATATTTTTTAGCTATATTTTTAATTTTATCTGATTGTTCTAAAATCATATTAACATGTTTAGGCAAATTAGAAAAAGAACTTATAACTTGATTTTGTTCATTATATTTATCAGAAAATTTTGACTTCAAAAATAATGTCATAAGCACTAAAACAGCAACCTGTGATGTAAAAGCTTTAGTAGAAGCAACACCAATTTCTGGCCCTGCATGTATATAAATACCACAATCAGTTTCTCTTGCTATAGAACTACCTACAACATTGACTATACCAACAGTTATAGCTCCTAAAGATTTACTCTTTTTAATTGCTGCTAATGTATCGGCAGTTTCTCCAGATTGACTAATTGCAATCACAGTAGTTTTTGAATTAATAGGGACTTCTCGATATCTTAATTCCGATGCATATTCAACTTTAACAGGTATATTTAAAACTTCTTCAAGCATATAACTTCCAATTAATGCAGAATGCCAAGAGGTACCACAAGCTGTAATATATATAATTTCAGATTCTTTAATAGGCTGCACCCAATCATTTAAACCACCAAGATGTAAATCATAATTTTCTAAATTAATACGACCACGTATAGATTCTAATAAAGAAACAGGCTGTTCATAAATTTCTTTTAACATGAAATGATCAAAATCGCCCTTCTCAATTTGATCAATAGAATGTTCAATCATTTCTATTTCTTTATTTACTAAATCATTGGTTTCAATTTTTCTAATTTCATACTTATCCTTAGATATAATAGCCATTTCACCTTCATCTAGAACGACTATATTTCTTGTATGTTCTATAATTGGAGAAGAATCTGAAGCAACAAAATATTCATCATCACCAATTCCTATGATAAGAGGACTACCTAATTTTGCTGCAATTAATTTATCTGGTTCATCTTCAAACATAATAACAATACCATAGGCTCCTACAACTTCATGCAATGCTATACGAACAGATTCAACAAAATCAATTTTTTGAGTATTATATATATGGTTTATTAATTGCACTAATACTTCTGTATCTGTATCTGATTTAAACTCATAACCTTGAGATAATAAATATTTTTTTAAAGTATAATGATTTTCAATAATACCATTATGAACTAAAGAAATTTTATTATCTCTATCATTATGTGGATGAGAATTTTCATCACTAGGCTTACCATGAGTAGCCCACCTTGTATGACCTATACCAACCATGCCTTCATGAGATTTTAAAGTAATCTTATCCTCTAAAAACTTAACTTTTCCCTTACATTTAGTTGTTAATATATTACCTTTTTGGACTGTAGAGATACCTGCAGAATCATATCCTCTATACTCTAAACGTTTTAAGCCATCTAAAATTATTTTTGAAGCTTTCTTATTACCTATATATCCAACGATTCCACACATATTAATTATATTTTATTTATTTTCTATTAACGCCTATTCCCATTCAATTGTTCCTGGAGGCTTTGAAGTAATATCAAGCACAACTCTATTTACGCCATTTACTTCATTCACGATTCTACTAGAACACAATTTAAGAACATCATCAGGCAGATTATACCAATCTGCTGTCATACCATCTAAACTTGTCACCATTCTTAAACATATAACATAATCATATGTTCTATTATCACCCATAACACCTACCGTTCTTATAGGTAGAAGTACACAAAAAGCTTGCCATATCTTATCATATTCACCTGTTTGTTTTAATATATCCATAAAAATAGAATCTGATTCTCTAAGTATATCTAATCTTTCCTTTGTAATTTTACCCATTATTCTAATAGCTAATCCAGGTCCAGGGAATGGATGTCTTTTAATAAATTGTTCGGGTATATCTAAATCATTTCCTATTTTCCTAACTTCATCTTTAAATAATTCTTTAACTGGCTCAATCAGTTTTAAATCCATCTTCTCAGGCAAACCCCCAACATTATGATGTGATTTAATAGTTTTAGCTGAACCTCCATAACCTCCTGATTCAATAATATCTGGATATAAGGTCCCTTGTGCCAAAAAATCTATCTTACCATAATTCGATGTAATCTTCTCAAATTCCTCAATAAATAATAGACCTATAATACGTCTCTTTTCCTCTGGATCTGTTATATTTTCTAATTTATCAAGAAACACTTTAGACCTATCATATAGATTAATTCCTAAATCTAATGAGTTATTAAACATATCAACAACTTCCTGTGCTTCATTCTTTCTTAATAAACCATGGTCAATAAATACACAAATAGCATTATCACCTATAGCTTTTTTCATAAGAGTTGATACTACTGTAGAATCTACACCTCCGCTTAATGCGCATAAAACTTTAGAATCTTTAACCGTATTTCTAATATTTTGAATTGTACTATTAATAAAATTTTTGGAATTCCAATTTTGACCAGCTGAACATATATTTACTACAAAATTTTTAATAATTTGCTTACCTTCTTTAGTATGCACAACTTCAGGATGAAATTGAACACCATATACTGTACCTTCTTTATTTTCAACTGAAGAAATAACTTTATTATCCGAATTACTTGTAATAATCCAATCTTTTGGCATTTTATCAATACGATCTCCATGACTCATCCAAACATTAGTTTTATGGGGGACATTAATAAACAACTTACTATCATTTTCTATGAAAATATCAGATGGACCATATTCTCCGATAGAACCACTTTTAACATTACCATTAAAATTCTTTATTAATAGCTGTAATCCATAACAAACACCTAAAACAGGTATATCATAAGCAAAAATATTTTTATTTAATTTGGGAGATAATTCATCGTAAACGCTAGATGGACCTCCTGATAGGATAATACCTTTTATACTATTAAAATCAACATATGATTCTTGAAAATCATGAGGAATAATAATTGAATAAACATTGAGTTCTCTAATCCTACGAGCTATAAGCTGAGTATATTGTGAGCCATAATCAATAATTGCAATAGTATCATTCATTTTTTTAAAAATAATTTAATAAGCAATGTTAGCTTATTTTTTAAATCCTTTCTATGTACTATATCATCTATAAAACCTTTTTTTAATAAAAATTCTGATTTTTGAAAACCCTCAGGTAAATCTTGGCCTATAGTTTGTTTTATAACTCTAGGCCCCGCAAAGCATATCAAAGCATTTGGCTCTGCTAAAATTACATCTCCTAACATAGCTATACTAGCAGAAATTCCTCCTGTAGTAGGATCTGCAATTAGCACAATATAAAAACCTCCATTTTTAGAAAATCTAGCTAATTTAGAACTTGTTTTAGCTAACTGCATTAAACTATAAGCACCCTCTTGCATTCGAGCTCCACCAGAAGATGTCACAATAATCAAAGGTAGTTTTTCTTCTTCTGCTTTAACTATTGCCTGAGATATTTTTTCCCCTACTACAGAACCCATACTACCACCAATAAAACTAAAATCCATAACACCCAATACTACCTTAATATTATTAATTTTACCTACTAATGTAGTAACAGCTGAATTTTTATTTGTTTTTTTTATATTTTCTCGAATTTGAGTCTTATACTCCTTAGGTATTTTAAAATCTAAAGGATCACTTGATATGATATTTGCTCCGAACTCTTCAAATTCATTATCATCGATAATAATTTTAATATAATCATCACTTGTAATCCTAAAATGGAATAAACATTCATGACATACAAAATGATTATTTTGAAGTACTGTTTTATATATAACAACTCTACATTTTGGACAACTATACCACATGCCCTCTTTTGTATCTCTTTTATTAAAAGTTTTAATATTTTTTGAATCTCTTCTAAACCAATCTGACATAATAGATAATTTACTGTTTTTTTAAATAAATTGGTGAAACTGTTGATATATCTTTTTTAAACGAATCTAAAGAATCATAATTTTTAATTAAATAATGAGCTAAATTTACTGATGATGGCTTGACTTCGGTATAATTAATATTAGCTATCTTTTGTAAATCATAACCATAAAAATCAATTTTTTTCAAATTATTAATGTGATCACAGTATTGTTTCCCTAATGCATTTCCATTAGAAAATTCCTGATAAAAAACATAATCTCTATGAGAAAAAATTGCTACATAATAACTACCGTTAATATTTAATTTTTCGTTCATATATGATATTGTATTAATTGGAATAATTTTTTTATCAATAGAAAAAGCTAAACCTTTAGCAAAGCTAGAACCCACTCTTAATCCAGAATAAGATCCTGGACCTATTGATAAAGCTAAATAATCTAATTGATTTAATTTAAGATTATTACGTTTCAAAATTTCATCAACATTTGTAGCTAATATTTTAGTATGACTAGATTTTACTAATTCATCATTAAAATCAATTATCTTATTATTTAAACATAAGCTAATACTACATATATCTGTAGATGTATCAATTGCTAAAAAATTCATATTTACTATAAATCCTTCTTTTATTAAGTCCAACATGCTCCATATATATATATATCATATTATTAGGTAACAAATCCTTAACTATATTACCCCATTCTAAAATAACTATATTATTAGAATACAAATATTCATCCAGTCCTATAACATCCCACCTCTCTTTACTATTCTCCCTATAAAAATCTATATGAATAACCTTAGTATCAGCAATATATTCATTTACTAGAGTAAATGTAGGAGATGTAACTGAATGCTTATAATTTAATCCTTTTAATATCCCTTTAACGAATGTTGTTTTACCTGCACCTAAATCTCCTTCAAGAGATATAATATCTCCTGGTCGAAGGCTTCTAGATATTTTTTGTCCAAGGTCCATGCATTCCTGAGCAGTATGTGTAATGATATCAATCATATTTTTTATTTCTTAGATAATTTAACTAAAGGGACAATCATTTCATCCATAGATATACCTCCATGCTGGAATGTATTTTTGTACATATTTACATACTTATGATAATCATTATTATAAACGAAATAACTATGATCTTTAGCAATAATATATTCTGTATTAACATCAAACATTGGAAGATTATAATCTAAAGGATTGTTCACTTTTAAAACATGTTTATCATTTACTCTAAGATTTCGACCATATTTATACCTAATACCTAAAGACGTAGTTTGATCACCCTTAACTAACTGAGGCTTATTTATATCAATATTACCATGATCTGATGTAATTACAATATCTAGATTATCCCAGTTTCTAAAAGTACATAAAGCATCATAAAGCCAAGAATTCTCAAACCAATTATAAATGGATTTTCTATATGCTGCTTCATTTGGGATTAATTCAGAAAGAACTTTTGATTCTGATCGAGAATGACCAAGGATATCAACAAAATTAACAACTATATTTAATATATCAGTATTCTTATAATCATTAATTTTATTAATAAACTTTTTTCCACTATTAAAATCTGATATTTTCAAATACTTATGTTTTAAATGATTTAAATTATTTTTTAGAAGTAACTTATCAAAAAAAATATCTTCAAAACCATTTAACTTATTTTCATTAAACATCTTACTCCAAATATCTGGATATTTTTGTTTTAAATCATTGGGTAGTAAGCCACTAAAAATTGCATTTCGAGCAAAAGGAGTGGCAGTAGGTATAATTGCAGTATGAAAATTTTCTTTAATGATATAATCAGGCTGTAATAATTTAGAAATCATTTTCCATTGATCTAATCGCAAACAATCAATAATTATAAAAACCAATTTTTTATTTTTTTGTATTATTGGCTTTAATGTAGTATCAAATACTTGATGAGATAAAATAGGTAAATCTATTGGAGTTCCTTTTTTATTAATCCATTCTTTATAATTTTCTAATATAAATCTACAAAATTTATTATTAATTGTTTTCTTTTGATCATTTAACATACTGATAATATTTTTATCATCAATATCTGAAAGCTTTATTGACCAATTACAAATATTATTATATAATTCATACCAATCAGATATAGTATCAATATTATCTATTTCAATAGAAATTTTATTGAAGTATTGAATAAAACCTTGGACATCCTTATCACTTGTGATTTTTTTATTATCAAAAATATTTTTACATGCCATTAATATTTGGCTTGGATTAACTGGCTTAGTTAAATAATTTGCTATATGGGCACCTATCGCCTCTTCCATTAACCATTCTTCTTCATTTTTTGTAATCATAATAATAGGAATATCTGGCCATCTATTTTTTATTATAGCTATAGTAGAAAGTCCATCTAAACCTGTCATCATTTCATCAATTAAAATCAAATCAATATTTCTATTATTTTCACACTGAGCAATAGCATCTTCACCAGAATTAACAGCAGTTACTTTATAACCTTTATCTTTTAGAAAGATTATATGGGGTTCTAATTGATTGATTTCATCATCAGCCCAAACTATATGTTTATTATTATTCATATTATTTTTTATCAAGCCTATAATGGCCATCCCAATTACTATCTGGTTTATCTTTAATAAAACCATAACATCTATTAATAAAAACAGTACTAGGATTTATATTATCAATATCAGAATTAGTTTCATATTTTATACTTCTTTCAAAATATTTAATAGCATTATCCCAATCCTGTTTATAATAATATTTTAATCCTTGATTAAATAATTTAATTAATTTAATAATATTATTATGCACCTTACCTTTATAACCAAATATTTCAACTGTTTGTCTCCAATCACTAAATCCTTTAAATATAACTCTATCAATATAACGCCATTCATAATTTTCTAAGCCTGCACTTTCTAAAGTATCATATGTAGTATGGAAGGATATACCATATAGTTTTGCTCCAGATTCTAAACGAGCTGCTAAGTTCACTTCTTCTCCCATCATTGTATAATTCATATTCAATTTAGAACCCATATTACCTGTAACCATTTCTCCAGTATTAATTCCTATTCTCATATTCATATTTAAAACGCTCTCAGGCCATTTCTTATCGCTTTTCATCCAACGTTCCTTTAATAATATTAAATTATTTTGTAAATCAACTCCTGTATCTAAAGCATTTTTCGCATGTTCTTTCGTAAATACAGGAGCTCCAAAAAAAGCAATTATAGCATCACCCTGATACTTATCTAAAGTTCCTTGATTATTTATTAATATTTCTGTTTGTTCAGATAAAAATTCATTAAGCAATTCAACAAGTTCAGCTGGTGAAAGCTGTTCTGCTATTGTAGAAAAAGAAGCTATATCTGAAAAAAAAGCGGTTCTTATTCCACTTTGACCTCCAAGCTCTGGCATTTTTTTACTAGTATAAATATCATCAATTAATTTAGGAGATAAGTATCGACCAAAAGTTTCTCTTAAAAATAATTTATTTTTTTGTTCATTAAATAAATTATAAGATAAATTTAATCCATAGGTTGTTAAAATAGTAGCAATAGGATAAAAAACGGGGACCAAATACAATGTATCATCAATGCTATATGGTCGTATATCATATTTAGTAAATAATTGACCTAAAGTTTTTAAAAACCAAAATTGGTCATTAATAAATAGCCCCATTGAAACTGAAAACCAGATTAAGCATAAAGATATAATAGATAAAATTGCACTAAATACATTTAGATTATTCGATAATAATAAAGTTATAAGCACTAAAGTCATAATAATTAATAAATGATATATAAAAGATTCTGAGGTGAGATTTAAGGCTTTAGTTGGAACACTAATATATTGACCATCAATTAGTTGCTGTATGGCATTAGCATGAAACTCCAATCCTGGAGTGGGATATTCATTATTATCATAACTAAAAAATGGAGTTTCATTAAAATCATGATCTTCCTTTAACGATGAACCTATTATAACAATTTTATTATTAAAAGGGCTTCTATCTTTAAATATTTTATAAAAATTATGATCAGGATTAATATACATATCCATCCAGTTACTATCTTCTTGCTCTAAAATATTATAGTCTGCATTATCTATAATCTGAGAAACGGAATATCGTGGAAATGTAGATGGTGAATATGTTGATGATGGTGGACCATAATAATTAATTAAAAATGATGCTTCTTTTCTAAACGCATTAATTGATAAGTCATTAATTTTAATTTTATCATTTTTAATATCTTGAATAATATTATTTTCTATTTGTTCTAAATCTAAAAAAGCTAATGCTGACTGCACACCAAAAGATAAATGCTTTGTTTTAGGGTCAGAAGGGACAATCCCAAAAATTGAATATCTCCTACTTACATTATCAATTGCATCAACTTCATGATCAACTAATCCAACATATGGATTAGCTTCCATTATTAATTCATTAGGAGTTATTAAATAAGTACTTGGAATTCTATTGGGCTCATAACCTATTTTAGATGCTAATACAATTTTAGTATTATTATTTTGTGCATATTTTATCGCTTCTTTAAACTTTTGATCCTGTCCCTCATATTCACAAGAGTTACATTCAGAATAACTATTTTTTTCAAAAATCATAGAAGAAAAATCATCTGAATCAAACTGTATATCAAATGCTATAACCTTAGCGCCTGCATCTGATAAATTTCTTACAGCTCTAGCCCAAATGTTACCTCTTGGATAAGGATATGGCTCTGGAATTAACCTATATGCTTCATCATCTACCTCAACTAATACAATATCTGATCTATCCTTTGAATCAGGCAAAGGACCTCTAATTTTAAATCTTAAATCATATAATTTAGTTTCTACTAAGCTATAAACTCCAAAATTATGCAATAAGAGATTAAAAGTAATAGATAGAATACCTATTAAAAGAATTTTATAATTTATATTTCTCATATGGTATTTTTTTAAAAATTATATGATATATTGGCTTTTACAATAGAATTTTTATAATTATCATCATTAATTATTTTCCTATTATAATGTCTTAAATTAATATCCATAAATAAATTATTAAATAACTTCATATTAATTAAAATCTTTAAACCATATTGACTATATGATGAAGTTCCATCACCCTTCGAATAATCAATCCAAGCACCTATCTTATCTACGAGCCTATTATTATTATAATTTACGCCTAAACGTGCTGAGAAGATATCTTGTTCTTGAAAAGCAGAAAATTCTTTTTTTGAATAAACATAGGAGCTGTTTGAAAAATAAAAATCTGTATTAAAAGATTCACTAATAAAACTACGTAATGATAAATTATAATTACTAGAAGCAGAAGAAGGAGATATATAATTTGGATATGCTGACAATACTTCTAATAATAAGTCTTTTGTATCTGATTTATATGATGATAGACTAAAATTATGATTCGTTTCAAATAAATTAAAATTATAATTAACGCTAATATTTAAATTTTCTGTATCTGTTGATATTGAAACATTTGTAGTATCTGAAGGATTCCCTATACCTAAGCCATATTCATCATATTCATCATAAATTAAAGTAGAGTCACCACTCGATTTATCATATAAACCATAATTAATAGTAAAACTAGGTAAATTTGGTCTAGGATGATAGCTAATATTAATATCATATTTATCTGATTGAGAGGTTTTATTTATTAAACCATTATCTATTGCTTTCCAGCTTAATAATAAAAACATTCTATTATTTAATAATTTAATCCTATCACTAATATATGTTTCTCTTGTATCACTTTGTAAATATGAATTACCTAAAGAATTAAAATCTTTACCAACTTTTTTAATTCCAAAATGAATATTCTGTTTTGGATAAATTAATCTCACATTAAAATCATAAGCAATTTCGGGATAATTTAAAATATCTGAAAATCCTGTACCCGATTCACCATCTACAATCGATGGTAAATTAATATTTGAATTAATATGAAATAAATTCTCAATATCTGAAGGATCAAAAGTTTCAATACCGGATTCTATAACATCTAACTGAATTTCTATATCATCATATAAATCACCGCCATTATAAATATAGGCTAGGCAATTCAACCAATAATAATCACCAATATCACAATTATTCATATCATCCGTACAATCTGTATCAATAGGGGGCAAATTTGCATATGAACGATTTATATAACAATCTTGGTGATCATCATTTATTGTATCAAGCTCATAATCAGTCATTGCAGGACTCCATATATTATTATTAAATGCACTAAAAGCAATTCCAGCATTAAGCTTTACCTTATTAGCATTAACTTTAATATCTGTTCCTATAACAAAATTATCCCTAGGCGCTGTACTAGTCCAATTATCTATTAAATAATTTTCACTCCAATCTAAATCATTATTAAAGAAATTAACTTGATTAATTACTTGCTCTAAATCATCATATAAAATTTCTATATTCCAAACATTTTGTTTTATAGGACATCCTTCTGAACCACATCCTTCACAATCATCCTCACTATCACCTAAATCATCATAACAATATCCAACTAAAATAGTTGATGTTTCATATATTATAAATTCATCTAAAAAATCAATACTAGTAAGATCATCAAATTGATCTTCTATACCTAAAGAGTTAATATCATCATATAAAATATCATTATCATTATATATATCATCATTATTAAAATCTATATAATAATCAGAATTATATTTTTCTGTTAATGCATCTAAATCAATAATTGCTCCATCAACCATACTATTAACAGATTCAATATTATCTTTGACTTTCACCAAATTTAATCCCCAATTAAATTTATCTTTGTTACCAAAAGCCAACCTTAAAGCTGTAAGATCATTTTGAAATGTATAATCATTTCTATCTATTGTTAACTGGTTGTAATCTTGTTCATTATAAGCATCATATTCTTGAGAATAACTTAATTCTAGAGCATTATCAATACTACCTTGAATAGCTCTATTTAGTTCACCTTTTATCATATTAATTTGGAAAAACTTGGTATTTAAATTCATACCTAATCCTCTGACCCTATTACCATTTAGAGTAATAGGGTCAAACTGTGGATAAAAATCACCATAATTGATATCTACAAAATTATTTTTCATAATAAAACTATATCTATTTTTAGACTGTTCTAAAGGATTATCTAATGAATTTTGTCTACCCTTAAAATCAAAATTCATCCATTCCGTTTTAATAGAAAAATTCATATTTGAAGTATTATATGATGCACTATAACCATCAATATTATTATCTGTATAATCACTCCAAACCTTACCAGAATATGTAAAATATTCTTTTTCTGCTTCCTCTATAATTATAAAAGACCAAACAATTGGTTGAAAATAAATACCAGTACTATCTGCAAATGATAATTTTATTTTATGTAAACCTGATTTTATTTTTTTAGGTGGAACTAAGATTAAATAATTTTCTTTTATATTTGCATTACTAGTATAATCCACATCATCTAAAAAAACACTTATTGAATTAATATCAATATTATCATGCTCATAATAAGATACAGAAATTACCAAGTCATCCGATAATATTTTATCATTATGCTGCGGTGTAATAATATTAACATAGCTAACTGAATTGCTAAATATAATATCATTTTCAATTTCTTGATTTTGTTCCAGAACATTAATCCTATAAGGATTAAGATTGGGTTCAATTAAAGGAAGAGTAAAAATATCTGTTTCAGTTTCTAAATAGATATAATAATAAATATCTTTATTAGTTATAAATTCTGCTGGTATTTTAGAAGAATAATAAACACCATCATCACTAATTAAATTTTCTTTAAAATATCCTATTTGATCATGATTTTTATAGTATAGATTAAATGATTTTATTTCCTGACCCTGTAAATCAGTAAAAACATTAATTTCTACAGACAATCCCTTTTTTACGGTACTAACAGGCTCATGATTTATTATTTGTGAAAATATAAAACTAAATGATAATAAGAATAATACAATATTGTAATACATAAATTATTGCTCAATAAATTTTATTGTTAATGTTTTCTGCTCACCGTTTTCATTAGTAAAAGTTATAACTAACTCTTGAACTTCATTTTCATTATCTAAATTTCCAGAACTATTATCATCTACATCATTAGTATTTTCTTCTATATCTTCAATATTATCTATTTCTTCTATTTCTTCTATTTCTATACCAGATTCCTGTTGAACTTGCACAATATATTCAATATCCTCAACTTCTATATCTTCTATCTCCATTGAGCCATCTGGCGCAGAAGTCACTTTTTTACTTTTGGTAAGAGATAATACTTCCTGTGATTCAATATTTAACACTTCTACTAATCCTTCAAAACCATAAAAAACATCTCCAGAAGGGCTTGTATCAATATAGAACAATGTTCCTTTTACTGATGCCACTGAAGTAGGAGTTACCACCTTAAATTCATTTTGTTTTTGCTCTTTAATATCAAATTTAATAAATCCATCATTAACAATAACTTGCTTATTAATCGCATTATTATTTAAAGAACCATCAACAAGAACTTCTGAATCTTTATGAACTTTGATTAAGGAACCATCATCTAAATAAGCAAACATTATAAAACCATCATTACCAGTAACCAATAAATCATTATTAAATAATTCCAATCCAGAATTAATTTTATTTGTAAATCTTTTAGAACTTTCTTTTTTGTATTTTACATCACCATTATTTTTAGTAACGATAGCAACTTCATTTTGAAACAATAATGAAAATAGTAATAAAAAAGATATTATATATTTTATTTTATTCAATTTCCACCTCAATAATTTCAATATTAGAACTATTAATCAATTCAATTAATTCATTTAAATAATCAAAAGAAATTTCTTCATTATTAAGTATAATTGTTCCTGATGATGGATTAAAATTATAAAGGGAACCACTTTCTTGATTAAAAAATTCATTAAATTTTAAATCACCTATTAAAATCTTAATTTTAATTAATTTTTCTTCATCTACTAAAGGGATAGAACGATTTTGTAAATTTTCTCCTATAGGTTCATCACTTTTCATTTTAAAAATAAAAGAAGTACTAAAATCATTCATTTCACCATTAGTTGTAAAATAAGACCTCTTTATCTTCCAAACATAGATAGAACCAGGGTTTAAACTTTGAAATCCTGTAACGGGATATTGAAAAATATTACCATTTGAAAATCCTGTATCAAAATAACCTGACCCTATTGGTAATATTGATACATCATTTATTGCATCTTCAATTGTAGAATGAATATTTGGATTAAATTCACAAATTCTAATAAAATAATTACTACAATTACTACAATAATCTGAATTCCATTGAAAAACAGGATATGGAATATTGACTTGATTAGAAATTGTATCATTTATACTAGAAGAACCCGGTGATATTAGATTTAAATAAGAAGGTATAAATAAATTTAATTCCTTATCAATACCTGAATCACAAGTAAATCCATCAGGGCAATTATCTATATAAAATCTAAAATAATATCTACCATTAGGTAATCTTCCTCCAGAAGTAATTGCTGAAGACAAACCTTCTACAGGGTCAAATGTATAATCTCCACCTTGTAAAGTAGCACCTCCTGGAAGATATGTTTCATCAATACTCATATCAGTATTACGAAAAGAGAATGAACGTATATCAGGAAAATCTAAATTAGGTATCAATTTAAAATCACCTGATGCTAATGTAACTCTACCTGAAGTATAACTTGGTATATCAACATCTATATTAAATTTAATATCTACATCAGTGGGAAGTTCACAATCTGAACCAAATTCTAACGCATAATCAAAAAGTAATACATTTGATTCACCTGTATTAATATCTACAGCACTTAAATAATAACCTATAATATCATCATTAAAAAAATTTTCAGAAAAATTTAATGGGCAAGAAAATAAGAGATTAAATACAATTAAATAACTTAAAATAAATCTATAGGTTCTCTTTATATAAATATTTATAAACATATCGTAAATTAGGTTCAACATAACACTTTTACAAATAAAAAAGGGCTCAATGAGATTCATTGAGCCCTTTATAAAATACCGGCGACTTCCTACTCTCCCGCACTGGTCTCCCGTGAAGTACCATCGGCGTAACAAAGCTTAACTTCCGAGTTCGAAATGGAATCGGGTGGATCCTTTGCACTATAGCCACCGGAAAATCTTATGATTGGCTAAACACATAATAAATCAATAAATAATATTGTTATCTATAGAAGTTTAGTAAATATAAAAAGAAGTCAAGTCGAACGACTACTTAGTACCACTCGACTAAATACATTACTGTACTTACATCTGTGGCCTATCAAACCAGTGTTCTTCTGGAAGTCTTCAGGGAAATCTTATCTTAGGATGGGTTTCGCACTTATATGCTTTCAGCGCTTATCCCTGCCGAACGTAGCTACCCTGCGATGCTATTGATATAACAACAGGTACACTAGAGGTTCGTCCGCTTCGGTCCTCTCGTACTAGAAGCAGATTCCTTCAAATTTCCTA
>CETG01116191.1_pt1 | contig 15221 bp, 21 predicted proteins | sample 361471 | NCBI WGS metagenome assembly CETG01 (sample SAMEA2622696, study PRJEB7988) | marine metagenome | isolation source: saline water (ENVO:00002010), including | reverse complement strand
AAGCAAAGAAATCTAATGTCTGCATTCCTGTCGGAGAGGGAGAAAATTGCTGGTAATACCAAGCAGAAGAACTAAATATATTTTCAACAGAAAAAGCAGCCTTACGGTTGCTTTTTTTCGCCAAATTTGAATACTACCTATAGATTTAATTTATACCTACCTTCATGTAGGCATGTTTGCAAATTGCTGGTGATAATGAACAAGAAGATTAAATATATTTCATAACAAAAAAAAGCGCCCAAAAGGGCGCTTTTTTATCAAATCACTGAATTAGCAATAAATCAGAATCTGAATTCTGTAAGAACAACATAACCTGTGTTGTCGTTCATGTCAGTACCTGGATCTTCGTTACCGAATAGAGCAGGTGTAACTGAAACGTTGTCGTTGATTTTGAAGGTGTAATAAGCTTCCCAAGAGAATGGGTCACCATCAACACTTGCTCCTTCTCCACCCATTTTCTTAACAGACATTCTAGAACCAATAGCTACACCAGCTTTGTTGCCATCAACTAGAACATCTTTCCAACCTAGGCCAATCATCCAACCGGTAGCGTCCTTAACAAGGTCACCGTTGTTGTCAACTGTAGTTGTATCCCAACCAACTTGAACTGCTGGAAGAGCACCAGTTTCATCTGGCTTCCAATAAGCCCTTAAACCGATAGCTGTTTCGGAAGAACCATCTGCTCTATCCATAGCTTGGTTAGTTGCGAAGTATGAATCTTCCCAGTTGTTCTGCTTGAATGCAGTGGCTAGAGATACTTGCCATCTTGAAGTTCCATATCCAACTTTAGTTAATAAAGCTGTAGGAGCATTGCTACCAAATAGACCTTCGTCAAGAGTGTCGTTAGCAGATTCTTTAGAAGTGTAGCCAGCGCTAGCTTCCCATCTTCCTTCTGAAGGATCATCTTGAGTTTGTGTCCAAGCAAGTCCAAAACCACCTGAAGTGCTAGATCCATAAACAGGACCATTACCACCTAAAGCGAATTGCTTCATAACTGGCTTATAGATAGATGGAGAACTTGCTGTCATGTAGTAGTTCTCAATTCTTGGTCCAATCCAGCCTCTGAAGTTATCTCCAAGAGGGAATTCGTACCAAAGCTTATCTACTTGTAGGTAGCCGTAGTCATCAGTACAAGTTGTGTTTGAAGTAACTGTTATACAAGCATCTCCTTGTCCAGTAGCGCTTAGGTAAGTACCATCAGCCTTGTTGTCGAAGTAACCATTAACGTTACCTGACTTGATACGTGCGTATAACTTGTCACGACCAGTGAAACTGGTGTTCATGTTCATCTGGTACATATACTCCATTGTCAAGGCGTCGTCTGTAGCACCAAGAGTGTCACTATCAACACTACCAATGATGAATGCTGACTTACCAGTAAGAGTTGTTGTCTTAGAGAACTGACCAGCTTCGAATTCGCTTACACGAGATTCAAGGCCATCAACTCTACCCTTGATAAGAGCAAGTTCTGGAGCAAATTCGTTGATTAAGCGACGCTCTTCTTCACTAACCTGAGCAACATTGCCAAGGCACTTATCTAGAAGAGAAGCAGCTTCATAACGAGTAATGCTTCCAGATGGGTTAGAGACAGCACAACCATGGCGCTCAGCCAAAGAAGTTAAAGCCTGGAAAGCCCAGTCTGTTGGATAAACATCAGAAAAGTTCTGTACTTCTGAACCAGAAGCGTAATCAGAAACCTCATTGATGTTGAGTTCAGCGGCATTTGCAGCTAAAGGAGCTAAAAGTCCCAAAGCAGCAGGAGCCACCAGCAATTGCTGGAAAAGTTTCATTAAATTCCTCACACAGAATGCTCAATAAAATTTGAGCCAATTAATTATAAGGCAAAACTTGTCATAAGGCCATGAAAATGCAATAAAAACCAGCAATAGGAGAAATTCAATGTAACAAAAGTTACTCTTTTGTTTTTTTTAGGCTTCTAAGGGTCGTAAATTAATTCTATAATTTGAATAATTATTCTATTTTTAAAAATTAATTTTAATAATTTGTTTATCGATTCTTATTAAGAAGTGGATAACCTAATGCCTTACGTTTTTCAATCCAACAATCAGAAACTTGTCTTGCTAAATTCCTTATCCTTGAGATAACAGCAGTTCTTTCAGTAACAGAAATAACACCTCTTGACTCAAGTAAATTAAAAGTATGACTACATTTTAAAACAAATTCCAAGGCAGGTGATGCTAATTTATTTGTAATCAAATTTTGAGCTTCTGATTCATATATTTCAAAAAGCTTTTTTAATTTTTCAGAGCTAGCAATTTCAAAGTTATATTTGCATTGTTCCTGCTCAAAGGAAAGCCAAATATCACCATAAGTGTAATCTTTATTCCATTTTAGATCCCAAATATTTTCTTTATTTTGGAGATACATTGCAAGTCTTTCCATCCCATATGTAATTTCTATAGAAACAGGTCGACAATCGATACCACCGCACTGCTGAAAATAGGTGAATTGTGTAATTTCCATTCCATCAAGCCAAACCTCCCAACCAACACCCCAAGCTCCTAAGGTAGGAGATTCCCAATTATCTTCTACGAAACGAATATCATGGTCTTTTTGAGAAATTCCTAATTGATCCAAAGAAGCCAAGTAAGTTTCTTGAATTTCATTAGGAGATGGCTTGATAATTACTTGATACTGGAAATAATGTTGGGCTCTATTTGGATTATCCCCATATCTTCCATCTGTTGGCCTTCTGCAGGGTTCTGGATATGCAACTGCCCAAGGTTCAGGTCCCAACGCTCTCAAAACAGTATGGGGACTCATAGTCCCAGCTCCTTTTTCCGTATCTGTAGGTTGAAGGATTAAACAGCCTTTATCACTCCAAAATGAATTAAGGCTTGAAATTATATCCTGAAAATACATTGGTCTGATTCCTAGCTGGTTTCATCTGAAAACAATAAGCTCATTATTAACCTGCCAAGAAAGATTAGACAAATATATTTCTTTAAAAACAAGATTCTCTTCTAAGTTATTTATTCATAATAACTTAATATCTTTTATTTAATTAAAATCAACTAGAAATTCACTAATTTAAGGTTAAAAATAGTAAGGATTCTATTATAGCTATCAATAATAAATTTTATTTAATTACATTTTCAACTATGCAATAAACCTTTCTTATATGGTTCATCTCTATAAGGTAATGGATCTATATGGGGTGGAGTATTATCTTGAAACGGGTGAAAAAGTGCATTCCCCATTGATTCAAGAGTTTCTTTAAAGAATCTGAGTGTGTGGTTCATCGTTTTAATGCAAGAGATTAAGTAAATAAAGAAATTTTCATCCAACCTTTTGAGAGTCCAGATCTCTTTGCTATAGAAGTATCTACAATAAGATCTGAGGCTCTTAATTTATTTCTAGTCTCGCAAAACAGTTAAAGCAATGAGAACAATTACTTGTTTATGTATATTGAATATATTAGGGTATAAGAAATGATCAAAAAAATCAGACTTCCTTTTATAGTTTTGCTTGGAATAATTCTTATCTTTCTAACAATTCCACTACAAAGTCAAGCAGAATTTTCTTCAATGGATGAAAAAGAGGTCACAATAAATATCCAAGAACCAAATAAAGATTTAGACATTGACAAAATTTTAGGCCCAGAAGAAAATTTTCCTTTCCTACCAGAAAACCATAGAGATAATTCTAATCCTATTGGTAGAATAGGAAGTATTAATGGTGAAGATTTTTAAAAATAAGGTTATTCAAATTGGTCAAACTTAATACAAGAGATGATATTGAAAAAATACAGCAAGATTTTTTATTACTAATATACTTACTCGGATTTATCTGAATCTATTGAGTTCTGTTCTGTTTCTTCCTTATCATTCATGGCTTTATTTAATTCAGTTTCAAATTCAGAGGAAGCCTTTTGTAAACCTTTCATCGTTTTCCCTAAAGTCTTTCCTAACTCAGGTAATCTTTTCGGACCAAATATTAATAAAGCGATTGCGGTTATCACAACCATTTCAGGTAATCCAATGCCAAAGATATTCATTAGATGTCGAATATGTTGTACCTATAGTAACTGAAATATTTTATTAATTCAAACCAAACCATTTTGATTGACTTATTTAAGTTATTCAGAATTTCTTTATTTTCATATGTAATTGAAAAAAGTAGGTTGATACCCATTGTTTAGGGAGTAGTAATAAGGTTCTATATGAAATTTTAGAACTAACTTTATTTTAATTTTTTAGATTAATTCGAACTATTGACTTGCTTCTTTATATTATTAATAGAAGCATTTTTAAAATGCCCTTATAAGCTTTCTTACTTCCTTTAATGAAACCTGGAATCATACCGCTTGGAACTTTGGCTATTGTTTTTGCAATAATTCAAATTTGGTGGATTGGTATGACGGTTAGAAATGGTAGAGCAGCCGAAAAAGCAATCAAAGAGCGCAAATTATCGAAATTAGAATCTCAAAAGCAAAAACTAGAAAAACTCATTAAAAATTAAATGAACTTCAAAAAATTAAGAAAAACAGCGCTCAAATTAAATAAAAATGGAATGGTAACTGGTTTAGCATTAATTTTAATAGCTTTTCTTCAAATTCCAATTGCTATAAAAAATACAGCAGAAATATTTTGTATAGGACAAGCTTCAAACAAGATTTGGCGATTAGAAAAGAATCATTCTGAAGCCAACATGATTGCTATTCAACGCTGTAATGGTAATAAATAAAACAAGCAAAGGCTTCTTACCATCTATATAATTGATACTCAATTAAGTTTCAAATTAATTCAAGAAACTGATACTTCTATAAATTAAATAAATAACTAAATATATTCATATAAAAATCAATAATCTTATTTAATATTCTAATCTAGACTCAATTGTATTATTCATTTTCTGAGTAATTTTCTTAAGAACTTTAATTTTTAATATAATTATATGTATTAATGAAATTCACAGGTAAAATTAAGTATTCTTAAAAAGTCATTTTTCAAAAAATAAAAATATGTCAACTTTTCTTATTATTTCAATTACGCTCGTTTTATCATTTTTAATTTGCATAGTTATTTTCTTATATTTCGCTTGGTCAGCCAAAAGAACTCTTTTAAAAGGGCAAACAAGTTGGTCAGCTAAAAAAATCCCAATAAAAAGAACTGAGTTAAAACTCAAGAAAACCATATCTAACACTCTCCTCGAAAGAATATCTGCTCAAACATCAGATTACTTAAGCTCAGATCAAGACTTAAATGAATAATATTAAATTAAGATTATAACTATAATTACTATGAATATTAAGATCCAAGAAAAAGTTTTCCAAAAACTATTTTTAGAACTGTCAGCTATGCATTATTTTATTTAATCAATAGGTTTCCTAATAATGACAGATTCAGAAGAGCTTCATGTCCTATTAGCTCCTGCAGGGCAACTCTGCGGTAATGGGCAGTTGCGAGAATCAATTAATGAAAGAAGAGCAAGAAGAGGTGACGATTATCCAATGTGGTACCTATCTCCTGAACTGGTTCAAAAGTTTAATTTGCACGAAGATCTAACCTACGAAGCAGTCGTCGCAAAAGACTCTTCCGCGATTGCTTGGCTTAAATTAAGATTCGGAGGAGAAAGAAAAACCACCCAAATACAAATTGATCAATTATGGGAATTTGCTAGAAATCCACCCGACCCAGACTCAAGAAGAGATATTGGCCTTAAGAAAAACGAATCATGACTATATAGAATTAAAGAACAAGGTTTATTAGTTCCCTGAAACCTCTACACAAAATTACTATCCATCATCAACAAGAAGGTAAGACATATACCTTTGAGGTGGCTGAGGGTGAATATATTCTGAGGAACTTTGAATCAACAGATGAAAATGGTCAAATTATTGGTGATCAACTCCCTTTTTCCTGCCGAAATGGCTGCTGCTCAGAATGTGCCGTAAAAATCATATCTGGAAGTATGGATCAAACAGCTTGCATTGGATTATCCCAAGAGATGAGAGACAAAGGCTTTGGACTCCTATGCGTTTCCAAGGCTACTGGTCCTCTTGAATGTATAACACAAGATGAAGATGAAGTTTATGAAGCTCAATTTGGTAAATACTTTAAAGGCTTAGATACTCAAGCAGGTAATCCTTTTGATATTTAAAACTAAAAATATCCGATAGTAATTTACTTATCTGTCCAGAAATTCAATACATCTTGACCTGTAAATGGTACAGATTTTTCATATCTAATTGCATTTGTTTGTTCCATTGGTAATGCAAATTGCTTGAATATCAAAGATACAAATTTAATTAAGCGAACTGGCTTCTTGATTCCTTTAGCTTCTACAAAAGAACGGAATGCAAGTATTATTTGATCCCTCAACTCCCAAAATCTTCCGTCTTCTAAATTAAACACCCATGGGAAGGCATTTTTTGAAGTATGATTAGTCCTTTTTATAACTTCTTCGTCAAATTCCTTAGGACTAATTCCTAATAATTCATAAAAATCTCCTCGTTCACAAACAGTAAGTGTATGAGTCAAGAAAACGCTCCAGAGGAAAAAGCGACTTAATAGTTTACCTCTAAAACCTTTTGTAATACCTGGCCAACATCTCATCATTACTGTAAAACAATCCCCATGACGATTTTCGTCTTGACACCAAGGTTCAAAAAAGTCGAATAAAGGAGCAAATGCTTCTTCAGGATTAGCTTTAAGATGACGATCCATCAAGATATATCTCCAATATCCAATTTTTTCAGAAAGATAAACTGAATAAATAACCCAACTTATAGGAAACCAGGTTGCTGCTCTTTTTCCCCCTAGATGAGGTAAATCAACTTCTATTCCCTCTGCAACAAGAGCTCTACTAAGAAAACCTGCATGTCTTGCTTCATCTCTGGCTAAAAAAGTGAATAACTTACTTAGATCTTTATTACCATTTTTTTTAAGTCTATTTGATATTTCCTTAAATAATAAAAATCCTGAAAATTCAGACACTACAGATCTAACTAAATAACTTTCATAAACCTCCTTGTCCTTTTGTGGTAGCTCTTGCAATCTATCTAAACTGGCTTTTCTATCAAAATGCGTGCAATTATAATCAGCCTTCATCTCATTAAACATTGCCTCAAACTCTTCTCGAGCGTCTTCAAGATTAGTCTTAGAGGCCTTATTAAACTCGGTTACATAAAACCTGGGAGTCAAAAGATTCTCATTTAAATGAGGTGGGAGCTGATTTTTCCCTCGAGTATCTACTCTTAAAGAAGGTGAAGAGGATGTAGCAGTCATTCTGATCTATAACCCGGTATTTGATCTTAAGGCCCTAAGAAATAAAATCGGTAATTTTGATGAACTAATTAATAGAATTTTCTGCTCAACTAGTATTGATACCTCCAAATTTCTTCTTCCCAGACCAGAAAATTATATATCCTTCACATATCTTCACAGATGTGTTACATTAGTTCACATAACTGCTTTACTCTTATGACACCTGAAGCTGAAAAGCTAAATGGCTGGGCTGCAATGATTGGATTTGTAGCTGCATTTGGCGCCTATGTAACAACTGGTCAAATTGTGCCTGGAGTTTTTTAACTAAAATGACAATTTCAACATCAACAATCTCTGAACCATCTCCAAGAAGTGTTTCAGTGATAAGTGAATATGGCAAGCAAAATATGTTTGCCATTGAAACTGAAATTCAAATGGAAACTAATTACACCAATTATCAAGAAGAAGCAGAAAAAGCAAATGGTCGTTGGGCCATGATTGGTTTTATTGCTCTTTTGGGTGCATATTTTTCAACTGGACAAATTATTCCTGGAATATTTTAATGGAAAACAATTACTGGAAAAATGCAGAGAAAACAAATGGAAGACTTGCTATGATTGGTCTCTTTGCTGCAACAATTAATTATGGTTTTTTCGGATGGATAATGCCAGGATTCTTTTAATTTAAGGATTTAAATCATCATTTTAAAATATAATATAACTCCGATAGTAATTAATAGTATAGTTGTAATTAATGAGACTAATACCTCGAATAAATTAACATAATTTTTCGATAAAATTACAACTATTAAAAATGTTATTAATGGTAAAAGCAATATCAATTTTACTCTTATATTCTTATTCCAATTTATCCTTTCAGTCAATTCCTCTTCCTTTAAGGAGTTGAACCTTTCTTCAAAACTCTTATCCTCAAATTTCTCCATAAATAGTTTTTTATCTTAAAAAAAAGAAATTCATCTCATTACAGGTAATTCCTTCAATTTAACCTATTAAAAAATAGCTATTAAATCAAGTTGAATTCTTGATAGTTTAAATTAAGTTCATTAATTATTGTTTTAAAGAATGTCATTGATGAATAATTAAATGTGTTAAGCAGTATATTGAGTGTATAAAATATCACGAATAACTATGTCTTCTGAAGAAATTCAATTAATTGGTAATTCCTTAGCCGCACATCCTCCTTTAATAATAGGTGCTCTCTGCATTTTTATGTACATTAGAAGACGTTTCCTAATGACATAATTAAAATTCTTCCTTGTAATCCTATCTACAAAGTAAATAAATTCAATTCAAACATATTTTCATCCAAAAGGATTAGTTCCTTTTAAAGGACCCACAAATAGAAATTCCATAAAAGCTCCAGTTACCGCCATAGGAAAAACCCAAATAGAAATAAAACGAAATCCAAAAAACCTCATTTTTTCCTTGCCTTCAAAAACATTCTTTGTATTTGTATAAACAGTTTCGGTTCCTTTAATTAGATATGGCTTCGTATTTGTTTCTTCATAGGGCTGAATTATTTCAGATGTTTTTCTAGAAGTAAATCTCCTTATTGTATTGATTGCAACTATAGGTAAAACCCACAACGCAAAATCTCTTTTACTTATATTTTTTCTAAATCCATCTTTGCTTGGAACAGCACTTTCAATTAAAGAATAAACATATTCTGGTTCAGTAAGCTCCGTGATTGTATTTTCAGCTAAAGCACTTTCTTCTATATTATTTTGTTCTTCTATGGCTTCTTGTTTTTCAGTTGTTGCTACTGAACCAATATCTTCTGATTTTCCATTTTCGTTGGGCTCTAGAGATTCAATTGATTGATTATTTAAATCAGAATTTTCCATAATCAGAGCCTAATTTCTAAATATTATAATCTTTAGAGGGGGTTTAATATAAATAAATTTAAATTGTATATGTTTATATAAAAAGTCTTAACAAATCAGACAATTACTAATTTACTAAGCATTTATAACTCCTCTACGAATAAACTGCATAGCAAAAATAGCTCCTAAGAAAAATACAGTTGGTATACCAAGTGCATTTACTGCCAGTGTTCTTACTGTAAATACTGGATAGCCCCTTTCTGGTCTTCCTTGAGTTGCAACAATGGCTGTATCTTCCCATACTTGATAATTCTCAAAACTAGGCACACCTGGAGCAACCTTGTTATCCCACTTCAAAACTTCCCACTTACTTAGCCAGAAGAGCGTAAAAGCTAATGAAAATATTACGGGAGTTAGAACAAGAATTAATCTGAAGTCCATCAAAATTTTTGAATTTATCCTCTAATCGTTGCATTTATGAAGCCAAAACGGGTGTTTACATTAATCTGGATTACTAATCTGTAACTAATCTTATCCTGAGCTGTAGTATTTGCGGCAATTTAAAGGTCTTTGAATTACATCTGTTAGGCTGCCGAATTAAGGCCAAGTAAGGAGATTCTATGGAATTCGGATTTAAGGAAGTTCTTTTTGGTATTGCTGGTGTAAGCATGATTGCTTGGGTAGCCGTAATTGGCTTATGGCATACCTATATGTTTCCAAGATTCTTCAAAGAAGATAGCTCTCAGAATGATGGTTTATCTTTTTCCAACAATTCATCATTATCAATAGATAATCAGAATGGATCTGAGGTTGGTGCAGGTCAACTTAGGCCACTAACCCAAACAATTGGGCTACCTAACAGAAATAAATATTCCAGGCAATCGATAGTTCTTGCTGACTTTAATCCTGTTGAATCAGGCTACGGCGTAAATAGACTTTATACTGTTATTTTATTATCCCTAGCTATAACTACATTTGTAATCATCACATTTGGATTAAAAAGCGGATTTAATTTAATTTGATTGGAAAGAATTTCTAATTTTTAAATTTCATTCCTATTTGATAGCATTAGATTATTAGAAATATTTCTTTAAAAGAATTCATAAACATTATTCTTAATTTTCATAATATTTTTTAACAAAATCTATAAAGAAAAATCTTTTAAGATGTGGATCCTTAGGATTATCAGATAATTGAAACCTTAGGATGTATAAAAAAAATACTCTTAATAAGATAATCATCGTCTAATTGCAAAAAAATACACTAAGATATCTTTGGTTTTCAATCAATCCATGACAGTAGGAATCTATTTTGCTACAACAACAGGTAAAACTGAGGATATAGCTGAAAGGCTTCACGGCTTACTTGAATCTGCCGATGCTCCTAAAGATATTTCAGATGTTGATGATCTAAGCGAGCTTAGTGGTCATGATGGAATTATTTGTGGAATTCCTACATGGAACACTGGCGCTGACTCAGAAAGATCTGGAACTGCTTGGGATTCAATCCTCGAAGACATTGGAGAGCTTGACCTAAATGGTAAGAAAGTAGCGATTTTCGGACTAGGAGATTCTTCCACCTATACAGAGAACTATTGCGATGCAATGGAAGAACTTCATAGATATTTCCAACAAGCTGGTGCAAGTATGGTTGGTTATGTCGCTAAAACTGATTACACATTTGACGAATCCAAAAGTGTTGTTGGAGAGCAATTCTGTGGACTGCCACTTGATGAAGATAGTGAGTCGGATATGACCGATTCTAGAATCGCAAGCTGGGCAGAAAAGTTAAAAGGCGAAATATCTGGACTTTGATTCTCTAAATAATTTTTCGAAAATCAATCCAGTACCAAAGCTAATTAAAGGAAGATATTTTAAATTTCAATAAAATATCAAATATTCTTCTTGCTTAAAGCAAATTTCAACAAGAAGAATATTAAATTATCTCGATATTAAGACAAAGGGATGATTTTGTCTTAATATTTTCTTTATGAATTCAAATCATCCTTCTGGTGATGAAGTCTTATTCCCAGTCACAATTTCTGTAAAAGCCGATACAGTTAGGCTCTTATCAGAAATGGCTAGAGATATGGGAATCAGCATTGACGACGTTCTTAGCGTTTTAGCTGAGGATGCCGCTATAGATCTTGAAAGCGACTTTAGATATCTAGATAGAATATCAATCCCAGATAAATGCAGTCGAGAAGATCTGTTGAAAGCACTTGAATAAATTTATCAAATTCTTTCTGGCTTCGGGTTTTGCCAATCAGCTTTTACTCCTTTACTAACAAGTTCTTCTGCTCTTTTTTGAAGAGATAATCTGTCTAATCTCCATACTTGATAAACACTAAATTGACCTAAGATTTCCTTGTCAAGCTTAGACCAATACCAATACTTACTTGTTTGATTATCAATAACCAATAAAAGTTCTTTGGAAGATCTTAATTGGTCAGAAGAATTTTTGAATATATTTCTTTTTTCTATTCTTAATCTTTCTGCAAGATTGACTAAAGCAACTTCATTATTTGATTCGTAAAAAATTAGATTTTTTGTATAAAAATGAAGAGATGGTTTGTTTATTCCAACCATTGCTATAGGTTCATTATTTTTTTTGGATTCAACTAACAAAGAAGAAGCTTGCCTCAAAGGTAATTGCCTTAATTTATCTCCTATAATAAATACATCTTGAATTGTAATTAAATGGAAAAGTATGAGTGGTATTTGAAGAAAGAATAATTTTCCTTTTTTATATTTATTAGATAAAAATAAGCCTAATATACAAGTTATAAAAAGAAGAATAGAACCCTTAAGATGAATATTACTCGCTGTTAGAGTAGAAACTAAACCTGGCATTTCAGGGTCTTTCACCAAATTGATCCAAATTGGCAATAAAATAAGGATTAAGGCAACAAAAATGGAAATAATGAATGTTAGTAAGAATGGAATTGAGTGGTAAAAGTCTTTTTTTCTTTCAATTTTAGTCGAGTAGATAGCTATTAATATTGCTGCTGCTGGTGTAGCAGGAAGCCAATAGCTTGGCAGTTTAGTTGCAGCGAAGGTAAACAATATCAATACAGAAATCAACCAACAAAAAACAAATATAGATAATGTTTCAGCGGGTTTTACAATCCTTCTTCTATTAATTACATTTAAAAATTCATGGTGTATTCCTATAATTAAATAAGGTGTAAATGGTAAAGAAGAAATAATAAGAATTAATCCAAAGAACCACCAAGGTTGATAATGATTATTTACTACAGATGTCAATCTTTGAAAATTATGATATCCAAAAAAACTATCCCAAAATGGTTTTCCTTCTATCCAAAGTTCAGCTAGATACCAAGGAGAACTAATTAATATAGTAATTATTAGGCCTTTTATAGGTTTTAATCTACTGATCAATCCTTCAAAATCAGCTTGTAATACTCCAAAAAGCAAAAGAACCATTCCCATTAAAACAATTGCAACAGGTCCTTTCGTAAGAACTGCAAGAGATAACACTATCCATGCTGACCACCAGGGTTGATTATTTAGATTTGAATATCTTCTCCATTGACATAAAAAACTAATCCCCAATGTGCTGCAGAGAAGCGCATCACTTACTGCAACTCTGCTCCAAATTAAAACTAAAGGAGAGAGTGCATAAGCAAAAGAAGCTATAACAGCTGTTCTCCTTGGGAAAGGATCACCGTTCTGAGGAGAAATCATTAATGTCTCTCCTATTAAAAGCATCATTAACAATGATGAGAAAGCAGATGGGAAACGTGCTGCCCATGTGCCAAGTGGGTCCCAAGCTTCTTGGCCTGGAATTGCGTAAAGCAAGCCCATTAACCAATAGATAAGTGGGGGCTTATCGAAACGATCAAGTCCGTTAACTCTTGGAGTAAGCCAATCTCCTGACAAATGCATTGATCTTGCTGATGCTGCAAATAGAGGAGGTGTTTCATCAAACAATCCTGTAGATCCTAATTGCCAAAGAAATAAAACCATTCCTACAAATAAAAGAAAAAGTAATCCTCTGGTTCTGGATTTTTGAGACAAATTGATTTTCTTATTAGTCATTATTTGATATAAAGATTTTAATATCTATTTGAGATTCCATTAATAATCCAATCTTCTACTTTTTGAGCAAAAACTTTATATGAAGCTAATTTTTCTGCTGATAGTCTGCAATTTTCTCGTTTAATTTTATCTATTTTTAATGCTGCTAATTTCATTGCCTCAACATCATCTGGAGGCACTAGAAATCCATTAATTCCTGATCTTATTAATTCGCCTGGACCACCACGCTCATAAGCAATTACTGGAACGCCACAAGCCATTGCTTCAATAACAACATTTCCATATGCTTCATTCCATTTTGGAGTATTTAATAAAGCCCTACATACTCCTAATTCTTTCTGGAAAACTTTTGTAGAGAGAAATCCTCGGAATTCTATTATTTCATCAGAAAATAATTTTTTTAGCTTGAAAACATAATCATCATTATCTGCCAATCCCCAAACAAGTAGTTTTTCTCCTAGAGAAGCTGCTACGGCTGCAGCATCTTCTAATCCTTTCTCTGGTGCAACACGTCCAGCCCATCCCAGCGGGCCAAATTGATTTGGTTGAAATTGATACTCTTTCAGATCAAAACCATTTCCGACAATAATTGGTTCTTTTCCTAATTGATAATCAGAGGCCTGGCTATAAGTATGAAAAGCAAATTTATATGGTTTCTCAACAGATACTTCTTGAATGACATTTTTCATAGCATCAGAAACACCTCCCATGCTAATGAGGTGAAAAATATGTAAATCTAAAAACTGACTCATCCATATAGGAAGCCAGTCATAACTAAAATTCAAAACAGCATCTGAGTTCTTCCCAATATCTATTGCTAGTTTCCAAAGTCTTGGCAAAACACTATTAGAAGGAATGGTTATTGGAGAATTCTGTTTTTGGTGTTGCCAACTTGGCTGATCTATTCCCGATACATATTTAATCTGAACAGAAGCACAATCCTCAGGAAGAAATGATTTTTCTGGAGTAATTAGAGTTATTTCATGTCCTAGGGAAATAAGTCCTCTTATTAATGAAATAAGTGTGAGTTCAACACCTCCTCCTTTACCACTTCCTACAAAACCAATTGGAGTGCTAACTAAAACCAACTTTAAAAATTCTGAACTCATTCACTAGTACCTTGTTCTAAAATTGCGCTATCAGAAATCTTCTTTCCCCAAAAGCGACTACGCTGACTTACTAATAATACCGAAATAAATATCATCACAACTCCTACCCATTGCAATAGTTCTAATCTTTCACCCAACCAAAGTCCTCCTGTAAAAAGGGCAAATACAGGAGTTAAAAAAGCCAATGTACTAAAACTAGTCAACTCAACTTGATTGGCAAACCAAAAAAACAAACCATAGGCAAGAGCACTACCTAGCAAGCTTGCATAAACCATTAAGGCCCAATCGAAAGAACTCCACGTCGGCCAAAAAGACCAATTATTATCAAGGTAATGCCATAGAAGCAGTGGCAAGGCCCCTAGAACCATATGCCAACCAGTAACAGACACTGGGTCACTTTCTTTGCAAGCAAAACGTATTAAGACCGTCCCAAAGGCCATTGCCATCGCTGCGGCCAGCATCCACGCTTCACCATGAGTTAATAAATCATTTTGCGAAACTACTTTTCCTAATAAAAACCAATGATTTATAAACTCAGCCGGTACTCCAAGACAAATAATCCCAGTCAAACCAATAATCAATCCTATCCAGCCAATTGGATTAATTAAATCTCCAAAAATAACTCTTGATAAAAGTGCCACCATTAAGGGCTGCGAATCAATTAGAACTGATCCCAGGCCAGCTCCAGTTTGAGAAAGACCCTTAGCTAAGCAAATCTGAAAAAGACTTGCATCAATAAGAGTAAAAACAACGAACCAAAACAAATCTCCTTTAGAAATACTTATTTTTCTTTTTAAAAATTTTGCGGCTAAGAGTACAACCAATCCTGCAGGGAAAATCCTTAAAAAGGCTACTATCTCTGGGCCGCCAGACTTAACCAAAGGTGCCATTGCTGCCATTGCAGTGCCCCATAATGCAAATGGAAGTACCATCAAAAACCAGCGCCAAATTACAAACATGAGGTCAAATGGCAAACTCC
>CETG01054622.1_pt1 | contig 15269 bp, 14 predicted proteins | sample 361471 | NCBI WGS metagenome assembly CETG01 (sample SAMEA2622696, study PRJEB7988) | marine metagenome | isolation source: saline water (ENVO:00002010), including | reverse complement strand
GTTCTTTGGTTATACAAGTCAAATCAATGGTCAATGAATAATTTATATAATGAAGCTAGAAAAAGTAAAGTAGATCCCGATAGATTAATATTCGCCAATAGATTGCCATATGATAAACATTTAGCTAGGCAGTCTCTTGGTGATTTAGCGCTAGATACTTTTAACTATAATGGAGGTAAAACAACTTCTGACGCTTTATGGGCTGGTTTACCAGTACTTACAAAGATAGGGCAAAGTTATATTGCCAGAGTATCTGCGAGTCTCCTGACTTCGGTAGGACTTTCCGAATTAATTACTTTTAGTGAAAAAGAATACGAAGAAAAAGCTTTACATATTGCTCAAAACCCTGAAAAATTAATAAGATTAAAATCTAAATTAGACAGTGCAAAAGAAACATCACCTCTGTTTAATTCAGAGTTATTTACAAGAGATTTAGAAACTAAATATATTGAATTAGTAAAAAGTCATAGCTTTTGAATTGATACCAGATTGATTACTAAGTTTTTCTAACTCGATTGTTATATAGGGAAGCAAGAATCCGCGCTCCAGCGTTACTGTTCATATTGAGTGGAAGAAAGATAACAAGAGAAAAATTCAAGATGCCGTTGGAGACATCCATGACTTGATGGCAGAGAGGGAGTTATCTCTAAGGGATGCTTTTGAGCTTTGTAAAAAACAAGATGACATTGGAAATAATCCAACAGATGTTGAATGGAATTGGCTGGCTGGTGAATACTTAAAAACTAAAACAATAACCTGACCTAAAGAATTAAAAGCTAAAGGTAGTTTTTACTAAAGCCCCTGAAACATAGTCTGCCCCATCTTTTTCAATAACAAAAACAGCAGGTGTGACACTAATACTGTCATTAACTGCTACTTGATAGAAAGCTTCCCATGCCAATGGGTCGTCATAACCACTTTCATCTCTATGAGTTTCAGCTGTTCCGATTGCAAATCCTAGATTGTTTCCGTCTCTAAATGCGTCGTTCCACATAGCACCCACAGTCCATGTGTTTCCATCTGCAATATGTGTGGTTTTTACTAGTTATACCAAGCAATTTGAGAGATTCTGAAAAATCGTTGATGTTGCTTGATACAGCTTGATCTTGCATAATATAGCAAGGTCTCGCCACAAATCCCGCCAAAGCGGTCTAGTAATGACAATGGCTTTACGGCAAAAGCGAAAGGGGAAAAGTCATGAGATTTTTTAATTCAAATAAGCAATTAATTACAATTACAACAATACTATCTGTTCTCTGTCTTATTTTAGGTCAGAGATACTATTCCACTGTAAATAAGCTTAAAATAATAAGTTCAAAGAATAGTGAATACTTACTAAAAATCAAAGATATTAATAAATTAAATTTAGCACCTGACAGTATTACAAATTTAGCTAAATTCAATGAACTCAATGTGTTCTATGAGAAAAACTTCGGAAATAATGATAATAATTTCAAGGTAAATCCAAAATTCAAAGCTCATGGGCATGACTATTCAGATGTAATTCTGAATAAACTAAAATCTCTTTTATCTATTCAAAGAAAGATATTCTTTGAAGATAAATATTATGAGACATCTCTTGAAAATATAATTGAGGATGAAGTTTATGATGTCAAATTTGGAAGAATCTCAATTCCCCTGCCTGATAAATCCTTTGGAATCAATACTCAAGGCACTGCATATATAGACATAAACAAAAATAATTTAATTCTCACAACAGCCGATGGAGACTTCTACACTTCGAAAGTAGAAACACAAGAAAATAATTCAATTAAGTTAAAAAATATTGAGTCTAATATTACGACATTAATAGATTACCCTGAATTTTACGAAGACAGTATGTATGGAATAAAAGATATATTGTTACATGAAGGCAACCTATACATTTCTTATATTAATCAAATATACAAAAATAATTGTTGGGGTATTGTTGTAGCAAAAAGTAAATTTAATGGTAATTATCTTAATTTTGAGGTTATTTACAAGCCTAATAGTTGTGTATCTATAAAAGGAAGAGAAGGCTTTTGGCCTCATTTAACTGGTGGAAAGCTTGCTAAATTAAATAAGAATAAAATAGCAGTCTCCGTTGGAGCATTTGCTTTTGGGATTGGTAAAAGTTGGCCTAGTGATGAAGTTGAATTTGGTAAAATAATGGAAATTAATATTAATGACTACTCTAAAAATGTAATATCATCAGGGCATCGAAATCCTCAAGGTCTGTTTTATTCGAAAAAAAGAAATGTATTATTAAGTACAGAACATGGTCCAAAGGGTGGAGATGAGCTTAATTTCATTAAACTAGATGGAACTAAGCAAGATTTTGGTTGGCCTAGTGCTTCTTATGGATATAGTTACTGGTTTAAGAAAGGAGACGAAGATATTTTCTTAAAGTCACATAAAGATAATGGATTTATTGAACCTAAATATTTCTGGACTCCATCTATAGGTATTTCTGCTGTTGAAGAATGTTCTCTATCAAAAGAACATTCAAGATTATTTATTGCTTCTCTTGGCAACGCTAAAGAAGAAGGTACATATGAAAACAAGTTCCTAAAAGGTAAATTTGTAGAAGAAAGTTTATCAATAATTGCCGAAAATGGTAATGATTTCCCTTCCATCAACAAAAAAGTAATAAGAATAGGAGGAAGGATTAGAGATTTAATTTGTGATGAAGATAGAAAAAAAGTTTGGTATTGGGACGAGACTAACAAAGGTATAGGTATTCTTAACTTGAAGAAAAACTGAGTAAATAAAAGTGCTTAAGAACTTATTAATTAAAATTGAGTTACGCCTCTAACATAAGTTCGGTTTGGTTTTGAAGAAGCTAAATTTCAGGTTTCTATATGATGCTTAATTATTAAAATATAAATAAAAAGTGCAACAGCTAAATCCACAGAGAAGGATATAGTCCATTTGTTAGAAATAAATAACATATAATTATTTCGAAACATCATGAACATTAGTCGTTTATAAGAGCTTTACCTCACTTCAATACTTTTAGTCGTTTTTAGGATCTGAGTACTATGTAGGTGATCTACCAGCTGAGCTATAGTCACACATCGTTGAGATGAAAGTGATTGCAATCTATCGCAAGCAACTTAACAATTATAATTTACGAACTAAGTATAACCAAATACTCCAATAAAATACTTTAAAGTATATGCAATTCAGTAATCTTTTAAAAAAACAATTGCATAGCTCGTTCTGAAATTATTCATGCGATTACTCGATAACTAATTATTAAATTTTTCTAGGGTTTGACTAATTTTTGTATATATTTTTTCGGAAGTTAGCTCATAATAGCTAAGTAATTGTTCGTATGTTCCTGACTTCAAGTAATGATTTGGTAATGATATGCATTCAAAAATATTTGTTTTTATTGAATTTTTCGCAATTATCTCAGCAATAATTGTTTGCAGACCACCAACTGACGAATGCTCTTCAATTACGAAGATGATTTTATATTTTGATAGTAAGTTGATTAGTTTCGTATCAAAAGGTCTTAAAGTATGCACATTATAAACCTGTGAAGAAATATTTTTTTCTTCTAAAATTTTTTTAGTTGCATCTAGAGTTGGCTTACACATAGACCCATAAGTTAAGAATAAAATATCAGATCCTTCTTGAAGAGCGTAGGCTTTACCCAATTCAAATTTATAGTTTTCAGTATGAATTATTGGATTAGGAGAAGATCCTGTAAGCCTCAGATAAGCTGGACCATCGTAATTAGATAATGCTTCTACTGCTTTATAAATCTCAAAACAATCGCATGGATTTACAATCAAAATATTCGGCATAGATCGAATAATAGATATATCTTCAAGTCCAAAATGAGAGTTACCTAAGAAACCCATTGATATTCCACTTCCAATAGCCACCAACTTCACATTATGCCTCATATATGAAAGATTCATTCGGACTTGTTCACCTGCTCTAAGAGTTAGAAATGGTGCAAAACTGGAGGCAAATACATTGAAATTACAGCTTGAGAGACCAGCTGCAAAACCAATCATATGCTGTTCAGCGATGCCAATATTTAAAAATCTTTCTGGCAACGATAATTTGAATCGATCTAATCCCGAAGAGTTTCCTAGATCAGCCGAAATAGCAAATATATTATCATTATTCATTGCCAATGATAATAGAGATTGTCCATATATTCCCCTTGGCCCAATTCTTGACCATTGTCTTGCAATAGATTTATTTAATGTAATCATTGGTTTAATTCTTCAAGTGCTGCGTTATAAAATTTTTCATTTAATCTTCCATGGTGCCATGCATTATTATTTTCCATAAATCCAATACCTTTCCCTTTAATAGTATGGGCAAATATTAATTTTGGGCGTAATGTTGAAGAGAGAAAAGACTTATCTATTTCTAGAAAATCATGGCCATCTATTTCTTTAGTTTCCCATCCAAATGCTGACCATTTCTCTAGTAAGCTTGAACAGTCTATGATATCTTTAGTAGCACCATCGCTTTGAAACTTATTATTGTCGATTATACAGATTAAGTTATTAAGCTTTAAAGATACAGCAGACATTGCGGCTTCCCATATAGAACCTTCATTGCATTCACCATCTCCAATTAGTACGCATACTTTAGATTGCTTGCACTTGATTTGTAGACCTTTAGCAATACCTATCGAAAAGGATAAGCCATGCCCTAAACTTCCATTAGAAGACTCAATACCATTACTTAAATTCATGATCGGATGAGATATAAGTTCAGAATCTTCTTTTTTATAAGAGTCAATTAATTCATCAGAGATGAAACCGTAATGATGAAGAGTTGGATAGAAGCCAAGAACTCCATGTCCTTTAGATAAAATAAATCGATCACGATCTGAATCTAATTTTCTTTGAGGCGAGCAATTAAGAAAATGACCATATAAATATGACATAAGTTCTACGATTGATAATCCACCTCCTAAGTGTTGACCTCCGCCAGATTTATATGCCATCTTGATTATTTTATGCCTAATTATTTGAGCATCTTGTTTTAACTTAATTATTTTTTCCTTTGTAATACTTTTCATAGTTGGCCTCCATCAACTTTAATAATCTGTCCAGTAATATGGGAAGCATTTTTTGAGCAAAGATAATGAACAAGTGATGATATATCTGATGTCTTTGCTACTTTATTCAAAGCACTATCTAGTACTTGCTTATCAATTGCTTTCTGATCCATATTATCAAGCATTGCAGTTGCTGTTACCCCAGGAGCCACTGAATTAATCCTTATATTTGACGCTCCTAGTTCTTTAGCAATCACTTTTGTTGCAAAGTTTAGAGCACATTTACTAGATCCATAAATCATAGTTCCTGGATCATTTCTAAAAGCTGCGATGGAAGAAATATTACATATAACACCTTCTTTTTTTCTTGCCATTAATTTAGAACATATTTGCATAAAATGAACAATGGAAAAATAGTTTGTTTTAAAGATTCTTTCCATATCAGACATGGTTGACATTGTAAACAAAGAGCCATGAGAAACACCAACACTATTAACTAGAACATCAATTCTCTTGTGAGACTTCCATATCTTCTGAACGAACTCTCTCGATTTTACGTAATCATTGATATCAAATAATTCGAGAAACAAATTATCTGAATATTTGTCAGGAAGTTCGGATTTTAATTTAGTTATATTATCTGCATATGATTTTGTACACGCATAAACAATATTTCGATCCAGAATGAAATCTTTAACAACTTGAAAGCCGATTCCTCTTCCCGCTCCAGTGACTATGCAAACTCTATTTTTCATTTTTATTTATTTGATAATTTGGAAGGAGAAAATCATACTCGGATATATTACCGTAAAAATTTCCTAAACTATTTATTTCACTAATAGTATATATTAAGTGTAATTTTTTCATTACTATTTCAGAAGAGAATAAAGATACGAGAATAAACTTTCTTAATTTGTTTGTAAATTTTATATACGTACTATTCTCATATTTATTAGAAATATAAGTCGATATATTTTGGTATTTCAAGTCTTCATGTTTAGAAATAAACTCTTTAAGGTCTTCTAATATATATAAGAAATTTTTATCAATATCCCATAATAATTCTTTACAGTAACCATGAGGGTTAGATGATATTATCTCACTAGTTTTAGTACCTATTTTTGGATGTATAGGTATTGCTAGATCTGAAATTTTTAGAATCGAATAATGGATTTGCATATTTATAAAGCTAATAATTCTTTATAAATTGATATTATTTTTTCTGAAAAATATAAAGCTAATGATTGTATTGTTGCTGCAGGATTAACACATGAAGATGTCGGGAAAACTGATCCATCAATAATAAAAAGGTTAGTCACATCATGACACTTTCCGTATTTATTTACTACGGACTCTTTTGGATTATTTCCCATTCTACAAGTGCCTAATGTATGCCAGCCAGTTCCTCTAACAGGAGCATATCCAAAGGTTTTATACGCCCCTGAGGCTTTGAGAACTTTTCTTGAATTATTGATACCATGAGAAAGCATTCTTTTAGAATTATCTGATAGAGTATAATTAACATTTACACCAGGTTGATCATATTTATTGATCAAATTTTTATTTATTGTAATTTCATTTCTGATATCTGGTAAGTCTTCCGTGATTACAATCATATGAGCGCTATGATTATAATTTGATTCAAACTCATGCCAGAACTTCTCGCCAAAAGTTATTATTTTTCTATTAGTTAAACTTAAGCTTGACTCTATTGGTAATGGACCTCTTAATGCTTGAATTGTATAACCTCTTTCAAATCCATTCTCCTCCTTAGTCTCATGAAATTCTTGTGACATTAGGCAGCATCCTTGAGGCCCAAAGTTTGAATATAAGTTTTCTTTATATAGTCCTTCAACATAACCTATAGGGTGAAGCATTAAGTTTTTACCAACTAGATTACTTTTATTAGCGATTGCGTTTGTAGATGAAGTTGATCGAGAATTAAGTAATAGTCTTGGAGTACCAATTCCACTAGCTGCAATAATATATATTTTCGCTTTAGCTTGATTAAATGAACCATCATTATCTATATAATTAATATTTTTAATTTGATTATTTTCACATATTAATTTACTAACTATACACCTTTCTTTTATTATCAGGCCATCTGATTTTGCAAGTGGTAAGTAAGTATTATTTGCTGATCCTTTTGACATATTAACATCACCTAAATTAGAGGGTCTTTGATAGTCATCTGCTGGTCTATTATTGTACGGTATTGTATTAATTGAGCTATAAGAAGGCCACCAGTCCCAATTCAATTTTCGAAAACCTTTTGCCAATATATAACCCATTTTACCTAAAGGAACAGGAGGTAGTAAGTTTTTTATATCTGGATAATTGGAGTTACCTGAAATGCCAGCTACTCCAGTTATTCTCTCATTTATTTCATAATATTTTTTCAGTATTGTATAATCTATGGGCCAATCAATACCAACCTTATCATTTGAAAAAGTTTTGAAATCTGATTTACGAAATCTAGGGTAATGTCCAGAAAATAATATAGTTGATCCACCAATTCCATTAAAATTGGCTATGTCTATAGGGGAATTATCTGAATTTATTAAATAATCATAATCATGCTTTCTAACATTTGGATTATCATTCAGATCTTTAAACTTTTGAATTTCACCACCTTTATTTATTGGAATATAATCTTGTTCGTTTAACAACTTACCTTGTTCAAAAATAGCTACCTTTAATCCTTCTTTGCATAAAAACCAAGCTGATGCAAGTCCAGAAGCTCCAGCTCCAATAATTATCACATCATAGCTCTCTCTCATTTAGGTAAATATTCTTTCATTATTTCAGGTATTGTGATTTGCATTTGTGCTGAGGATACGATTATATTTTCAACTTTACATATTGCATTTCCCTTGGCTAATCCTCTTCTCCAGCTTATAAGTTCGGCTTTAATTTCAAGTTTATCCCCGGGCAATACTTCTTTCATAAATTTAACAGTATGTTCAACGGCATGAGTAATCTTACCTTCCATACCAGGTAAAGTTGTTATGGCTACAGTCAGCATTTGAGCCATACTTTCTAGCTGTAATGCTCCTGGCATATTTGGATTTCCTTTAAAGTGCTTAGGAAAAAACCATTCGTTATTCGATAGATTTTTGTAACCATATGCATATTTGCCCGGAGATACTTCAGTTACTCTATCAATCATTAAAAAAGGATATCTATTTGGTTGGTAACGTTGTAATTCTTCTCCACTAAGAGAAAATATTTTTTCCATAATTAATAAAATTTTATATTTTTGGACAAACAACTAACAATATCATAACCATCCCAAAATAAATGCATGTTTACTGCATTTCCAGCACCTACTATTCTATTTGTCCCTAATGGGGCAACGATTGTCATAATATCTCTGGCAAGATTTTCATTAAATGGGACTAAAATTGTTGTTTGATTCGAGGGATCTAGAAAATTGGGCATTTGTTCTATTGAGTCAATTGGGATATATATAAGACATCCATTAAATGGTTTATATCTCCTTTTTGAGTCTACTGAAAAATCTTCTATTTTGAAAACAGTTAAATAATCAGATATTAATAGACTCTTTCCTTTATGAGGTATATTTAGAGCTAAATCTGCAGAACCTTTGAAATGATCTAATCTAGAAAATCCTGAAGAAGTATTGCTAATATTTTTAATACTTTTATTAACGATTTTCAGGAATTTTACTAAATTTTTTTCTTCTGATTTCTTACAATTACTAAAAATATATAAAGGTGATGAGCAAGCTCTTTGAGAAAATATAAAAATATCATTCGCAAGACGAGTAGCAATATTCTCGAGCTCATTTCCTTTTATTTTATTTAAAGATTGCATCTCAATATAGGCAGAGGAAGTGCGATCAGGAAAAGGCAGATCAATACAATTATGCTTTGTTTGATAAGCTTTGAAAAGCTTGATAGTTTCATTTCCTCCCCATAAAAGCCTTAGGTCAACATTTTTTGAAAGATAATTATTTATTTTATCCGAATGAATATAAGTAATGAAAGAATATAATTCCATAATTGGTAAATATTTATCTTTCATTTCTGATGTCTGAATTAAACTCATTATTGTCTTAATTACATCTTTATTACTTCCTGAAATACGTATAATTGAAGGACATCCAGATAGTAAGCCAAAAGCAAATGTATAAAGTGCATTTGTAACTACGTTACTTGGTGAGATATGAAATGCAATTCCTCTACCGAACCTATTATCTAAATTTGAATACTGTTTTTTTAGAAGCAATAAATTTGCTTTTCTAATCCAAAATGCGAATCCTGCAAATTCTCTTAGTTCATGATAATTATTTAAATTACTCAAAATAATGGATGAAAATTCAGAGAGAAAATCAATGACTTTAGTATCAAAAATCCCAATACTTTTTTTCTTTAAAACATAATTTATATCATTACCAGCAATTATATCTATTTTAGATAAATATTTTTCAATCATAAAACCAGAGTATCACTACAGCCACGTATCTCTGCAGATTCTAATCTGCCATGTATTTTAAATGCTTTTCCAGGAAGACCACATGGACAATCCGAAGTAAATACTTCTTCAACTAAATCATCAGTTAATAAGCTATGACCTGGATAACTTGAAGGTATGGCTGATATTACTTGAGCTATTCCAATATTACCTTTTTTTATAACCCTTAGATCCTTATCTGATCTTGCTAATATTGTACATAATGGGTTTGTATGTAAGAAACCTTTTTCACATTCCATAAAGATTGATCCAGCTTGTTCTATCATTCCATAATAGTTAGTAATTTTTTTTATTCCAACTATTTCCCTTACTTTATCTTTAAACTGTTTTCTATTTATAGAAAACTTCTCTAGATTTTTCCATCCACCACCATGAATCATTATACTTTGTTTGCTAAACTTTTCTCTTATTGATTTCGGTAATTTTGTTTGTAAGAAATATTTCCATATGATTGAGGTGAATCCAAAAATAACAATAGGTTGCGAAGAATATTTATCTAAAAAATATTCTATCTTACTAATATTTATTGAATAGTCATCATTAAGAGCGTATTCTAATTTCCGACATAGTGAAGTAAAGCCTATAATTGCTGCAACTCTTGCATTAAATATTATTCTATTCTTAATGAGGCTTGGACTATCAACAATTAAAATATTAGGTCTTTTGTATCCAGTGGAAGCTGTAAATATATTAGATAATGCTAACGTTTGATTTCTAGCGTTGATTTTATCTAAACATATCATAGATTTTTTTTGACTTGTTGTTCCAGAAGATAAAAGAATTTTATAAATATCTTCTTCTTTACATGAATATAGTTTATTATTTTTGAAAACATCAACAGGAATAAAAGGAAGATCTTCAATACTTTGAGGCATTTTATCTATTTGAAAATGTGATTCAACAAATTTTTTATACTTACTACACTGCATTATGTGAAAATTATTTAAAGTCATAGAATGATTAAATAATTCTTGTTCAAAATCTGTAATCCTTAATTCGTTAAATTTTTCTAAATACTCAGAAATCATGATTTTAACATTTCTGAATACTTAATCTTTCCAGATTGAAATCTAGGAAAAGAATCAATAATATTAAATTTATAAACTATAATTGGTATATTAAACTTTTTTAATGATTCCTTTAATTTACTCATTAGAGTATCATCTATTTTATCATTGCGTTCAAAAAAGATATGAATAAACTTGTCATCAGAAATAGCGATACTTTTTATATAGATATTTATACATGACTCAATATCATCTAAAGATACTCTAATACCATTTAATTTTGCAAATCTTTTTTTCCTACCGCAAATATAAGTAAAGCCCTCTTTATCAATATAAGCTAAATCTCCTGTATATAATATTTGTTTTTCTTCTCCGCTTATTTCTAACTCTAAAAAGTTTTCAGCATACCCAGCGCTGACATTTGGACCTTTATAAACTAATTCACCAACTTTATTATTAGAGATAGAATCATATTTTGATGTATCAACTAGAGTAAAACTTCCACTAGGGACTGGCAAGCCAATACTTCCTAACTTTGCTTTAAGGTGCTTATAAGGTAAATAACTCATTCTTGCAGTGGCTTCTGTTTGGCCATACATAACAATAAATTCTTTATCATATTTATTACAATAACTAAAAAAATGTCTAAGTATTTCAGGAGACAACTTACCACCTGCTTGAGTAAATATTTTTATTGATTCAAGATTTAGATTGCTTAAACCAAGTCTATATAGCAATTCATAGGTATATGGGACACCGGACATTGAGCTTGGATTATATCTATTAACTAGATTCCAAAATTCTTTTTGAATTATTGAATAATTATTTACAATAATACTCCCACCTGAAAATAAATGTGTATTTATACATGAAAGACCATAGGTATAGTTTATAGGTAATGTCGTAATATGACTTGACTTATTATTTATTTTTAAGTAATGAATAATATCTTTTGTATTTGATACTAGATTTGTTTTAGTTATCTTGACTACTTTAGGATTCCCAGTACTTCCAGATGTTGTTAATAATAAAGAAGGAATTAATTTGAATTTTAGTTTAGTATTTGCCAACTCGGTTATTGTATAATTATCTTTACCCTTAGTGCTATTAATGAACTCTGGTTCTGAGAAAATATAAGTAGGTTTATAATTTTTAATATAAATATCTAAATAATATTTCGATATTGATGGAGATAAAAATAATGGGATACATTCTCTTCTCAAGCATGCTATATAAAATGCAATTGTATTAATTGTATTACTTCCAATAATAAGACATATAGTCAAAGGCTGAAGATTGAAGAAAAAATTATTAACTTTCTCGTTTAATTCTTTATAAGATATACATAAATCGTCTTGGTAAATTGCTATTGAAGATGAATTATGATGTTCCTCAATAATATCAATCATTACTTTCTATTACAACTTTATATTTAGCTAGAGTTTCTATACCCTTTTTGAAAGAATTAAAATCAATAATATCATCTGTTTCCATCATTATATCAAATTCATCTTCTAATAAACTTATCATTGTCATATGACCAATAGAATCCCATTGAGTTATACTTTGATATTCAAGATTATTTAATATTCCTTCTTCAATTTCAAATGCTTCACAAAAAACTTTTTTATATCTTTGAAAGTTTGACATCTTAATTTTGGCTAGCTTGATTTAAAGACTTTTTTATCTTCATTCCGCCTAATAGCTCTTGCAGGATTACCTATAACAATCATATCTTTTTTGACATCATTAAATACACTTGATCCCATTGAAACTATACAATTGTCACAAATTTCAATCCTTTCTCTTATCGAAGAGCCCATTCCTATATATGTATTGCGACCAATTTTTGTATTTCCTCCAACATTTACGATTGAAGATATAACGCTGTTCTCCCCTACAACTACATCATGTCCTATAATAGAATGATTATTTATTAATGCATTATGCTTGATATGAGTATTACTTGAAACTGTACAGAATGGGAATACAATCGTACCTTCTTCTATTAAGGCAGAAGGAGATATAATTGCACTTTTATCTATTAATATACTTAAATTAAATGATTTCTCTTTAAGTTTTTTATAGATTTTAGACCTTACAAAGGGTTCACCATTAGCAATTAAAATAGAATCATTTTCTTTATAAAGACTACACATTTTTTTGAAATCAATAGTCTTTTTTTTCTCTGGGCATGATGTGTATTCATTTAAATCATCAACAAATACTAAATCATTCAACTGATAATTCCTTCTTAATGCAATGTCCTTTATCTCCGAGGAAACTGATCCAGCACAGTATATAAAAAGCATAAATTATTTTATAACTTTATTTATCATAACATTAGAATGAAATATATATTTTACTATAATTAGCACGAAAAATTAAGCAACTACTTATTATTTTATATTTTAACTTCTATAAATTCATAATATTTTAAGTTTCATTTTTGATTTCATCCAGGTCCTTTTCTGAATTTTTTTAATTACAGCCTAAGTTGTTCCTGATTTTCCCTTAGTTGATTTTATATCTAAAATTATTACTATCTAAGTTTTTCTTAAGGAAATTTACTTGATCATCGAGCTTTCTAAGCTCACCATATGCATTAAAATTTAAACTTTGAATTAGTAAAAATAAATTTTAAAAATTATTTTTATTCATTTAACTCTTAGACACCGAGAAGATGGCAGTTGATAAACTACTTTTATTCCTTACGAATGGGACAGTCGAAACCAAACCAAGGTTAATACAGCGGTTGTAGAAATAAAAAGGCTTATTGATACTCGAAATCTAACTATTAAAGAAGCTGATAAATTCAGACTTGGTCCAAGTGAAGAAGGAAGTACAGTTATCAACTGAGAAAGCATCGCTGATGAATTTATCAAGAGAAAAATGACGAGGAGCAGTTAGGACTGGATATATCAGAACATGAAAAAGATGCTTATTGAGAGAAGACTTGCTCTCCAACTTTGATGTATTTTCAGAATATTCTGAAACATTTTTACTTTGGCAAATTACTTTCTTTGAAGTTGCGAAAAAAATTTTCAAAGTATAACTTCAGAATAAGTTATACTGCTAATTAATAGATCCTTTATAAAACAAATATAATTGACTGAGGAAAGAAAAAATCAAAAGAAAGCAAGATTTGAAGTAAAAACATTTCCTATTCCATTTGCTTTAGGAGAAAGCAAGAACAATATTACTTTTACAACTAATACTCCTACTAAACCTTCTAAAGAACAAATCATCAATCAAGCTTTTAAGTTCCATTCACAAGGAAACATTTCAGAAGCAGCAAAGTATTATCAATATTTTATAAATGAAGGTTTCAAAGATCACAGAGTTCTTTCAAATTATGGAGTCATATTGAGTGATCTTGGAAGATTAGAAGAAGCAGAAAAATTATACTACAAAGCAATCGAAATAAAACCTCACTTTACAGAAGTATATTACAATTTAGGAAAGACTTTGAAAGATCTTGGGAAATTAAAAGAAGCAGAATTAACCACTCGCAAAGCAATTTTACTTAAACCTGATTACGCTGAAGCTCATCACAATCTGGGTATCATATTGAAAGATATTGGCAATTTTAAAGAAGCAGCATTATCCACTCGCAAAGCAATTGAAATTAATCCTGATTTAGTAGAAGCATACATATCTCTTGCTGAAATTTTATTTGACATGGGGGAAAATGAAGAAGCAAATAAGCTTGAATGGAAAGCTATTGAAATTAATCCCTCATTTCCATTTTTAAAATCATATCGACAGAACGCAAAAGTAATAAAAAAAACAGCTTTCTTCTTACATTCTTTTTATATATTAAATCATTTTTTACCAACTATAGAAATAAATACAAAAAATTTCGAGATATTAGTTTCTGAAAAACTTGATAAGCTAAGTTTAAAGAAAATCCAGAAAGTTTTAGTTAATAAAGATATTAAAGTAAGATTCTTCCAAGAACTTATAGACAACAATTTAATCTACGAAAAACTTGTATCGGCAAATGCATTTGATACTATACATATTATTGAGAATAAAGAAAATAAAAAAATAAAAAGAACAGTACCTTATATAAAATTATTTGGGAAAAAGAATATACGTTTTATGTATACGGCTGGAAAAAACAAATGGAATTTTTCCTATTGGAACAAGTACTATGATGGTATTCTATGTTATGGTCCATACCACGAAAATAAATTCAAAATAAGACATAATATCGCAACTGCGCAAATGGGCTATCCAAGGTTTGATAAGTACTTTAAGCCTGGTTTTGAACGGAATAACCTAATTAAAAAATTCAAATGTGACCCTAACAAGAAAACTGTTGTATGGCTCACAACTTGGACTGATTTATCATCAGTAGATAAATATCTTAAATCTATATCCTCATTAAGGATTGATTACAATGTTGTCATGAGACCGCATCCAAATATGAAAGTAAATGAACCAGACAAATTTAAGAAGATTTTTAATGAAGAGTTCAATTATATTGATGATGATGATGATGATAATGTTCGATTATTTGCTCTCGCCGATCTAATGCTTTTTGATTATGGTGGATCAATGTTTGGGGCCCTTTATTTAAACAAAAACTTTGCTTTTTTAGAAATGAGTTTAGAAACAAAAAATCATATTCATCTAGGCAATAAAGCTAGTGAAGATTACTTAAAATCATTCTTCCCAGAAAGAATCGCAAAACCAGAAAATCTTCAATCTATTTGTGAATTCTGCCTAGAGAATCCACC
>CETG01191895.1_pt1 | contig 15270 bp, 16 predicted proteins | sample 361471 | NCBI WGS metagenome assembly CETG01 (sample SAMEA2622696, study PRJEB7988) | marine metagenome | isolation source: saline water (ENVO:00002010), including | reverse complement strand
CTTGGTATTGATAATAGTACAGCAACAAGGCTTATTGATGGTATAGAAAAAAAAGGCTGGGTAATTAGGAAGCGTTTTAGTTTAGATAACAGAATTATTAAGGTTTTCTTAACAGACATTGGCCGTGATATTTATAATGTGACTGAAAGCCAAATTGAAAAGATTGGAATAATAGTAGGAAATGAAACTAATGGTGACTTTTATGAATCAATATTAGAGTCTATGTCTAACCTAAATTGGACAATAGAAAAACTAAAATTAAAATAATTGTATAATGCAATTTAATAGTATTACACAAAAATTGCATGACTGGTATGGAGAAAATAAAAGGTTGTTACCTTTTAGGGACACTGAAGATCCATATAAAATCTGGTTATCTGAAGTGATGCTTCAGCAAACCCAGGTTAATACTGTATTACCATATTATAATAAGTGGATAAAGAGATTTCCAACAATCAGCTCCGTAGCCAATGAAAAATTAGATACTGTATTAAAATATTGGGAAGGATTGGGCTATTATAAAAGGTGCATAAATTTCTATAAAGCTATTAGAATTATTAAAGATGATTTTCATTGTAAAATTCCAAATAATAGAAAAAATTTTATTTTACTCCCTGGTGTTGGAGAATATACTGCTTCAGCTGTGTTATCAATTGCATTTAAAAAACCATATCCTGTATTAGATGTTAATGTAAAACGAGTTATGTCTAGAATGCTTGGTATAAAAAATTTGACAAGGCATAACGAAAAAAGAATTATGGTGCATCTTAATAAAATGATTTTTAAAGATAATCCAGGTGATTTTAATCAAGCGATGATGGATTTAGGTTCTTTATTATGTAAGTCATCTAATCCATTATGCTCTAAATGTCCTCTGCGAACAAATTGTTATGCTTATAGGAATAATAAATCTGATAAATATCCTAACAAAATTAAAACTAAAACTTTACCTCATTATGATATTTCAATAGGAATTATATGGAGAGAAAATAAATTTTATATTCAAAAACGAAATTTAAAAAGTATGTTAGGAGGATTATGGGAATTTCCTGGAGGAAAAATTAAACCTGGGGAAAGTGCAAAAGTTGCACTTAAGCGTGAAATTCGAGAAGAATGTGGTGTTTCAATTAAAAATATCAATAAAATAGGTATTGTTAAACATTCGTATTCTCATTTTAAAATAACATTATATTGTTTTTATTGTAGAGAAAAGAAGGATTCATTAGAATTAAATAATAATGCAAAGATGATTACCATAAATGAAATAAAAAATTTTCCTTTTCCAAAAGCAAATCATAAAATTTTTGAATTATTTAAACAAAGTCAATTTTATGTTTAAGATAATTTTTTCAATATTAATATGGCCTGTATGGTATGTTTTTTTTATACCATCGCTAATTTTATTACTATTAGTAATAATTATCGTCCCAAGAAATAGTCTTTTTTATTTTATCCGTCCTTTTTGTTGGTTGTCTTGCTTTTTCGCTGGTCAGTGGTTAAAAAAAGAAAACGATTTATCGCATGACATTGAACCACCCTATATATATATGTTTAATCATGTATCAATGTTTGATCAATTTATGATTGGAGCTTATATTCCACATTATATCACAGCTGTGGCTGCAATAGAAGTTTTTAAATATCCCATTTGGGGATTTATTATTAGAAAATATGGTGTAATCCCAATTATTAGACAAAAAATTAAAAAAGCAATTGGTAGTTTAAATTTAGCTGAAGATGCGATAAATAAAGGAGTTTCTTTTTTAATTTCACCAGAAGGGACTAGAACTTTAACAGGTCAAATGGGCCCATTTAAAAAAGGCCCATTTCATTTAGCAAAGAATACTAATGCCACAATAATACCAATCGGATTATTGGGTGGATTTAAAGCAAAAAAGAAAAGTGATTGGCGTATTTTTCCTGGAATTTTAACTGTTAAATTTGGACAGCCCATTACAAGTAAAACATTTAAAAATATGGAAATTGTTGAATTGCGAAATTTGGTATTTAATAGAATAAGTAACCTAATAGACAAAAAAGGATGAATATGAAATTTTACTACTATTTTTTTATCTTATTCCCATCATTTATTATTGCAAATAATGTAGCAGAATTATATGGCGATAGAATTGAATTACTTGGCATCCCATTTAAAGATCCATTAGTTTTATGTCAGATTTTTATTGCAATTTTTTTATTAATTGCATTTTTGCAATCAAGTTTAGATAAAATTATTAATAGGCAGGATAATTTAAATTTTCTTCGTGAACATTTTTCTCAAACTTTGTTTCATAATTTTACTCCTTTTTTGTTAACTATTATTACATTGTTAGAAATTATTGGTTCGGTAACTCTTGGGTATGGTATTTATTTTGCTTTTGCCCAAAAAACAACTTTGTGGATTTTTTATGGGTTTGTAATTCTTGCAGTTACTCTTATGTGCCTATTTTTAGGACAAAGAATATCTAAAGATTATGTTGGCGCATCAGATTTAGTACCATATTTTACATTAATTATGCTTGGTATTATGAGTATGTACTGATTATTTTAATTCACATGTTTTTGTATGAATTAGAATTAATTAATTAAAAATAAAAAAAAATTTAATTTATGAAAAATGAAAACTCTTCTACTACTGTTTTGTTAACTTTCAATATTTTTCTTGTTGTCATAGGATTATTAATGATTAATAAGAAGATTGGGAATAATGATGAACAATCAGATAATCTTAAAGAAAAAATAAATCAAATTGAATCTCAACTTGATGTGTTAATTGATGATACTAAAAATGCAAAAGAACAGGTTATTGTTGCTAATAAAGATTTTATCCAATTAAGTAATTCCATGGCCGTTAATGATAAAATTTTAAAAAATTTAAATTCAGAGATTAAAGGCGCAGTTAAAGAGATTAAAGAAGTAAAAGACATGACAGAGCTACAGAATCGTAAACTCTATATATCTGAATAAACTTTTTTAATATCGTTATTTTTAATAGCTTTTTTCCAATTTTTTAGTTTTATAGTTCCATATGAGTCTTTTTGAGGTATAAAGCTTTGGTCATTTTTTCTAACTTTCTTTATTGATGGGCAAAGAATTTTAAATACTCCTAATGCAGTTCTATCTTTTATTGTTGATAAATAAATTTCAAACCCAGTAATATTAGCAATAAATTGTAAAAGAGAAGAGCGCGCTCCTCCCCCAGAAACTGTAAGTTTTTTTGGTAAAATTATTTTATTTTTTTTAAAGCAATTTAAAATGTCATTGGTTAAGAATCCGATTGATTCCATTCCTGCTCTTATTATTTGGTTAGGTCTATTATATGGTAAATCAATAAAAATATTATTAAAACCAATTGTCCAGTAAGGTGCGGCAAGCCCAGACGCTCCAGGAATCATTATTCCTTTAGTTTTAATGTTTTTTATTCTTTCATTCCAATTCATTTTTTTATGATCTATACATAACAATGTTTCTAAATTATAAAATAAAGAATTACATGAATTAATAGTTCCTTCCAGCATAAAAATATTTTTTTTATCTGATGAAAATAATATACTCGAGATCAATCCTTTTTTAATTAATGGTTTTGTTCCCACATTGTATTGAATACTACCAGAAGTACCAAAATTTGCTCCAAGTGAATTATGAATCAAACCATGTTGCCCAATTAATGCTGCTTGTTGGTCACCGATTACTGTTGATAAAAGAATGTTGCTATTAAAAATTTTTCCATATTCATTTTTAGCTGGTTTAAGTGGTGGTAAGCATGTTTGTGGTATTTTAAAAAGTTTTAATGCAAACTTTGACCAGGTGTTTTTTTTGAGATTAAATAATAACGTTCTACATGCTATTGTATGATCTAACGCTGCTGTCCCTGTCATAGCATGTGTTAAATATGAGCTTAATGGTCCAAAAAAAACTTGATTTTTTTTAATTAATGTTTTGAGATGGATGTTATGTAATGTTAAATAAGAAAATTTAGGTCCTCCGAAATGTGGACTAAGTGGAGTCCCAGTAATTTCCCATAATCGTTGTTTATATTTTTCATATTTTTTAATAGTTTTATAAGCTCTACTATCTTGCCAGCTAATAGCGGGTGTTATGGGTTCTAATGTGTATTTGTTCCAAAACATAAATGTTGAACGTTGTACAGATAAACCTGCGTGACGTATTTTTACATTATAAGTTGCATCCATCATTTCTTGAAAAAGTTTTTTTATTGCATTAAGGATTTCAATCGGATCATTTTCAAAATGAAATTTTTTTGGATTAATTATTTCATGTTTAATTGTATTATTATGAATTATTTCACCTTTTGAATTGAATAAAAATGCCTTTGTGGATGATGTACCTTGGTCTATTATGATATAATTCATAAAGTATTTTATTAGTTTTTATCTAGTATAACTTTCAAAAGAAATTACTTCAAAAGATTATTAACATTTCATTTTTTCAATCTAAATTCACATGTTAAACAACATTAAAAAATTTAAGTTATCTTAAAGGAGTACAAGAATGACTTATATAATTTGTGAACCGTGTGTTGGGACTTGTGATACCGCTTGTGTGGAAGTTTGCCCGGTGGATTGTATTCATGGTCCTAATGATAAGGAAGGAGCAGGAGCAGAAGCTAAAGTTGACGGTTTTGTTCCAAAAGATACTGATTCATTATATATTGATCCTGAAGAGTGTATTGATTGCGGTGCCTGTGAACCTGAATGTCCAGTTGAAGCAATATTTGAGGAAAGTGAAGTTCCAGATGAATGGAATAAGTATATTAACATTAATTACGAATGGTTTGGAAGAGAACTTCCTGGCTAAAATAATATTTAACAATAATACCTTAAAGCGGTTGTTTAAACAGCCGCTTTTTTTGTGATAAAAGTGAATAAAGAACAAATCATTAATCAATTAAAAACGATTAAATATCCTGGGTTTAATAGAGATATTATTTCGTTTGGTATGGTTAAAGATATTATCGTTAATGATAAAAAAGTTGTTATTAACCTTAATATCTCTTCTCAAAATAATGATAAAAAACAAATTGTTATTGATTCTATAAAAAACTTACTAGATCCTCATTTTACTAATGTAAAAATCAATATTTCTAATGATCAATCTCCTCCAGTTCAAACATCAGCGCAAAACTCTCCAGCTGTTTTAAATAATATTAAAAATATTGTCGCAATAGCAAGTGGTAAAGGTGGTGTTGGAAAATCAACAGTGGCAGTAAATCTCGCTTGTGCATTATCTAAAAAAGGTAAAAAAGTTGGTTTGTTAGATCTAGATATCTATGGCCCCTCTCTACCTATAGCTTTAAATCTTTCTGAACAACCCAAAATGACTCAAAATAAAAAATTAATTCCTTTAGAAAAATTTGGAATGCAAGTAATGAGCTTTGGTTTTATTAGTGGGAATGATACCCCTGTAATCTGGCGAGGTCCATTAGTATCTAGAATGACAGAACAATTTTTTATGGATGTGGAATGGGGTGATCTTGATATTATGATATTGGATTTACCACCAGGGACTGGTGATATCCAATTAACATTAACTCAAAAAATGAAAATAACGGGTGCTGTTATTGTAACAACACCACAAGATATTGCTCTTGCTGATGTGCGTAAAGGAGCAGATATGTTTCAAAAAGTTAATACTCCTGTTCTTGGGGTAGTTGAAAATATGTCAGGGTTAATTTTAGATGGTAGTACAAATATTTTGGATTCGAAAATAGCTATTAATGGTCAAGATATTGAAATTCAACCGGATGGATCTTTTAAATTAAATATTGATGTTTTTAATAAAGGTGGAGGAGAGAAAGAAAGTGAAAGACTTGGTGTCCCATTATTAGCTAAAATACCCTTATCAAAAGAAGTTATGATAGCTACAGATTCTGGAGCACCTCTTGTAATGCAAGAGACTATAAACGATATTGGAAAGATATATTATGATTTAGCTGAAAAATTAAATAACATGATTTCTTAAATATTATAGTGGAACAAATTAGAGTTAATTTTGTTATTTAAAAGGTCAATAAAAAAAACTATGTTGGTTGTATCGATTATAAGCTCAAAGTAACTTCGTTCACTTTTTATATCATACCAAAATGAAAAAATCACTAAGAAATACAATTCTTGAAAATAATACACCAAATCATATAGCAATAATTATGGATGGTAATGGTCGATGGGCTAAAAAACGTTCGTTACCCCGTTTAGCAGGACATAAAGAAGGTATTAATTCTGTAAGAGAGATAACAAGAGTCTGTGGAGAGATTGGAGTGCAATATTTAACTTTGTATACATTTTCCACTGAAAATTGGAATAGACCGCCATCTGAAGTCAGTGCACTTATGAAGTTATTGTTAAACACAATAAATATTGAAGTAAAAGAATTACATAAAAATAATGTTAGATTTTCAATTATTGGTGAATTGAATACATTACCAAAATCCACGGTTCAAGGTTTAAAAAATGGGATTGAACTTACACGCAATAATACTGGATTAAATCTTTGCCTAGCTATTAACTATGGTAGTAGAAAAGAAATTTTAACTGCGGTAATATCAATAGCTAAAAAAATTCAAGCAAAAAAATTGGATATTAATCAAGTTGATGAAATATTATTTAATCAAGAATTATATACGAAGAATTTTCCTGATCCAGATTTAATGATTAGAACAAGTGGAGAATTTCGCCTAAGTAATTTTTTATTATGGCAAAGCGCATATACTGAAATTTTTATGACAGATACATTGTGGCCGAATTTTCGGGAAAATGAATTAATCGAAGCAATATATGATTATCAAAATCGAGAGCGTCGATTTGGTAAAGTGAGTAAACAATGAAAAATTTGGTAAAAAAAATTTATTTTGTAATATGTTTTTTCATTAGCCAGGTATTATTTGCTCAAGATTTTTCTGATCAAATTAAATTAGTTCAGGTTAATGTGGAGGGCAATCAAATTACTTCTAAAAATACAATAATTTTTACAGCTGGTCTTCGTGAAGGTCAAACAGTAATGCCTACAGCATTTCCTAGAGCCATTAAAAGATTATGGCAATTAAATCTTTTTCAAGATATTCAATTAAATTATGATAAAGAGACAGAAGAGGGTATCTATTTAACTATAAAAGTAATTGAAAATTACATTTTAGGTGATATTAATTATAATGGTAATAGAAAAATAAAGGATAGCAAGTTTGAAGAAGAGTTAAGCCTTGCTAGTGGTCAAAGAATTAAACCAAACACTTTGCATGAGGCTGTTCAATTAATTAAGAAGATATATGCTGAAAAAGGCTACCTTAATACAACTGTTATTTCTCAAATTTCTTCTCAAAAAGATAGTACAATTCTAACTTTAGAAAAAAATTCAAATCTTGTTAAAAATATTACTTTTGAAATAAAAGAAAATAATAAAACAAAGATAAAGAATATTGTTTTTAATGGTAATGAAAATTTTTCTGATTTTCGTTTGCGGTGGCAACTGAAAGAAACAAAACAACAACCATTGTATATGTTTTGGCGATCGACTTTTGACAATGAAAAATTTAAGGAAGATTTAAAATTATTATCTACTTTCTATTATAATAAAGGATATAGAGATTTTGCAATTTTACAGGATACTATTATTTATACAGAAGGCCAAAAACAAATGGACATCATACTTACTATTTCTGAAGGATCGCAGTATAAATATAGAAATTTTAGTTGGGAAGGGATGTCATTATATAATGAACAAATATTACAAAATGCATTAGCTTTAGAAAAAGGTCAACAGTATAGTGATGAGGATTTCAATTTAGCGATTTATTCTAGAGTACAAGGATTGTATTTAGATCGTGGGTATATCTATAGTCGAATTGATCCAAAAATCACCCCAATTGGAGTAGATTCGCTTGATGTTCATTTTGTTATTACAGAAAACCATAAGGTTTATATCAATAATATTATAGTACAGGGTAATACTAGAACTCGTGAAAATGTTATCAGAAGACAATTACGTATATTCCCTGGTGATGTTTATAGCCAAGAACGTATAGCTAGAAGTTATCGAGAGGTTATGATGTTAAACTTTTTTGCTAATGCAACTCCTAATATTTTACCAGTATCTGATGATAAAGTAGATGTAGAATTTAATGTGGAAGAAAAACCTGCTGGGCAAGCCAGTGCTAATATGGGCTATTCTCAATATCTTGGGCTTACTGGAGGAGGTGGTCTTTCTTTGCCTAATTTTCGAGGTAGAGGTCAAAGTTTAAGTTTTAGTTTTAACGCTGGCGTTGGAGCTGGTAGTCAAAATTCTTATTCTTATCAATCTTATAACACTAATCGTCCTAAAAGTCGTTCTGCTAGTATAAGCTTCACAGATCCTATGGTAAATGATACTAAAAATTTGATTGGTGGATCAATTTATTATCGAATGATGGGGGGCTCAACAATGTATTATTCTCCATTAGAAACAACTATTGCTGGAGCGAGTATTATGCTTGGTCGAATTTTTAAATGGCCAGATGATTACTTTAGGGGGACTTGGCAATTTCAAGTTCATCGAAGGCAATATGCAGGTAGCCAAGCCGATATTGATAATTATGCGGGGGGTAGAACTAAATCAGATGGGATTAGCATAATACAAGCAATACGAAGAGATAGTCGAGATCACCCTGAATTTCCAACAATTGGTTCTCATTTTTCATTTAAATCTACTTTATCTGGATGGAAATTGGGAGGACAAGAAAACTTTCATAAGCATACGATGAATCTTGAATGGTTTACCCCAACATTTTGGAAATTTGTATTAATGAATTCAATGAAAATTGGTGTAATAAAAGAATTACCATCAAATAATTCTGACCCATCTTATATTCCCTACAATGATCGGTTTATTATGGGTGGTAACGGTATCCCATATGGTAATGTTTTAAGAGGTTATGATGATAATCGCGTTGGACCTTTAACTAGCTCTGGAAATCCAATTGGAGGTAATACGATGATTAAATTTGGCACAGAATTTAGAGTACCATTTGCAGAAAATCCTGTAGTTTATGGAATGCTTTTTGCAGAAATGGGTAATGTTTGGTCTTCAGTAGATTTAATGGAACGATTAAATTTACCTAGAAGTGGTCCGTTAGATTTAAAAAGATCAATAGGAGTAGGTATTCGATTTTTTATGCCAATGATTGGAATGTTAGGTTTTGATATCGGTCGGGGTTTTGATAGTGTAGATATGAATGGATCTATAAAACCTGAATGGAAAACTACTCTTACTTTTGGCCAACAATTTTAATAATAAAGGAGTGAATTTTGAAAAAATATTTTAATTTTTTTATCTTTTTATGCATATTTATATCTACTACTTCAATAGCCTTTGCTCAGCTTAAGATTGGATATGTGCTTTCTGAAAGAATTAGAACTGAATTTGAAGAATTCAAAGAGGCTGAATCTCAATTGCAATTAGAATATGGTAAGGTGCAGACAGAATTTGATAAAATGGTACTTAAAATGGATAGTTTGAAACAAGATTATGAGGTTAAGCGTCTTATGGCTTTAGATAAAGGCGAAAGTATTAAGCAAGAGTTAATTCAAATGGAACAAGCTATACAAAGATACCAAGCTGAAAAAGTTGGTCCCCAAGGAGAACTGATGCGAAAACAAGCACAAATGGAATATGAGATTTTAGGGAAAGTTAAAAAAGCTGTTGATAAAGTAGCTATTGATGGTGGTTATGATTATATAATTGATGCATCAGTCGGTTTGCTTTATTTTAAACCAAAGTATGATATGACAGATGATGTGTTACATCAATTGCGCAATCTAAAATCAAACGATTAAATTGCATTTCACCCTTGGTCAGATTGCATCTTTTGTAAAAGGAGAGATTGTTGGTAATGATAAACATCATATTATCGGTGTTTCACAGATACAAGATGCAAAAGTAGGGACTATAACTTTCTTAAGTAATCCTCTTTATAATAAATATTTACATAAAACTAAAGCAGATGCAATTTTTGTAACTAAATCTTCTTTATTAAAAAAAGGACAAATGGGTATTGTTGTTCAAAATCCACAATTAGCTATCGCGAAAACACTCGAGTTATTTTATCCCACAAAGAAACAAAAACCATCTATTCATAAAACAGCAGTGATATCTAAAGATGCAAAAATAGGTAATAATGTGTCTATTGGACCAATGGTATGTATTGAAAGTGGTGTTGTTGTTGGAAATGGATGTTTGATTGGTGCAAATACTGTAATAGGTAAAAATTCTTCTTTAGGGAAAAAAAGTGTATTACATACCAATATTTCTATTTATAATGATGTAATTATTGGCTCCAATGTTATTATACATAGTGGGACTGTAATTGGCGTTGATGGTTTTGGTTATGTTACTATTGATAATATACATGAAAAAATACCACAAACTGGTAATGTAATTATTGGAGATAATGTAGAAATTGGATCTAATTGTTCGATTGATCGTGCAACAATTGGTAGTACTATTATTGGTGATATGACTAAAATTGATAACTTAGTACATATTGCACATAATGTAAAAATTGGAAGAGGCTGTTTATTAACTGCTGGTTTTGCAATTGCTGGAAGTTCAGAAATTGGAGATTATTGTACTTTCGCAGGTCAGGTAGGTGTTGCACCACATTTAAAAATTGGAAATAATTCAATAGTGGCATCAAAATCAGGAGTTACCAAATCTTTAAAAGGTGGAAAAGTATATGCTGGATTTCCTGCAAGAAATATCAAAGAACATAATAAAAGACAGGCAATGATAAATCAACTTGGTAAATTGAAAGATAAAATTGATAGTTTAATTTAATCTACTTTAAATAAAATTTTTTATGGAACGTAATCAAAGAACAATAAGGACATCTCAATCATGTGAAGGAGTCGGACTTCATACAGGTGTAAAAACTGTTATTACTTTTCATCCTGCACCAGAAAATTTTGGAATTCGTTTTATTAGATCTGATATTCCTAATTGTATGGAGATCAAAGCTGATATTGATCATGTTGTTGATATATCAAGAGGGACTACCATCGAAGAAAATGATGTTAGAATTCATACAGTGGAGCATGCACTTGCTGCTGTAAGTGGTTTAAGATTAGATAATATTCTTATTGAATTAAATGGTAAAGAACCTCCAGTTATGGATGGTAGTGCAAAAGACTTTGTTGAGTGTCTTATTAAAGCGGGTATAAAAATTCAAAAAGAAAAAAGGAAAGTACTAGAAATTACACGTGCCGTTAATTATACTAATTCATATAGAGATATCGATTTACATGTTATTCCTTCAGATCGGTTTAGGATAACTTTTATGGTAGAATATCCTCTTACAGCGTTAGGAACTCAATATGAAGCAATTTATAATATGGAGGAAGATTTTGCATTTGAAGTAGCACCCGCTAGAACTTTTTGTTTTTTAAGTGAAGTAGAGATGCTTAAAGAACAAGGTTTAATAAAAGGTGGTGGTCTAGAAAATGCAGTGGTTATTATTGACAAAGAAATTGATTCTATCGAGATGGATCGTTTGAAAGATTTATTTGGAATTGAACATAATATTATTCAGGGCGCTAATGGGATTTTAAATGGAAAAGTATTAAGATTTAAAAATGAACCAGTAAGACATAAAACTTTAGATTTAATTGGAGATTTGGCGTTATTGGGTTTCCCTATTAAAGGTCATGTAACAGCTGCTAGAGCAGGTCATGCAAGTAATGTTGAGTTTGTAAAAAAATTAAAAAAACATTATACAAAAGAATTACAAGAACTTAGGTCGGAATAAAATTATGAATCAATTTAAAAATAAAGTTGAATTTAATATTAATGATATTATTAAGGTTTTACCTCATAGGTATCCTTTTATTTTGATAGATCGTATTAAGATAACTGATCCTGGAAAGGCGCTTATAGCTTTGAAAAACTTGACTATAAACGAACCTTTTTTTCAAGGTCATTTTCCAGGGCAACCAGTTATGCCAGGTGTTTTATCTTTAGAAATAATGGCACAAGCAGGATCATTTTTGATGCTTAGTCAAGTAGACGATCCTTTATCTATGAATATGTTCTTTTCAGCTGTAGATAGTGCAAAATTTCGAAGGCCCATTACTCCAGGAGATCAATTAAAAGTGCACATGACTCTTATAAAGAAAAAATTGAATCTATGTAAATTTCATGGTATATGTAAAGTTGATGATATAGTTGTTGCAGAAGCAAAATTTTCAGCTAATCTAGTTGATAGAGTTCGAGAATAATATTTCTAGTATAATACACCCTACCGCGATTGTTGATAAAACAACTATTCTAGGATCAAATATAAAAATTGGCCCTTATTCAATTCTTGGCCCAAATGTAAGGATTGGAGATAATTGCGATATTGGGAATAATGTTACAATTTGTGATAATACTATTATAGGTAAAAACTGTAAAATTTTTCATTCAAGTTCAATAGGGGAGATCCCTCAAGATTTAAAATTTGATGGTGAAAAAACTAAGACAATAATAGGTGAAAACACTATAATTAGGGAATTTGTTACTATAAATAGAGGAACTCGTGCGATAGGTAAAACACAAGTCGGTTCAAATGTTTTACTAATGGCATCCACTCATGTTGCCCATGATTGTTTAGTTGGTGATAACGCCATTTTATCTAATTTAGCAACGCTTGGGGGGCATGTAGAAATTGGTAATTGGGCTGTTTTGGGAGGAGGTGTTTTAGTTCATCAATTTACTAAGATTGGTGAACATGCTTTTATTGGTGGTGGCTTCAGAGTTGTACAAGATATACCACCTTATATTCTAGCGGCTGATAGTCCATTAAAATTTCATGGTATAAATAATATTGGTTTGAAAAGACGAGGGTTTTCTCTTGAAAATAGAAAATTAATAAAAGATGTATATAATATATTTTTTCGATCTGCTAATAATAGAAAAATGGCAATAGAAGTCATTAAATCTCGATATCCAAATGATAAGATTGTCAAAAATATTCTAAATTTTATTAAACTTTCTGAAAGAGGCATTATTTAAAGTATTTGTGAGTATATTAATTCGATTTTATATAATAGGTATCTTCCTTTTGTCTTCTATAACAATAAGAGCTTCTAATTATACAATTAAAAACGTTCCAATTGAAATAGCATCATTTTGGTTAAGTCATTCTTATGTTATTAATCCTTTAAATAAAAATCGTTTTACATTTCATAATAATTTTTCTTTATTATCAAATAATAATAAGATTAATTATTATCCTGATATAGGCTTTGGTTTTAAGGTAAGTAAAAATTTGGTTCTTATGGCCAGTGTTTTTGCTAAAAATTTAGAAGAATCATCTTTACAGGTAATAGGATCTGGTGCTCAATATTTCTTTGGTGCTATTGATACTTTGGAATGGGTAACTTCTTTGAGACGTGTTGATATGAAAGTTTTAAAATATTTTTATATATCTAACCTTACATTTGATATATCTAAATGGTTTCAATATAAGATATTATCCTATAGATTGGGTTCTGGAACAAGTTTTTTTAAAAAACATAATTATTCAGAAAATACTAATTCATTAAAAAATAAATCAGGCCAGATTAATTTTTTATTTTTTAGTGTTATTTTACCTATCCAAAAATTTAATATTGGAATAGAAACAAAGATGAATAAGAATAGAATATTTTTTTCATTACTTTTTAATAAAGAATTCTTTTAATGATAAAACATTTATCAATATTAGGCTCAACAGGATCTATTGGTGTAAATGCACTTAGGATTGCAAAACATTTAAAAGAAGAAATAAAAATACAATATCTAACTGCAAATACAAATTTTAATTTGTTGATACAACAGACTAAACTATTTAAACCAAAATCAATTTGTATTGTTGATGATATATTTTATAAAAAAATTAAAACTGAATTAAACACAAACGATGTCGAATTATTAGTTGGTAGAGAGGGGTTACTTGAAATTTCAAGAAGAAAAGATGTTGATATTATGTTAAATGGTTTAGTTGGAGCAGCGGGTATGGAACCTACATTGTCTGCTTTAAATTCTGGTATTAATGTTGCTTTAGCTAATAAAGAAAGCTTAGTAATGGCTGGAGCACTTATTAAAGAATCTATGAAAAAAACTGGTGCAAAAATATTTCCAGTAGATAGTGAGCACTCTGCTATATGGCAATGTTTAGTAGGTGAAAATTTTGAAGATATTCAAAGAATTATACTAACAGGAAGTGGTGGCCCATTTAGATTGCGGAATCTTAATACTTTTGATGATATATCTATTGAAGAAGCACTTAAACACCCTAATTGGGATATGGGTAGAAAGATAACGATTGATAGTGCTACTATGATGAATAAATGCTTAGAAGTAATAGAGGCTCATTGGTTATTTGAGTTAAAACCTGAGAAAATTGATATAGTTATTCATCCACAATCTATAATTCATTCGATGGTTGAATTTAAAGATGGTTCTATAAAGGCTCAGATGGGTGTTCCAGATATGAAAGTCCCTATCCAATATGCTTTAACTTATCCAAGTCATTTGCAATCATCATGGAAAAAATTAGATTTTATAAATTGTGTAGATTTAACTTTTCATGGTCCAGACTATGAAAGATTTCCTTCTTTGAAATTAGCTTTTAAAGCATTATCTCTTTCAGGAAGTGCGTCCGCAGCATTAAACCTAGCAAATGATTATTCAGTTAATAAGTTTTTAAATCATGAAATTATTTTTACAGATATATTTAATATTAATGAATCTGTAATAGATAACCATCCTTGGGTCCAACACCCTCAGTTAGATGATTTACATGATTTAAATATGTGGGTGAAAGATTATGTTGCAAAATTTTAACTTATTGGAACAAAGTTTTGTTATTGTTGTATATTAACAAGTCATGACTACTTTATATGCATTTATAATTCTTCTTGGTGTCTTAGTTACTATACATGAGTTTGGACATTTTATCGCAGCCAGATCCGTAGGTGTTCGAGTCGAGAGGTTTTCGATAGGGGTTCCTCCAAGATTATTTACTCTTACATCAATTGATAATGGTTTTCTTTTAAATATTTTTTTCTTCAAACGTTTAAATGGTCGTTTAAAATGGCAACCAATAATATCTAAAGTCTTCTCTTATCCTAATCGATTAGGTTCTAATACAGAATATATCATAGCGTTACTTCCTCTTGGTGGCTATGTTAAAATGGCGGGGATGATTGATGAGAGTATGGATACTAATTTAAATCATGATGAAGATGAATTTATGTCTAAAAA
>CETG01032728.1_pt1 | contig 15304 bp, 8 predicted proteins | sample 361471 | NCBI WGS metagenome assembly CETG01 (sample SAMEA2622696, study PRJEB7988) | marine metagenome | isolation source: saline water (ENVO:00002010), including | reverse complement strand
TTTTTTACTGATTTCAAATTTCCTGAGTGCTCAGGATCTTAAAAATGCGCCTTACAAAAACAGTGAACTTAGCATAAAGGAGAGAGTAGAAAACTTGATTTCTTTAATGACGCTTGAAGAAAAAATTGGTCAGCTAACCACGCCCCTTGGTTGGAAAATGTATAATAAAGAAGCAGGAAGTAAGGCGAGCTTAAGTGAACTTTATAAAGAAGAAATCAAAAACAGGCATATTGGTGGTTTATGGGGATTGTTAAGAGCCGATCCCTGGACACAAAAAACTTTAGAAACCGGTTTACATCCAAAAGAAGCAGCAAAGATTACCAATGCAATACAAAAATACGCTATTGAAAATAGTCGTTTAGGAATTCCATTATTATTAGAAGAAGAGGCGATGCATGGGCATATGGCAGTAGGGACTACGGTATTTCCAACTGCGATAGGTCAGGCGAGTACCTGGAACCCCGATTTGATCAAAAAAATGGCTCACGTTATAGCCAAGGAAATTAGGGCACAGGGAAGTAATACGGCTTATGGGCCAATTATCGATATTGCCAGAGAACCCAGATGGTCGCGAGTAGAAGAAACTTTTGGAGAAGATCCTTACCTGATTGCTGAAATGGGAAAGTCTATGGTAACAGGATTCCAGGGGAGCCACGAAAGTGATTTAAAGTCTAATGAGCATGTTGCTGCTACTTTAAAACATTTTGCGGCTTATGGAGTTTCAGAAGGCGGACATAATGGGGCTGCAGTACACATAGGGCAACGTGATCTATTTCAAAATTATATGTATCCGGTAAAAGAAGCCGTGGATAATGGAGTGATGTCGGTAATGACAGCTTATAGCTCGATTGATGGTGTTCCCAGTACGGCTCATAAAAATTTATTGACAAATATTCTTAAGGAAAAATGGGGATTTAAAGGTTTTGTGATTTCAGATTTGGCAAGTATTGAAGGGCTTTTAGGAGATCATCATATTGTAGATACTGAAGAAGATGCCGCAGCTATGGCGATGAATGCCGGTGTAGATGTGGATTTGGGAGGAAATGGTTATGATGATGCCTTGATTGATGCCGTGAATGCCGGAAAAGTTGCTGAAGAACGAATCGATGAAGCTGTAAGACGAATTCTTACTGTGAAATTCAAATTAGGGCTTTTTGAAAATCCTTATGCCAATGAAAAACAGGCTGAAAAAATTGTTAGAAATTCAGAACATATAGAGCTGGCTAGAGAAGTTGCTCGCCAATCAATTACAATGCTTAAGAATGAAGACAATATACTTCCATTAAATAAAGAATTACAAAACATTGCGGTAATTGGGTCTAATGCAGATATGCAATATAATCAGTTAGGAGATTACACCGCTCCGCAGTCCGAAGAAAATATAATCACCGTGCTAGAAGGTATTCAGCATAAAATGCCGAATGCCAATATCGAATACGTAAAAGGAACTGCCGTTCGCGACACTACCCAAACTAATATTCCGGCTGCAGTAGAAGCTGCAAAAAATGCAGAGGTGGCTATTGTGGTTTTAGGAGGTTCGAGCGCAAGAGATTTTAAAACCGAATATTTAGAAACAGGAGCGGCTACCATTTCCTCCAAAGAAGATCAGGTGTTAAGTGATATGGAAAGCGGCGAAGGATATGATCGTTCTACCCTTAACTTAATGGGGAAACAGTTAGAGTTGCTTCAGGCAGTTGTAGCAACTGGTACGCCAACCGTTTTAGTTTTGATAAAAGGTCGCCCATTATTACTTAACTGGCCAGCAGAAAATGTTCCTGTAATTTTGGACGCCTGGTATCCAGGTCAGGAAGGAGGTAGTGCTATTGCCGATGTAATTTTCGGTGATTTTAACCCGGCAGGCAGATTACCCGTTTCAGTACCAAAGTCTTTAGGACAAATTCCGGTGTATTATAATTACTGGTTTCCAAATAGAAGAGATTATGTAGAGACCGATGCTAAACCATTATATCCATTTGGGTATGGTTTAAGCTATTCAGAATTTAAGTATTCAGATTTAAAAGTGGCAACTTCCGGGAAAGGGAGAAATACTAAAATAGAAATCAGTTTAAAAATATCTAATACAAGTAAAGTCGATGGTGATGAAGTCATTCAGCTTTACATTCGTGATATGGTGAGTACTGTACTTAGCCCGGTAAAACAGCTACGTGCATTTGAACGTGTTTCCATAAAAGCAGGAGAAACAAAAACTGTTCAATTCGAATTACTTCCGAAGGAATTATCACTATTTGATACTGAAATGAAGCAAAAAGTGCAGGCAGGAGAATTTAAGTTGATGATCGGTGCTTCGTCTGAAGATATTCGACTGGAAACTACTTTTAAAATTCCGGAAACAATTATACTTTCTAAATAAAAAATAAACTCACGAATGTCGAAATTCAATACCTTAAAATCATTTTTAGTACTGGTAGTTCTTATTAGTGTACAGACGCTGCAAGGGCAAAAACAGGAAGAGGACGAGCACGGTGTACATGGTCGCTCTGAAGAATATATTGCTCCCTCAGATCCGAAGGTTCTGGGGAAATTGGATAAATGGGGCGATCAAAAATTCGGAATGCTAATCCACTGGGGCGTTTACGCTGTGCCAGGAATTATGGAGAGCTGGAACTTATGCTCTGAAGATTGGATAGAGCGTGATAGCACCATTGCCTATAATGATTATAAGAAATGGTACTGGAATTTAGATAAAATCTTTAATCCGGTAAATTTTGATCCTGATAGTTGGGCTGATGCTGCAGAAGCAGCCGGAATGAAGTATGTAGTTTTTACGACCAAGCATCACGATGGATTTAATATGTTTGATACCCAGCAAACTGATTATAAGATCACTAATGGTCCTTTCCAAAATCATCCAAAGGCAAATGTGGCAAAATATGTTTTTGAAGCCTTTAGAAAAAAAGATTTTATGATTGGAGCTTACTATTCTAAACCCGATTGGCATTCGCAATATTTCTGGTGGGATAAATACGCTACTCCTAATAGAAACGCAAATTATGATATCGAGAAATACGATTGGCGTTGGAACAAGTTTAAAGAATTTACTTATAACCAGATAGAAGAGTTAATGACGGATTATGGTAGTGTAGATATTCTTTGGTTGGATGGCGGTTGGGTGCGACCAAAAGAAACCGTAAACGATGAAGTTAGAGCCTGGGGAGCACCAATTCCGGATTTTAGTCAGGAGATCGATATGCCTAAAATAGCCGCAATGGCAAGAGAGAAGCAACCAGGGATTATTTTTGCAGACCGTACAGTTCATGGACCTTATGAGAATTACCAAACACCAGAGCGTAAGATTCCTGAAACCAAATTAGATAATCCATGGGAAAGTTGTTTGCCATTAGGTAACAACTGGGGCTATGTGCCTAACGATCCTTTTAAATCATCTACCAAAGTTATCCAAAATCTTGTAGAAGTGGTAGCTAAGGGCGGAAATATGCTTCTGGGGGTAGGCCCCCAACCAGACGGTACTTTACCACTGGAAGTAGTAGCAAAATTAGAAGAAATAGGTGTGTGGCTGAATAAAAATGGAGAAGCAATCTATGATACGCATGCCATTGATGATTACCAGGACGGGAACATTTATTTTACTCAAAATGCTAAGAAAACTTTTGCTATAGCAATGTTTGAAGATGGAGAATCTCTACCAAAAACTATAAGTTTTAGTAAAAATTTACCTTCAGAAAACGCTAAAATCAAGTTACTGGAAACCGGAAAGAAAGTTGATTTTAAACTTAAAGATGGGAAAGTAGAAATTAGCCTTCCGAAGGAAATTCGTTCGAGAAAAAATAGTTCAGGAATTGCATTTTCAATAGAAAATTAATAAAGATATGATTAAAAATCTAAATAAAACTATTGCAACTATTGGTATGGCCAGTCTTTTATTTGCATGCCAGGAAAAACAGGAAGTAAAAGAACCACAGGCTATTGGTCCAACGCCAAGTAAAGAACAACTGGCTTGGCATGATATGGAAATGAATGCATTTATTCATTTTACAACCAATACGTTTACCGGTAAGGAATGGGGATATGGAGACGAATCTCCTGAAATTTTCAATCCAACAGACCTTGATGTAGATCAATGGATGGAGACATTGCAAAAAGCAGGTTTTAAAGGAGTGATCTTAACGGCAAAGCATCATGATGGTTTCGCGCTTTTCCCTTCAGATTATACCGAACATGATATCGCAAATTCACCGTATAAAGATGGTAAGGGAGATTTAGTAAAGGAGGTTGCAGAATCGGCTAGAGCGCATGGTCTAAAATTCGGTATTTATCTTTCACCATGGGATCGTAATCGTGAGGATTATGGTGAGGCATCCTATGTAGAATATTACCGCAATCAATTAAAAGAAGTGTTTACAAACTACGGTGATATCTTCGAGATGTGGTTTGACGGCGCCAATGGTGGTGATGGATATTATGGCGGCGCTAATGAGGAACGTAGGATCGATAAACAAAATTATTACGACTGGCCAACAACTTTGGCAATGGTGGAAGAAATGCAGCCTGCAGTATTATTTTTTAGTGATGCCGGTCCAGATTTGCGTTGGGTAGGTAACGAAGATGGGGTAGGAGGAACAACAAACTGGAATATCATAACTCCAGATACCCTTTATGCCGGGAAACCAGGGATTGGGGATATTTTGCAAACAGGCTCTGAAGATGGTACAGATTGGATTCCAGCTGAGGTGAATACTTCCATCCGCCCGGGTTGGTTTTATCATAAGGAAGAAGATTCTTTAGTTAAGTCGCCAAAAGAGTTATTTACGACGTATCTGCAATCCGTAGGAAGAGGTTCTACTTTGTTGCTTAATATTCCGCCAGATCAGAGAGGGCAGTTTCATGAAAATGATGTGGCTTCTTTGTTAGGGATGCGAAAAATTCTTGATAGTGTTTTTGCTGAAAATTTAACCAAAAATGCAAAAATTTCGGCAAGTAATTATAGAGGTAAGTCAGAAGCTTACGCTCCGTCCAATTTAATTGATGACAATGCCGATACCTATTGGGTGACCGATGAGGGAATAATCGACTCTTCCGTAGAGATTATGTTTGATTCTGCTAAAACGGTTAATTTTGTACTATTACAGGAAAATATAGCATTAGGACAACGCGTAGAAAAGTTTCATATTGCAGCAATGATCGATGGTGAATGGGAGCAAGTTGCTGAAGGCACTACGATTGGTTACAAAAGAATACTTGAAATTCCTTCCGTAGAAACGACAGCGATTAAAATTGAGTTTGAGGCAGCAAAAGCTACCCCTGTAATTAGTAATCTTGAAATTTATTAAGGTCGATGCGATTTTTAGCAAAACTCATTCTTCTTTTTTGCCTTGCCGTTAATACGACGCAGGCGCAAGATGAGGTTTTTAAAATTGAAGATGGTAATTTTAAGTATAAAGGAGAGCCCATACACATTTATGCAGGAGAAATGCATTATGCTAGAATTCCAAAGGCTTATTGGCGGCATCGCCTGCAAATGATAAAAGCTTTAGGTTTAAATGCTGTGAATACTTATGTTTTTTGGAATTACCATAATACAGCACCGGGAAAATGGGATTGGACCTCAGGAAATAAAAATCTGCCGGAGTTTATAAAAATGGCTAAAGAAGAAGGCCTGTTCGTAATTCTTCGCCCCGGACCTTATGCGTGTGCCGAATGGGAATTTGGAGGTTATCCGTGGTGGCTTCAAAAGAACCCGGATCTTAAAATTCGTCAAAATAACCCGGCTTTTTTGGATTCCTGTCGTACATATATTAACGAGTTTGCTACTCAGGTCAAACCATTTCAGGCTAGTAATGGAGGAAATGTAATTATGGTACAGGCTGAAAATGAATTTGGGTCTTTTGTGGCACAACGAGAAGATATTTCAACTGAAGACCATAAAGCCTACAAACAAAAAATCTTTGACATGCTCAAAGATTCTGGTTTGGACGGTCCTTTTTTTACCTCAGATGGAACATGGTTGTTTAAGGGAGGAGCGATAGACGGGGTATTACCCACCGCAAACGGAGAGAATAATGTTGCCAACCTTAAAAAAGCGGTAAATGAATATCACAACGGAGAAGGTCCTTATATGGTTGCTGAGTTCTATCCTGGATGGCTGGATCACTGGGCAGAACCGTTTAATAAGATTAGTGCCGAAGCAATTGCCAAGCAAACGGAAGTATATCTTAAGAACGATGTAGATTTTAACTTTTATATGGTGCATGGCGGAACCAATTTTGGGTTTACCAGTGGCGCCAATTATAACGACGATCATGATATACAACCTGATATCACCAGTTATGATTATGATGCACCAATTTCTGAAGCCGGATGGGCAACGCCAAAATATAGGGCAATTAGAAAATTGATGAAGGAATATGTGGCATATGATATTCCTGAAATTCCAAAACAAATTCCGGTGATATCCATTCCAGAAATTAAACTAAATAAAAAGCAAAGTGCACTCGATGTTATCAAAGCATCGAAACCTGTGATAGCTGATGCGCCGATGAGTTTTGAAGCACTTGATCAGGGCTATGGTTATGTGTTGTATCGTAAAAAATTTACACAGCCCATTACCGGGAAGTTGCAAATTCCCGGGTTGCGGGATTATGCCACAGTCTATGTGAACGGTAAATATGTAGGGAAACTAAACCGTATGTATAATGAATACGAAATGGATATTAAAATTCCTTTTAACGGAACTTTAGAAATCCTGGTTGAGAACATGGGGCGTATTAATTATGGAGCAAAAATGACCAAAAATAAAAAGGGAATTATTAAAGCGGTAAGTATTAACGATTACGAGATTTCTGGTGGTTGGGAGATGTACAAAGCTCCATTTGATAGTGCGCCAGCGTTAAGCAATGAGCAGGAAATCAAAAATGGGTTACCGGTATTGTATTCAGGCAATTTTGATCTAGAAGAAATAGGAGATACATTTTTGGATATGCAAAAGTGGGGTAAAGGAATAGTTTTCGTAAATGGTCATCATCTTGGTCGTTATTGGAAAGTTGGTCCGCAGCAAACACTTTATTTGCCGGGATGCTGGTTAAAAGAGAAAGGAAATACGATTACAATTTTAGAGCAGCTAAATGAAGACCCAAAATCGACAATTTCAGGTTTAGAGAAACCGATTTTGGACAGCTTGTCTCAATAAGTCTTCATGTAAGTTCACTTAAAGTGAATAGTTTGTTTGACAGTGGAAGGAGGACCGCCATCCTCCTTCCTTTTTTTAAAAATGGAATTTAAGATATGCCTGCTTTTTTTTTAAAAAAAAGCTTAGATAAAAATTGAATTTTAAGTAAGTGTAAGTTTGTTTCAATTGTTAGGGAAGAGGAGTAGTTTACCTCTTCCCTTTTTTTACTCGATGATCGAGATGAAATACTGCGTTCCCGTCCTGCTATCGGGATGCCTCGAAATAAAAAATAATGTTATAATAATACCCCATTGTTCTGGGGAAGTTTACTTTTTCTGAATTATGAAAGCGAGATTTGTTGTTTTAGTCGTATTTTTTAGTCTAAAGATAAGTGCGCAGCAAAACGTGAAATTTAAAGTTTTGGATTCTGGTTTTATTTATACGAAAGCTAGTTTTCCTTCTGCTCATGCATCAACTATTGAAGAGTTGGAAAACGGTGATATAATCGCTGCCTGGTTTGGCGGAACGCACGAAAGACATCCCGATGTTAGCATTTATACCAGTATAAAAACAGTATCCGGCTGGTCCTCTCCTAAAAAAGTAGCGACTGGCTATCAAAGCGATACACTAAGTTATCCTACCTGGAATCCCGTGTTGTTTAAAACAAATAATAAACTATTTTTATTCTATAAAATAGGCCCTTCTCCTTCAACCTGGTGGGGTGCTTATAAAATTTCAACAGATCACGGGAAAACCTGGAGTGAGAAAAAAATGCTTCCTGAAGATATTCTTGGACCTATAAAAAATAAGCCAATTCAGCTTAAAAATGGCCGAATTGTAAGTCCGTCCAGCGAAGAACTTCAGGATGGTGAAATTTGGAAGGCACATATGGAAATTTCAGATGATTACGGTAAAACCTGGAGAAAAGTTCCGGTCAACGAGAATTCAGCATATAAAGTTATTCAGCCTAGTATCGTTCAGCTTCAAAACGGAAATTTAAAAGCTTTTTTCAGAAGCGATCAGGATGCAGTTTTAGAAAGCACCAGTATAGATAATGGAGAAACCTGGAGTGATTTCAGTAAATCTGAATTGGCAAACCCCAATTCGGGTATCGATGCTGTAAGTCTTATAAACGGCGGATTCCTGATGGTTTATAATCCTATGGCAAGTGGTGATAATTGGTGGGAAGGTAGAAGTAAGCTTTATCTTGCCTATTCAAAAGACGGTGAACATTGGCAGGATATATTAAAATTAGAAAATCAAGAAAAAGGAGAATACAGCTACCCTGCCATAATTCAGACGGAAAATGGTGAAATTTATATCACCTATACCTATGACAGGGAAAAGATCAAATATTTTAGATTGAAGCGTGCTAGTTAACTATTTAAAGATTTTCGGGATGGTATAAGGATCAAAGTCCCAGATGAATGGTAAAGCAAAATAAATGATCAGGCTGATGATTAAAATAGATAAGATATTTAACCAAAAGCCTGTTTTCATCATATCGGCAATTTTTAAGTAGCCAGATCCAAATACCACCGCATTAGGCGGTGTGGCAACAGGGAGCATAAAAGCGCAGCTGGCAGCTAAAGTAGCGGCAACCATTAAAAAATAAGGATGCAGGTGTAGTGCTAGCGCCATGGGTGCCAGAATGGGTAATAGCATGGCGGTTGTCGCGAGGTTAGAAGTCACTTCAGTCAAAAAGTTTACAGATGCTACTAAGATCAGGATGAGTAAAAATAACGGTAAATTTTCAAGATTTACCAGTTGCTCGCCAATCCAGTTTGCTAATCCCGTATCGCTAAAAGCCTTTGCTAGTGCCATCCCGCCGCCAAAAAGCAATATAATTCCCCATGGAATTTTTACAGCTTCTTCCCAAGTTAACAGCTGTTTTTGTTTCTCTTTGTTTTTTCCAGACGGAATTAAGAATAATAATATGCCTGCCGTCATGGCAATAATTGTATCATCTATATTCGGTAAAAATTTTTCGAGAAAAAATGAACGGGTAATCCAACACACTGCAGTAAATACAAAAACGACAAGAATACGTTTTTCCTGTGTGCTTATTTTACCTAATTCGGTAAGTAATCTTTTAATTTCGGTTTTTCCACCGGGAAATTCCTTTTGTTTAAACGTAAAGGCGATGCTGGTAATATATTTCCAGCAAAAAAATAAAAGCAGAATGGAGATGGGCATTCCCAAAAGCGCCCATTTAACAAAGCTAATTTCAATTCCATATAATTCTTCTACGATCCCAGCGAAAACAAGGTTTGGAGGTGTGCCGATTAAGGTTCCAATTCCTCCAATAGAAGCACTGTAAGCGATAGCTAACATGAGTGCTTTCCCAAAGGTCTTATTTTCGTTTTCACTGGTTTGGGGATTGTCTTTTAGCTGAGAAATTATCGCAGTGCCAATTGGTAACATCATTACAGAGGTTGCGGTATTCGAGATCCACATCGATAAAAATGCGGTAGCCACCATAAATCCAAGAATGATAAACTTGATGTTAGTACCAATTAAATTGATGATGTTTAGGGCAATTCGGCGGTGTAAATTCCATTTTTCAATAGCTACAGCGATAAAAAAACCACCCATGTATAAAAATACATATTTATGGCCGTAAGAAGCAGTAGTGAGTCCAATATCCAAAGCTCCGCTTAAGGGAAAAAGCACTATAGGTAGTAATGCACTTGCAGCAATAGGGATAATTTCAGTAACCCACCAAATGGCCATCCAAATCGTTATGGCTAATACATGAAAAGCTTCAGGCGTCATTCCTTCGGGTGGCTGCAAAAATTGAAATATTGCAAAAATTAATGGACCGGCAATTAAAATTATGCGTTTAAGACTACTGTTCATTTTTGATTTATTATCGGTGGGAAGATAAATATTTTCTGAACAAGACGATAATCCTATTTATTACTATTAAATTAGTTTTATTACTAAAAAAATAGTTTAAAAATTGCATGGTTAGATTTAATATTAGATATTGTGATAGAAATCAATCAACTATGCTTATGAATAATAAAATTATCATTGCTTTAAGTTTTTTAGTCTTCAATTTTTTTGAGGTTCAGGCTCAAGATGACCTAAATTACCGGGTGGCCTACACGCTTACTTTTAAACTGGATTCTACCGATCTGGAGTCCAGTAAATCAGAAACTATGTGGCTTTTTGCTAATAATGAATCATCTCTGTTTTTAAGTAAAGGAGCAGCTTTAAAAGACTCTATGTCTGTTAACGTAAACCTTGCCGATATTGGATCTGAACGATGGAAAAGTAAAACGGAGGCCGCGAAGACCGAATTTAATTATCGTGTGTTTAAAGATAAATCAGATAATAAAATGGGGTACGGAATTAAGCTGATAAGTGATAAACTATATTATTCGCAGCCTATGGATCAATTAAATTGGGAGATACAAGCTGAGACCAAGGAAATCTCAGGGTATCAGGCACAAAAAGCAACTATAAGTTTTGCAGGGCGTGATTATACGGCGTGGTTCACTCCGGAAATTCCGCTTACAGATGGGCCCTATAAATTTTCAGGATTACCCGGATTAATTTTGGAGCTACAGGATAGCGATGCTGAATATGTCTTTGAATTTAAAGGTTTCGAAGAATTATCTACTCCTTTAGCGTATAAAATTTTTCCGGAGGAATATAAGGAAATTAAAAAGAAGGAACTTATGGATTTAGTCGCAACCTATGAAAGTGACCCCATTAGTTATATCAATAATTATGTAGGTGAAGGTGGTAAAGTTATACGGATAGGTTTAGAAGGTGATGATAAAAAGAATTACCTCAAAAAACATAGAGAGCGATTAGCAAAAAAGAATAACCCCATAGAACTAGACTAGATTTTATTTTAAGAATGTGTAATACTATTGTCTTAAATTATTAAGAATCGTTTAGCACTTCGAGACTGTTGTTTGTCGAAAAAAATTTGTACGCTGATATTTATTGCAGATTTTCAATGTTTAATATTGTCAATCTTATGCGCAAAAAGTACATTCTCGTCTATTTTTTATTAGGTTTTATTCAATTTACAGGATTTTCTCAGCAAAATTATGAGCTTAATTCGGGTTGGAAAACAATTTCTATGGAAGAAGTAGCAGCCAGGGGAGAAGAGATCTCCAATACATCTTTTGCTGTAGATAATTGGAAAGATGCTATTGTACCCGGTACAATCCTAACCACGCAACTTAATAATAGTGAAATTCCCGATCCATTTTTTGGGATGAACAACGAAGAAATTCCGGATATCTATGATGTAGGCCGCGATTTTTATACCTATTGGTTTGTAAAGGATTTCGAAGAGAAAGCAAAGAAAGGCGAGCAGGTCTGGTTAAATTTCCGTGGGATAAATTATAGCGTCGATATTTTTCTAAACGGAAAGAAAGTCAACAAGGAAGAATACAAAGGAATGTTTCTTCGGAAGCGTTTTAATATCACAAAATTTCTTGCTAAAAATAGCCAAAATCGCCTTGCAGTGATCGTTTACCCAGCACCGCATGTTGGCAATCCAAATGGTGGCCAGGGTGGTGATGGAACTATCGCACGTGGTGTTGCTCATCAATACGTTGCCGGTTGGGATTGGATTCAGCCAATTCGTGATCGTAATACCGGAATTTGGGACAAAGTAATTATCGAAAAAACAGGTGCAGTAAATCTTAAAAATCCGCATGTGGTGACCAAAGTGCCTGAAAAACGACTTCCGGGAGAAAAGCAGAAGCCAGCTAAAATTGCTTTTACTGCCGAAGTTGAAAATCCCACTTCAAAAACGGTTGAAGGAACACTGTCTTTTAAAATTGCAGATCAAATTATCGAAAAGGAAGTAAGCCTGGCGGCGAATACAGAAATGCTGGTAGCACTTCCAGAATTCGAAATTGAAGATCCAAAACTTTGGTGGCCTTCAGGTTATGGCGCACAAAACTTATATGATGCCGAAGTTGAATTCAGTATAAAAAATAAAACTTCAGATAAAGAAAAGCTGAAAGTAGGAATCCGCGAAATCCAAACCGAATGGAATTCGCATACACGCAGTAAGCAGATATTCGTTAACGGTCAGCCTATTTTTATAAAGGGAGGAAACTGGATCATCTCAGATGCGATGCTTCGTTTCACTAAAGAGCGTTATGATGCCGAGATTCGCTTTCACCGTGATATGAATTTAAATCTTATAAGAATTTGGGGAGGAGCATTACCAGAGCGACCAGAATTTTATGAAGTCTGTGATAAATATGGGATGCTAGTGATTCAGGATTTTTGGATGTCTGGTGATTGTAATGGTAGATGGGTAGATCCCAAGAAAAAAGACGATCAGTGGACGCGCAGGCAATACCCAGATGATCACGAGTTGTTTATCGAATCTGCAGCAGATGCGGTAAAATTAATGCGAAATCACGCATCCTTGGCTATTTGGTGTGGTGGTAATGAGATTACGCCACCGCAGGATATTTTGTTTGCCATTAAAGATTCGATCTTGCCAGAGTTAGATGGAACACGCTGGTTTATCGATTACTCCAATTCAGATGAGATGTCTTATAATTTCAAAGGAGGGAACGGTGATGGTCCGTATGGCATTCAGAATATTTCGACTTTTTGGGAAGAGCGTACCTGGCCTTTTAATTCTGAAGTTGGTTCTGTAGGTACGGGGGATGAAGTTAGTTTGAAGCGTTTTCTGCCCAAGGAAAATTATACTGTTCCCGTAGAATATGATGGGACTGAAGCCGTAAAAGACCCGGTTTGGACCTATCATAAATATATCGATTATGGAAACTCTTTAGAACCTTATGGAACGCCAGAAGATATGGCTGATTTTGCTGAAAAGGCGCAGCTGGTAAATTACAATCAGTATCGTGCATTAATAGAAGGTTTTAGTGCACATATGTGGGATTGGTATACAGGTTCGATCATCTGGAAAACTCAGAATCCCTGGACGGCACTTCGCGGACAGATGTATGATTACTATCTAGATCCTAATGCCTGTTTATTTGGACTTAGAGAAGGAAGCAAGCCATTGCATATCATGTATAATCCTGTTAGTAGCGATGTTTATATGGTAAATAATGGTTTTAAAGCCGAATATGATTTAATGTTAGGCATTAAACTGTACGATATGGAAGGAAATGAAAAGCCGGTAACCCAGGTCTTTTCTTATATAGAAGGCTCTAGTGCTAAAAAAATATTGTCGCTAAAAAAGCAAATCGATACGCTAGCTGCGGAAAAGGGTTTGTTTTTAAAATTAGATATCAGAAACAAGGATCAGGAAGTTTTAGATGAAAATTTCTATTGGATTCCGGACAGTTCGGGAACGTATTCTGGTTTACAGAATTTAGCCAAAACCAAGGTTGAAGCCGAAATTGAAAAAGTCGCTGAGAATAAATTTATGCTGAAAATCACTAATCCTGAAAATAATACAGTTTCTTTCTTTAACCGAATCTCTTTAGAAAATTCGGAAACGGGCGAACGCATTTTACCAACTTTCTACGACGATAACTATTTCTCCATAGTTCCTGGAGCAACCCGAGAAATCATTTTGGAAGCGGCAGGAAATGAAGTGAACGATCTTCAAATTTCCATAGAAGGCTGGAATACAGATCGAATGCTAATTCCGGTAAATTAACTTATTTTTCTAGTTTTATTACTAAAAAACTAGTTGATTTATTGTTTCGTAAGTTTTTTTAAGGCATCTTAGATAAAATTTCTTTTATGAAATCTATCCTGATGCCTTTTTTCCTGTGTTTTTCTGTGATATTCTATGCCCAGAAAACCGATATTCAATATTCCTATAAAGCGACTTATAATCTCGAATATCAGGAAGATTCTACCGATCAAAATTCAATAAAATCAGAGACTGTTGTACTTTATTTAGGAGAAGGCGTGTCTCGATATTCCAGTTTGGGTAAGGCAGTTAAAGATTCTTTAACCGAAACTTTAGATCCTTCAAATAAAAGTATGGCTGAGTTTTATCGAATTAGAAGTATAACTCCAGAAACCGATTTTCACTATAAGATCTTCAAAAATCATAATGATAACGAACTTATTTTAGCCGAAAAAGTTTTTAAGGATAAACTGAAATATAAACAGACTTTAAATCTCATGAACTGGGAAATAGAGCAGGAAACTAAAGAAGTTTTAGGATATAAAGTTCAAAAAGCTTCAGGCTCTTTTGCCGGCAGAGAATATGAAGCCTGGTTCTCGCCAGAGCTTCCATTTTCAGATGGGCCATACAAATTTGCTGGTTTGCCTGGACTTATTTTGGAGATTTCGGATCTTCAGGATCACTATCACTTTACTTTCTCAGCATTTCAGGAATTAGAAAAATTAGTGCCTAAAACATTGAATTTGGACGATTATAAAGAAGTTTCTCAGCAAGAGCTCGATCAGGTTCGTAATGATTATAAAAGAGATCCACTTACTGCAATGAATAATGCTGGCATCACTATAGAATGGAATGATGAAGCTAAAGCTAAGAGAGAGTTGAGTGAAGCGCATAAAAATCGTAACAATCCAATTGAACTTCAAACAAAATAAATTTTTTAATCGAAAATCATTATGAAATTCAAAATAAGTCTAATGTTGCTCTTCTTTTCTTTTAAGATTTCAGCACAGCAGCAAACACAAGCAAAGTTTAATTATAAAGCCACCTATCAACTCGAGTATCAGGAAGATTCTACCGATGAAAATTCTTTAAAGTCTGAAACTGTTGTGCTTTATTTAGGTGATGGGCGATCAAGATATTCCAGCTTAGGCCAAGCGATGAAAGATTCTTTAGAAAATAAGCCCAATCCTGAAGTTGTAAGGATGGACCAGTATAATCAAATGACCGATTTTAAATACACGATCTTTAAAGATTACCAGAATAGTGAACTTGTTTTAGCCGAAAAGGTTTTTCAATACAGTTTTAAATATAAGCAGGATCTAAACCAGATCGATTGGGAAATTCAGTCAGAAACTAAAGAAATATTGGGCTTTAAGGTTCAAAAAGCTACAGGTGCTTTTGCTGGTAGAAATTACATCGCCTGGTTCGCGCCAGAGCTACCATTCTCTGATGGCCCTTATAAGTTTAGTGGTTTACCGGGACTTATTTTAGAAATTTCAGATTTACAAAATCAATATCGTTTTAGCTTGACAAGATTTCAGGAATTAGAAAAACCG
>CETG01182899.1_pt1 | contig 15305 bp, 10 predicted proteins | sample 361471 | NCBI WGS metagenome assembly CETG01 (sample SAMEA2622696, study PRJEB7988) | marine metagenome | isolation source: saline water (ENVO:00002010), including | reverse complement strand
CCAATTAACTGGATGGAAAGGATGATTCAATTTAAAGAAAAATCATTACAGCAAGGAAATAATGTATCAATTGGTCTTTTTGATTATCCAATTTTGATGGCTGCAGATATCTTGTTATACGATGCAGACTTTGTCCCAGTAGGTGAAGATCAAAAACAACACCTTGAACTTGCCAGAGATATAGCTCAGCAAAGAATAAATAGTCAATTTGGTAAAGGTCAAGAAATCTTGAAAATACCTGAGCCAATAATTATAAAAAATGGATCTAAGATAATGAGCTTAAGTGATGGTTTAAAAAAGATGAGTAAAAGTGATCCAAATGAGAATAGTAGGATCAATCTTTTAGATACTCCTGAAACGATAGTAAAGAAAATAAAGCGAGCGAAAAGTGATAGTTATCAAGGGATAGAATTTAATAATATTGAAAGGCCTGAATCAAGAAATTTACTTATGATTTATTCAATTCTTAATGGGAAAAATATAGAAGAATTAGAGAAAGAATTATCAGAAACTGGATGGGGCACATTTAAGAAATTATTGACTGATCAATTAATAGATTCTCTTAATCCAATACAGGAAAGATATAAAGTTTTAATTGACGATCCATATCAAATAAATAAAATACTTTTGAGAGGTAAAGATAAAGCTGAGCATGTAGCCAACGAAACCCTTGATAGAGTTAAAACTCATCTAGGCTTTTTAAAAATGGATTTATAAAAGATGCCAAAAATTAAATTTCCAGATGGATCTGAAAAAATTTTTAAAGAATCTGTAACAACTTTAGATATTGCAAAAAGTATTGGATCAAGTTTAGCTAAAGCAACTATTGCTGGCAGGGTAAATAATGTACTTATTGATGCTACATTACCTATTAATGAAGATGCAGAGATTACAATTATAACTTCAAAAGATAAAGAGGGTCTAGAAATAATAAGACATTCATTTGCACATCTAATTGGCCATGCACTAAAACAAATTTATCCTGATGTAAAAATGGCAATTGGGCCTGTCATAGAAGATGGATTTTATTATGATGTATTTTCTGAACACAACTTTACACCTAATGATCTTTTAAAAATAGAATCTAGGATAAAAAAACTAATTACTCAGAATTATGATGTTGAAGTTATTCAAGTTAGCAAACAAGAAGCCATTAAAACTTTTGAAGAAAGGAACGAAATTTTTAAATTAAGAATTATTAAAGATATAGAAGAAAACAAATCAATAAATTTATATAAACATCAAGAATACATTGATATGTGTAGGGGGCCTCATGTCCCAAACACAAAACACCTAAGACATTTTAAACTCACTAAATTATCTGGATCATATTGGAGAGGTAATAGCGAGAACGAATCTCTCCAGAGGATTTATGGTACAGCATGGTGTAATGATAAAGATCTAATTGATTATTTAAAGAGGATTGAAGAAGCTGAAAAAAGAGATCATAGAAAATTAGGTAAGAAACATAACCTCTTCCATATTCAAGAAGAATCTCCTGGTATGATCTTTTGGCATCCTAATGGATGGACCATATACCAAATACTTGAGAAATATATAAGAGAAATTCTTATAAAGAATAATTATTTAGAGATAAAAACACCACAAGCCGTTGATAAATCTCTATGGGAGAAATCAGGTCATTGGGAAAAATTTAGAGATGATATGTTCACTACTGCCTCTGAAAATAGAGTCTATGCAATTAAACCTATGAATTGTCCATGTCATATTCAAATATTTAACCAGGGTTTGAAAAGTTATAAAGATTTACCTCTTCGTTTTGCTGAATTTGGTTCCTGTCACAGAAACGAGCCTTCAGGAGCTTTACATGGATTAATGAGGGTTAGAAACTTCACACAAGATGATGCACATATTTTTTGCACTGAAGAACAAATTCAAACTGAAGTTTCAAAATTTATCGATCTTGTTTTTGAAGTTTATAAAACCTTTGGATTTAATGAAATTATTATAAAGCTATCAACGAGACCAGAGAAAAGAGTTGGTAGTGAAGAGATATGGAATAAATCTGAAGAAGCCCTGAAAAAAGCATTAGATAATAAGGGTATTGATTGGCAGCTTCAACCAGGAGAGGGTGCTTTCTATGGACCAAAGATTGAATTTGCTCTAAGAGATTGCTTAAATAGGATATGGCAATGTGGAACAATTCAGGTCGATTTTTCTATGCCAATGAGGCTAAAAGCTACTTACGTTGATATCAATAATGAAAAGAAGAATCCAGTAATGTTGCATAGAGCAATTCTTGGATCTTTCGAAAGATTTATAGGAATCCTTATTGAAGAATATGAAGCTAAATTTCCAATCTGGTTAGCTCCTACTCAAATTATATTATTGAGTATTACAGATAGGAATAACAATAAATGTATTGAATTTAATCAATCCATTTTATTAAAAGGCTATCGAGCAAAGATAGATTTAAGAAATGAAAAAATTGGATTAAAAATAAGAGAATCTACTATTAACAGAATTCCATTGATAGGAGTTATTGGAGATAAGGAAGAACAGGATAATACTATTTCCTTAAGGGCCTTAGATGGATCAGACCTTGGAAATCATAACTTAGATAGTTTATGCAATTTAATTGATAAATTAATTGAAAAGAAAGGGAGAATTAATTAAAGTGTGATCTTATGAATTTGCTGGCTTGTGATTTAGGAGGCACAAAAATTATTTGTGGCATTTATGAAAATAATTATAAAAAGAACCAACCTCCAAAATTAATCCAAAAAGAAAAATATTTATCAAAAAATTGGGATTCTTTTGATTTATTATTAGATGATTTTCTAAAGAAAAAATGTAAATATATTAAATTCCCAGAAGTTGCATGTTTTGCTGTTGCTGGTGCGTTAAAAAACAATTCTGCAAAAATTACAAATCTAAATTGGGAACTAAACCTTCTTAAATTAAAAAGCAAATATGATTTTCAGAAAATAGAATTAATAAATGATTTTGCCGTACAAATTTACGGCATCTCATTTCTAAAAGAAGATCAATATAAAATCGTTCAAGCTGGTCAGAAAAATAATTCTAATAATAATAATAATAATTTACATGCCATTATAGGAGCTGGAACAGGTCTGGGAATCTCAAGGGGAATAATTTCTAAAGGAAGGATAGAAAATTTTTCTAGTGAAGGTGGACATATGGAATATTCTCCAAGAACAAAAGAAGAGTGGAACCTTAAGTCGTGGATAAAAAAGTATTTCAAACTAGATAGAGTGTCTTGCGAGCGTGTAATCAGTGGAAAAGGTTTATCTAATATAGCGAGATGGAAATTTGATAATGCAAAATTAAAGGATCACCCTTTTCAAAGGACTTTAAAATTGGCTGATACTTCCCATGAGGTACAAAAAGATTTAGCTTCAGAAATTTGTAAACTTTCAAATAGTGGGGATTTGATTATGAATGAAATCGAAAAGTTATGGCTAGAATCTTATGCTTCATTTATTGGAGATATTGCCATTCATGAATTATGCTTTGGTGGGTTATGGATATCTGGAGGTACAGCCCCAAAACATTGCAAGTTCTTTACTTCAGATTCTTTTTTGAAACATTTTTTAAATAAAGGTAGATTAAAAGATATTGTTATGGATATACCTGTGAATGTAATCTTGGATGAAGAGTTCGGATTATTTAGTGCAGCATGCAGAGCAAAAATGCTGGATCCAAATAAAAGTTTTAAGTAATGACAATTCCAGAAGTTGGCAAAAAAATTATCGTATCAGTTCCATCTACAACTGCAAATTTAGGGCCAGGATTTGATTGCCTCGGCGCTGCTTTAGATTTATATAATGAATTTATTTTTACCAGAATCGATGGTGGTGGAGATCGCTTTGATTTAATTATGGAAAGTACCGATGGTAATCATTTAAGAGGTGGGCCTGAAAACCTTGTTTTTAGAGCAGCTCAAAAAGTATGGGCAAGTGCTAATATAAAACCTTTTGCCCTTGAAGCAAGAGTTAAACTAGCTGTGCCACCAGCTCGAGGATTAGGGAGTAGTGCAACTGCTATTGTTGCGGGTCTAATAGGAGCAAATGCAATAATGGATTCTCCTCTGTCAAAAGAAAAACTTTTAGAATTAGCTATTGATATTGAAGGTCATCCTGATAATGTTGTGCCATCCCTTTTAGGAGGTCTTTGTCTTACTGCAAGATCTTCATCTCAAAGATGGAGAATAGTAAGATGTGATTGGAATAATTCAGTAAAGGTTGTAGTTGCAATACCTGCTATCAGGCTTAGTACCAGTGAGGCAAGAAGAGTAATGCCCAAAAACGTACCTATTTCTGATGCTGTTACTAATATGGGTGCTTTGACTTTATTATTAAATGGATTAAAAACTGGTAATGAAGAGCTGATTAAGGAAGGAATGTTTGATAAATTACACGAACCTTATCGATGGAAACTTATAAAAGGGGGATTAGATGTCAAAGAAGCAGCTTTAGAAGCTGGAGCACTTGGTTGTGCTATAAGTGGTGCAGGTCCTAGTATTTTAGCCTTATGCAAAAATGAAAATGGTAAAGCAATAAGTCAGGCAATGGTTAAGGCATGGGAAAGAGCAGGGATTGCAAGTAGGGCGCCTTTTCTCAATATACAAAGAACAGGAAGTAATTTCGAATCTTATCCTGTAAAATAGTTTTTCTTAGAACGATAAAGTGTTATAGTCTCAACCTATGGATGTCTTTACTAAAATTAATAAATTGTTCATTTCAAAATGAATTTAGAATCTTTTCCTTGGTTATCTGCGATTGTACTGATTCCGCTTGTTGGGGCATTAATAATGCCTTTTTTGAAAGATAAAGAAGAAGATGAAAATAATTTACCAAGAAATATCTCTTTAGCTTTTTTATTATTTGATTTTCTCCTAATAATTGGAGTATTACTATTGAGGTTTGACAGTTCAAATAGTAGTCTTCAATTAATTGAAAGGATAACATGGCTGCCTTCCATTGGTCTTGAGTGGTCTTTAGGAGTAGATGGACTATCTGCGCCACTTGTAGCACTAAGTGGATTAATAACTTTTCTTTCTGCAGCAGCCAGTTGGAAAATAAAGAAAAAATCAAATTTATATTTTGCACTTCTTTTGATACAAGCCTCAGCTCAAGGATTAGTTTTCTTATCTCAAGATTTTCTATTGTTTTTTCTAGCCTGGGAACTTGAACTTGTTCCAGTTTATTTACTAATTGCAATTTGGGGCGGAAAGAAAAGGCTTTATGCAGCAACAAAATTCATATTATATACAGCCCTAGCTTCACTTCTGATATTAATCAGCGGCTTAGCTCTCGCTCTCACAGGAGATACCTTTACCTTAAACATCAGTGAACTTACCAATAAAGACTTTACTGGAAGTCTTGCATTATTATCTTACTTTGGTTTCTTGATTGGTTTCGGGGTTAAACTCCCAATTTTTCCACTTCATACATGGTTACCGGATGCTCATGGAGAAGCTAACGCTCCTGTATCTATGCTTCTAGCAGGGGTACTTCTTAAAATGGGTGGTTATGCTTTATTAAGATTTAATGTCCAAATGTTACCTGAAGTTCATTTACAATTAGCGCCAGCTTTAATAATTCTTGGCATTATAAATATCATTTATGGCGCTTTAAATGCTTTCGCTCAAGATAATGTAAAAAGAAGGATTGCCTGTAGCTCTGTAAGTCATATGGGTTTTGTACTTCTTGGTATAGGAGCTGTAGATGCTTTAGGGATTAGTGGAGCAATGCTGCAAATGATATCTCATGGATTGATTGCTGCAGCAATGTTCTTCGTAACAGGATCTTTTTATGAAAGGACTAACACCCTTTCTATTCCTAATATGGGCGGGTTAGCAAAAGTGCTACCCATTACTTTTGCCTTTTTTCTTGCAAGTTCACTTGCTTCTTTAGCTCTACCAGGAATGAGTGGTTTCATTAGTGAAATAACAATATTTTTAGGGATTACAAGTCAGGAGGGATTTACCTCACTCTTTAGATCAATAACAATTCTAATTGCGGCCATTGGATTAGTTTTAACTCCTATTTATTTACTTTCCATGTGCAGGAGAGTATTCTTTGGTCCAAGGATTCCCGCTCTTGCAACTGTTAAGGAGATGAACGGAAGAGAACTAACAATTGGACTAAGTTTGCTATTACCAACTCTTTTAATAGGTTTCTGGCCGAAAATTGCTATTAATCTGTACGAATCTTCGACTAATGCTCTCAGTCAACAGCTAACACTAGCTAAGTTGGTTGGAATAATAACAACTCTTAATTAAAAAATATGAGTAACAAGATTGAAAGTAAACTTTTTATTTGCAAAGGATTACCAGATTTTCAGAAATTCACTCCAGAGAATATACAGCATGAATTTCCAAACATCTTAAAAAATTTAGATAAAGAGTTTAAAGATATAGAAACTTTTCTTAAAAGTCAAGAATATGAAGTATGCCTTGATTGGGGAGAAGTAATGAATCCTCTAAATAAAATAAATGAGGATCTTAGATGGAGTTGGGGAGTTATAAGTCATTTGAATTCAGTAAATAATTCTGAGAGTTTGAGAAGTGTATATGCAAATTTCCTTCCTCAAGTTATAAAGTTAGGGAATAAAATTGGGCAAAGTAAAATAATATATCAAACTCTCAAGAGACTAAAATCTACAAATAATTTTGATAAAACTAAAAATAGGATTCTTAATAAAGAGGTATTAGATATGGAACATAGTGGCATATCACTAAATAATGAGGATCAAAAAAGTTTCAATGATATTTCAGAACGACTAGGCGAGTTGTCAACAAAATTTAGCAACAATGTTTTAGATGCCACCAATAAATGGTTTTTAATTTTAGACCAAAGGGAACAAATAGAAGGTGTCCCAGATAGGGTTTTAGAGTTAATGGCAATTTCAGCCCAAATACATTTTAAAAAAGATAATAAAATTAATCCTAAAGTTGGACCATGGAAATTAAGTTTAGATATACCTACTTATACAGCATTTATGACGTATGCAAAAAATAGGGACTTGAGAGAGAAATTATATAAAGCTTTTGTGAGTAGAGCATCAAAAGGAGAAGAAAATAATAATGAAATTATTAAAGAGATTCTAGAGCTTAGAAAAAAGCAAGCAAATCTACTTGGCTATAAAAGTTGGGCAGATTTAAGTGTCTCTACAAAAATGGCAACTGAAACGCATAATGTTGAAAAACTCTTAGAAGAATTGAGGCTGCCATCATATAAGACTGCCGAAAAAGAGTTAAATAATTTAAATAACTTTGCTCATAATAATGGATTTAACGTTAATGAAAAAATAGAATCTTGGGATATTAATTATTGGTCCGAACTCCTAAGGAAAGAAAAACTAAACTTAGATCAAGAGGCTTTACGACCATGGTTCCCTTTAGATGATGTTTTAAAAGGTTTATTTAGATTAAGTAAAAAACTTTTTGAAATTGAAGTTGTTGAAGCAAATGGAGAAGCTCCTATATGGCATAAAGATGTTCTATTTTTTAACATTTTAAATAAGAATGACCAAAAGATTGCTTCTTTTTATTTAGATCCCTACTCTCGTCCTGAGACAAAAAGAGGTGGTGCATGGATGGATGAGTGCCTAAATAAAAGTAAGGATCATAACGGAGAAAATATATTACCAGTTGCTTATCTGGTTTGTAATCAAACACCTCCATCAAATGGGAAGCCCAGTCTAATGAGCTTTGATGAAGTCCAAACACTTTTTCATGAGTTTGGGCATGGATTACAGCATATGTTAACGACAATAGAACTACCTCAAGTGGCAGGAATAAATAATATAGAATGGGATGCCGTAGAGCTTCCAAGTCAATTTATGGAAAACTGGTGTTTTGATAAAAACACCCTATTAGATATTGCTAAACATTGGGAGACTGGAGAAAAAATTTCTGAGGAAGATTATAATAAACTCTGTAAAAACAGAACATTTAACTGTGGTTTAGCTACTCTAAGGCAATTACATTTTGCCCTTACAGATTTAAGGTTACATAGCGATTTATTTGAGTATAAAGGTAAAGAGCCTGATCAAGTGAGAAGAGATATTGCTAAAAACACTACTGTAATTGAACCAATAGCCGAAGATAAATTCCTTTGTTGTTTTAGTCATATTTTTGCCGGTGGATATTCTGCAGGATACTATTCATACAAATGGGCCGAAGTTTTAAGTGCAGATGCTTTTTCTATGTTTGAAGAAGCGGATCTTTCTAATAGTAAAAATGTAAAGGAGATAGGTAAAAGATTTAGGGATACTATTTTAGGTCTAGGGGGGAGCTTATCTCCTCTAGAAATTTTTAAGCTATTTAGAGGGAGAGAACCTAAAACAGATTCTTTGATAAGGCATCTAGGCTTATTATCTTCTACTGACTAATTATCTGCTCAACAATTTTATTAACCGCTATTGAATTTCTAACAAGATTCTTGTGATTCATAACATTAAGAGAAAATTTTTTCCCTGAAGGTAAATAAGCTTTCCATCCAGGGAAAACCATAAGATCCCAGTGCGTAAAGAAACTTGTACATTCAATATTTTTTAAGAGATCATTTTCTGAAGAAAGTTCATTTATTAAACTACTGTTAATTTTCATTTCTGATATTCCTTTAAAAGGAAATTTAGGTATTAATTGAGCAGTTAAAGTACCATTATGAGGAGAACCAATACTTATAAATTTTTTCGTCCTTTTATAACCTCCAAGTTTATTAATCCAGTATCTACCTATAATTCCACCCATGGAAAAGCCTACTATATCAATCACTCTTTCTTTTCCAAACTTATTAGTTATTTCATAATCTAAAGAATTTGCCAACTCAACTATTGAGACCATCCCAAAGTTATGTGTAAGAGTTGGGGCTAAATATTCAACTTTAAATTTTTCAAGTTTATCAAAAATTTCGTTAAATATTTTTGAACTATTCCATAAACCATGAATAAAAACTATTGGCCTTTTTTTTGTATTCTTAAGAGTCTCTATCATAAATTTTTACTATGGAGATTTTACCATTAAATCCATTGATAGGAGGATTACACTTTGTTAAAGAAATTTTTAAGCGATAAGGTTTAAATCTTTTTAAAATTAAATCCATAATATCCTTAGAATATTTTTCAATTGTCTGACAAGAAAAACTTTTCGCGTGATTTTTTATATCTTTAATCAATATTGAATAATCGATTGTTGAATTAATATCATCTGAATTACTACACTTTTCAAAGTCTGACCATAAAAAAACATCTAAAGAGAAAAGCTGTCCGACCTTCCTTTCCTGATCAAGGACTCCCACCCTAGCCCAAACTTGAATATTCTCAATTTTTAAGTAAGTTTCGCTCATATAATTAAAGGTCTTTATGAGTGAATATTTGTGCGCCTGAAGCGAAATCCTCAACAATTTGGCCATCACCTTTTAAAAAATATTTATAAGTTACTAAACCCTCCAAACCCACTGGTCCTCTAGGAGGTAAGGATTGAGTACTTATTCCAACTTCTGCACCAAAACCATATCTAAATCCATCTGCGAATCTAGTTGAACAATTATGAAAAACACCTGCACTATCAACTAGATTCATGAACTTAAATGCATTTTTAGTATTTTTAGTAATTATCCCATCAGTATGTTTTGATCCAAATTCTTGTATATGTAAAATTGCATCATCTAAATTATCTACGATCTTAATAGATAAAATTTTATCTAAATATTCCGTTCTCCAATCTTCATCATTAGCAGAAAACTCAACTCCCAAAGATTTAGATATTTCATCTCCCTTTAATTGCACTTTGTTAGCTTTAAAAATTGGAATTGCTCTTTTTAAAAATTCAGCAGCAATTTCCCTATGAATTAATAATGTCTCTAAAGCATTACAAGCTGCTGGATATTGAATTTTACTATCTAATGAAACTTTAATCGCCAAATCAATATCAATTTCACTATCTATATAGATATGACAAATGCCATCTGCATGTCCTAGAACTGGAATTTTAGTATTTTCCTGGATAAATTTAACTAACTGATTACTTCCTCTAGGGATAATTAAATTTATATATTTATCTAAATTCAACATTGCCATACTATCTTTTCTACTAGTTAACAAACAAATAGAATCTTGACTAATTTCTGAAGACTTTAAACCATCTTTAAGAGCTTCCACCAATGCTACATTTGTATAATTAGCTTCACTACCCCCTTTTAATATCACTCCATTACCTGACCTTATTGCTAATGAACTTATTTGCAGAACAGCATCTGGCCTTGATTCAAAAATGACTCCTATGACTCCAATAGGTACTGTTTTTCTCTGTAAAATTAAGCCTTTTGAAAGTTCTCTATTTATTTGCAATTGTCCAATAGGATCTGTCATTTGTCCTACTTTTCTTACCCCCTCAATTCCTGCATTTAGCTTTTGTTTTGATAGTTTCAATCTTGATAATAAAGATTTAGAAATACCTTTCTTCTCTGCAATTTGATAATCATTAAAATTAGCTTCTAGAATCTTCTCAAAATTATTAACTAATGCATCTGCCATATAATTAATAGCTTCTATTCTTTGATTATTATCTGTTTGGAAATTTTCCAAACAAGATCTCTTTACTTTATTAGCCTTATTAATTAGTTCGAAATTAGGTTTTGGCATCTCAAAATCAGTTGTCATAATTGCTAATAAAGATCTAAATAATAATATTAATTCAACACATGTCAAGTTAAATTATTTTGAATTAATCTCCAAATCTCCAATACAATTGAACTTGACTTTTCCAATCACCATTTGAATCAAAAGAGCCTAGCAATTCTAAATATTGATTTGCCTGAAAAGTTAATATCCCCAAAGGAGGGAGATCGTCTCTATCAGGGGTTGTTTGTAATGTAAAATTAACTCTGTCAGTTATATCAAGGCCTATTTCTGCCACCCATGCTTGTGAAGAGCTTACATCATTAGAGGATGTTTGAGAGTCTGATTCAAGATCTAATGAATCATTTGAGAAAATATTATTTAATGATTCATTTTTTTCAATTAATGCTGGGTATAAAGATAGTTGAAATCTTTCACTAAATGCATTTGTATTATTTATTTGTGAAATTAATGCTCTATTAATAAGATTTGCAGAATTGCCGCCAATCAGACCTATTATCTGAGATCTGCTATAACTAGGTGTACTCCTCAATTGAATTTTTTGATTTTCATCTTCAAAAGTCAATTGATCTAAGAAACCACTATAAGATGCTTCTATTTTAATAAACCTTGTGTTACCAATTCCAAAAGAACCAAAACTATTTTTATTATTTAATGTACTTTGATCAATATTGATATCATTTTCTTTATTATTTTCGCTTATTGGGATAATTGTGTCGGGAACCTTACTTAAAAGAGCAAAATTAATATAAGGATTTATACCTCCTCTTGAAGCAAAAACAATAAAATTACTTTTGTTTTTATCTTGTTTAAATGGAGTTGTGTAAAGATTAGCTCTTGCTCTTTTTATATTAACTTGTCCTCGGGCATTAAGATTATCTATTACCCTTCCGTTTATTAATAAATCTTTATCTGTACTTAAATATGCTTTAATTATATTTCCATAGCCTACTCGAAGTGCAGGTCCAAACTTAATTTTTAAATCGTTAAAACTTATATTTGAAATGGAATCAGGAAACTTATCGTTAAATGAATTTGAATTTAATATTGATTCGTTAGAGATAATCTCTATATTTTCATCTCTATTCCAGTAAAGTTCAGGCCATTTAATATCATCGTTAAAACTAAGTTTTTTCTCTTTGGAATTCTTAGATTTTTTTTCTGAACTTTTGCCCCCAAAATTAATATATCCATTTCTTAATGATAAATTACCTCCTAAAAGTGGATTAGAAAAAGATCTCTCAATTGAGATATCTGAATCTAAGATGAGATTAACATTTTTGCCTAATAAATTAAAACCATCAGAACTTAAATTAATTGATTTCTTTTCATTAATTGATTCTTCATAAAAAGGCAATGATCCATTTAAAAATACTCTCCCCTTATCAATACCTTTTGCAGAAAAATTCACTATGTCAATTTGATCAAAGTCAAAAATTATTGTCGAATTTATATCTTTTAAAGAATTTTGAAGAAGATCAATTTCAGCATTTTTAATGAATAAAAATCCATTTGCTATTGGTTTATTTATTTTTCCGTTAACTTTCATTTTTAAATTTGCAATTCCCCTATTAAATGAAAATTTTTCGTTAGATAATTTATCAAATAAATCAAATATTTTTTGATCACCATTAAGTTTTAAATCTAGTTCTTTATTCCTATCAAATGGTATTACGCCTTGAAGATTAATAGGTTTTCCCGAGTTATCTAAAAGGAATGAAAGATCAATATCTAATAGAGAATCATTAAAACCTACTTTTCCATTTCTTAATTTAACTTCGTAGTCACTTATGGAGGTTTTATTTGATGAGATGAAACTTAAAAAACTTTTTTTATCTAAATCGTAATTTAGATCTATATCTATTCCACCTTCAAAATTTTTTGGTTCTTCAAAAAATAAGTTTGTTAGACTCATAGGGATTTGTTTAATGTTAAGGATTCCTTTACCTTTAAATAAACCTCCTTCTAAATTAATAGAAAATTTATTATCAAGATTATTCTTATTTGAATTCTTCTCTATTAAATAACCCTCTAATTTAGTATTTATATTATATTTATCTTCATCAGTAGAAGTTATTTTTAAATCCCCACTATATTTTCCATCAAACTTAGATATATATTTTTTTAATCTATCATTATTAACAAACATATTTCTTAAATTTGAAACTCCTTTAATAAAACTAAGTTGTTGATCTAAAGATTTTTCTTTATTCAGAATTTGTATGTTTTTTAGATCCTTAAAACTGCCAGATGGAATAATTCTTTCTTTATTAAATTTATAAATATCAAAAGCGGTTAATGCTGTCCAATTAGAGCTAATATTTGAGAAATTAATAGTTACTAAATCTTCATAGTTAGACCTAAATCGTACATCAATAATTCCTCCATCATTTGGAAACAATAAAGATCTTATATTTAAATCTTTGTCTTTTAATTTGAAATCAAATTTTGAATTTTCAAATTTAATATTTCTATATTCACCCCGACTTAACTGTAGTTTACCGTCAAAATAAGATTGATCTTTTGATAATATTCCTGTTCCACTAATTATTCCTTTAATTCTATCAAACTCATTATTAACCAAAGACATTTCAAGTTGATTCAATGGGAAATTCTTTGCTTCCCATGAATAATTATTATTTTTCTTGATTATATTAAATTCTCCTTTATTGGTATTATAAATTCTATTAAAAATCACTTTATCTAATTCCAAGTCAGAATCTAATTCAAGAGATAAAAATGAAGGGATTGGTGAGTATCTATTATTCATTTTTAATAAAAGACCATTATTTTTACTATTTAAGGTTCCCTCCCAACTTTCTCTAATTCTTATCCCTTTAAAATGAGGATAATCAATATTAAAGTTAATAGAAGTTATTGGCGCATTTAAATCTCCTTGTATATTTCCACTGGCTTTAATAAAGCCTCTAATACCATTATTTCTAAAAAAATTAAGATTAGATAATTGTGTCCTATCTATTTTAAATTTGGAGTCAATATCACCAAAGTTTATACCTCTCTTATCAAACCAAAAAGGTAATCTACCTGAGATTAAGAATTCAGGATTAATACTATCCATATAGCCCAATTGCCCATTCCAATAAATATTATTTACGCTTTTATCTAAAGGAATATCTAAATTAATATTTGAAATTAGATTTCCATAGCTAATTTTATTGGTCTTTAAGGTAATTTTGTTATTATCACAATTTATTTGAATATTATTAGAGTTTATTTCTGAGTTTAAAGTTTTAGATTTCAGGTACAGATCATTAAGATTTAAACCTCCAGTACATTGAGCATTGTTATTTAACTTTTTGAATTTGAAATCGGACTTTAAATTAGCGTTCTTAAGATCTAACTCGTTATTAAAAATTTCATAATTTAAATTTTTAAGATTTATACCTTTTGTCAGAATTTGAAGACCAAACAAACCATCTATTAAATTTGTATTTAGTTTTATTTTTAAATTTCCTTTTCTCTTATCAAAGGAATTTAATACTCCAATAAGGTGTTTTTTTTGAGATCTGTATAGAATATTACCTTTTATTTTTGTGGTTAATCCTATTTCTTTAAATCTAAGATTTGAATTATTTTTTATATTAAGATAAACATCATATTTAAATTTATTTTTTCGAATTTCATTTTTTTTATTTAATTTAAATTTGTTAAAAAAATTTCTTTTAATATCGATATTCAAATCTGAAGGAACAATCTTAAAAACCCATTTCCTACTTAGGATGGATCTAAAAGGCATAATCCCAAGATATAAATTTTCGGCGTAAAGACTAGAGTCTTTATTATCTATCTCAGCAATCTTAGATTTAGATAATATTATTCCATTAAAGCTTAAACCTGAATATTCTCCCAGGTTAAAACTTTTACCAAATACCAATTCTAATTTATTTTCAAAGCTTGATTTCCTAGATTCAAAAAACTTTTCTACGAAATTATCTAATATGTATACAGAAATACCACCCACAGTAAAAACTACAGATGCAAAAATAATTCTCTTAATATTCTTAGGAGATCCTTTTATATTCAAAATAGAATCCCAAAATAGAGTAGGCTATCAAAATATAAGAAATTAAATCGACTAAAGCCAGTAAATGTCTTTTTTTGAACTATTAGAATCTTCACCAAAAGTTTTTGGATCAATAGGATTAATATTATTAATCATTACTTCAATTGCATTCATTTTTAACTTAAGCCTTAAATTTCGTTTAACTGGCATTACGATTTTCTCCTTTATTTTATCTTTAAGCAGTTGGGCCTTTTTACAAAGCTACAGTAAGAATATAACAATTGAAGGTGCATTATATGTTCCCATAGTTTATGACAATGGTTCTGATTTAATTATTGCAAAAGCTGATGATGATTTCCCTCCAGAATCTGTAAATCCTACCCTGGAACAGATTTCTAAGAATCTAAAAAGAGGAAGTCGTTCTGGAAGAAAGGTAATTATTAGAATAAGAAGCTTAGAAAAAATTTCTCAAAATATTAGTAAGCCAATTATCCTGGGTGAAGTAGAAAAAAGTTTCATAAAGGAACTTCCAGCAGATGAATAAATATTATAGTTTACATTTATTGCCAGTAAACTTTAGAAACGAAAAAAATTTTCTTTTAAAAAGTGAATTTAATACCTGGGCAAGATTAAAAGGATTAAAGGATTT
>CETG01177582.1_pt1 | contig 15328 bp, 17 predicted proteins | sample 361471 | NCBI WGS metagenome assembly CETG01 (sample SAMEA2622696, study PRJEB7988) | marine metagenome | isolation source: saline water (ENVO:00002010), including | reverse complement strand
ATAGTATTATTTTCATCAATTAATTCCTGATTTTCTTCAGTAGCTATAGCTATGGGAGTAATATTTTCTTCATTAGATTCTTCTTTGTTGTCCTGAGAATTAACGTTTTGATCTTCCATATAAAGAAAACCTATTCTTTAAAAATTATAATGTTTAAAAGTATATATAAACCAATTTAGATTCAATTCTAAATGTTTATATAAAAACTCTTAAAAGTTGTTTTGACTAGGCGTTGATAACACCCCTTCTTATGAACTGCATTGCGAAAATAGCACCTAAGAAAAATACTGTTGGAATGCCCAAAGCATTAACAGCCAAAGTTCTTACTGTAAAAACTGGATAGCCATTAGAAGGTCTTCCTTGGGTAGCAACTATCGCAGTATCATCCCAAACCTGATAATTTTTTAATGTAGGCACTCCAGGGGCTGTTTGATTGTCCCAATTCAACACTTCCCACTTTGATAGCCAAAAGACCGTAAATACTAGAGAGAAGATGATGGGTGTAAGAACAAGAATCAGTCTGAAATCCATCAATAAAGGAAAAATTTATCTTATAATAGTTGCATTGATTGAGCTCAAAAGTCTTAAATCGTTCAGTCTCCCTCTTGAATCTGTAACTAATCTTATCTTAAACAGTAGTATTTGCATGATTTTGACTTCCTCTTAGTTACATCTGATAGGCTGCAAAAAACTGCTTATAGCAGATCCAAATTTTAATTAGCTTGAGTTATGGAATTCGGGTTTAAGGAACTTCTATTTGGTGTGGCTGGTGTGAGCATGATTGCCTGGGTAGCCGTCATTGGCCTTTGGCACACTTATATGTTCCCTAGATTTTTTAAAGAGGATTCTTCAAAAGAAAATTCATTTAATCAAAACTCTCTGGCTTTCAACTCTCCTGTTTCCATAGCCAACGAAAACGGTTCTGATATAGAGAAAGGTCAGTTAAGGCCTTCCACCCAGTCCATAGGTCTTACCAATAGGAATAAATATTCAAGGAAATCTATTGTATTAGCAGATTTCAATCCTGTTGAAGCAGGTTATAGCGTAAATAGACTTTATACAATTGTTTTACTTGGCTTAGGAATATCAACTTTTGTAGTATTAACCTTTGGTCTTCATAGTGGTTTTTACTTAATCTAAATAATATTAATTTAATATAATTTAAATTAAGTTTTGAATTAATTTATTTTTCTTTGGTCTATAAAAATTAAAAGCTTTTAACCAAACAACCATTTAATCTTTATTTAAGAAAATATATAATTTTTCTATTTATTAGATTTTATTTAATTATTAAAGCTATTTTTGTCGGAATAGAGCTAGTTTTGAGCCAAAAATTTCTATGTTTAATTGCTTATTACAAGAATTGAAACCTTAACTTGTATCAAAAAGAAGACTTTTCAAGTATCTAGACCCTCTAATTGATCAAAACTGATCTAATATAATTTTGATTTTCAATCGTTCCATGACAGTAGGAATCTACTTTGCAACAACAACAGGTAAAACCGAGGATATAGCTGAACGGCTTCACGGATTACTTGATTCAGCTGACGCACCAAAAGATATTTCAGACGTTGACGACCTAAGTGAGTTGGCTGGGCATGATGGCATCATCTGTGGAATACCAACATGGAATACAGGGGCGGACTCCGAAAGATCTGGAACGGCCTGGGATTCTATTCTTGAAGATATCGGCGACCTTGATCTAAATGGCAAAAAAGTAGCTATTTTTGGACTAGGAGACTCTTCTACATATACTGAGAACTATTGCGATGCAATGGAAGAGCTTCATAGATATTTCAAACAAGCTGGGGCTTCTATGGTTGGGTATGTAAGTAAAGGCGACTACACCTTTGACGAATCAAAGAGCGTCGTTGGAGAAGACTTCTGCGGACTTCCTTTAGATGAAGATAGTGAGTCAGATATGACTGATGAGAGGATTTCTAATTGGGCATCAAAGTTAAAGCAAGAAATCCCAGGCATTTAAGTCCCTAAATAAAGTTCAATAAAAAAAGGGGGTTTGCTTGGTTATCAAGCAAACCCCCTTTTTTATTGCGAGTTAAATCATATGGCCTTTTATTTATAAATGATTAATTTATTTCCTTCCTAGCAAAGAGAGATAACAATATTTTTAAAATTTCTAGCACTGCCAGAAGACAAATTGACCATAATGTCTTAAGGTTTTCTTTATGAACTCAAGTTATCAGCCTGGTGACAAGAATGTATTTCCTGTCACTATCTCTGTAAAAACTGACACTGCGAGGCTTTTATCAGCAATGGCTGCCCATTTGGGTATAAGCCTGGAAGACATTATTAGCGTATTAGCTGAAGATGCTGCGATCGACTTGGAAAAAGATATCGCTAGCTTGGATACAGTATTAATCCCCGACAAATGCAGCAAGGAAGATCTTCTAGATTCCATTAAAAGAGAAAATTGGAATAATTAAAATTAAAACCTCTCCGGCCTTAGCTCTTGCCAGTCAGGCTTAATATCTATCAACTGCAATTCAAAAGCTCTTTTATCTAAATTATTTCTATTGACACGCCAAACCTTATAAATTCCGAAGTTTCCTAAAATTTCAGGATTCAATTTTTGCCAATGTTCATATTCACTAGTTGCTTGATCTATAACCATCAAAAATGTTTCAGGTCTCAAATCATTAGTTATATCTCTGCTTTGAAACATATTCCTTTTCTCAATTTTTAATCTCTCTGCAAGGTTAACTAAAGCAACCACATCATTTGACTCAAAAAATATTATCTCATTTGTATAAAAGTGTATAGATGGTTTTTTTATTCCTACCATTGCCAATGGTTCATTTTTTGACTTTGTTGAGATAATCAAATCTGCTGCTTGTCGTAAAGGTAATTGCCTCAATCTATCTGCAAGATTCCAAATACCAGTCATTATAAATAGTTGGAAAACAACAATTGGAAACTGAATAAAAACAATACTTTCTCGATCTAATTTCAATTTGGAGGCAAATATAATTGCTACAAAAACTGATGTAATCAGTGTTAAGGCAGCTCTCTTATGAAGCTGAATATCTAATATCTCAGAAGCCAAATTTGGCATCTCAGGGTCATTAATAGAAGAAATCAAAAAATCTGAATTCCATAAAAATAAAGAAAAGAAGCATAATATAAAAACTGATAAGAACCAAAATATTATTCTAATTTTTTTTCTTGTCTTATTAGCATTGGAAAGTGCTATTAATATTCCAGCAGCTGGAGTTGCTGGTAACCAATAACTAGGTAATTTTGTAGCGGCAAATGTAAACAGAAGTAATACACAAAATAACCAAGAGAAGGCAAATTTACTTAATGATTCTGATGGATCTTGGCTTTTAATTTTAAAATTGCGAGTAAATAAACTATTAACTTCTTTCCATAAAGCATCAAAAAGAAAAGGAGTAAAAGGTAAAGAGGAAATAATAAGAATAAATCCAAAAAACCACCAAGGTTGTTGATGGCTATTGACAACAGAAGTTAAACGCTGAAAGTTGTGGTATCCAAAAAAACTATTAAAAAAAGGTCTTCCTTCTAAAAATAACTCTATTAAATACCAAGGTAAGCTTATTAGCGAAGTAATTAATAATCCCCTAAGAGGCCTTATTCTAAAAATTAAACTTTTAAAATCTCTTTGAAGACAAGCAAACATAAAAAGAGTCATTAACGTAAGAACAACTGCTACTGGTCCCTTTGTTAAAACAGCTAGAGCTAAAATGACCCAAGCTATCCACCAAGATTGTGTTAACGGATTTATATATCTGCGCCATTGAAATAACAAACTAATTCCTAAAGTGCTGCAAAGTAGCGCATCGCTAACTCCTATACGACTCCAAATAAGAGTTAAGGGAGAAAGTGCAAAGGCCAATGAAGCTATAACAGCTGTTCTTCTTGGAAATAGATCATTCTTTTTAGGGAAAAGCATTAATGTTTCGCCTATAACAAGCATCATGCATATAGAAGACAAAGCTGAAGGCAATCGAGCTGACCAAGACCCCAATGGATCCCATATTTCCTTTCCTGGCAATGAGTAACCAAGACCCATTAACCAATAAATAAGCGGGGGCTTATCAAAACGTGGTAAGCCATTAACCCTAGGTGTTAACCAATCACCTGTGAGATGCATTCCTCTACCAGCAGCTGCAAAAAGAGCAGGCGTTTCATCAAATACTCCTGTCGATCCAAGTTGATAAATGAAAAGAGAAATACCAAAACATAGAATTATAAGTAATCCCCTTTTTCGAGATTTTTCAGATAAAACAATTTTTTCTTTAGGCATTTACTAAAAATTCAAAATTTTTTTTCAGAAACACCTTCAATAATCCATTCCTCAATTTTTTTAGCAAAAACCTCTTTAGATGCAAATTTCTCAACCCATTTCCTGCATTCTTTCCTGTCAATTTCACCAATTCTAAGTATGGCTTTCTTTAGTCCATCAATATCATTTGGTCTGACTAACCAACCATTTTTTGCAGAAGATATTATTTCACCTGGTCCGCCTATGTCATAAGTAACAACTGGGACACCACATGCCATCGCTTCAACAACAACATTGCCATATGCCTCATTCCATTTCGGAGTATTTATTAAAGCCCTACAATTACCCAATTCATTTTGCAAGGTTTTAGTCTCAAGAAATCCACGAAATTCTATTTTCTTATCTGGAATTAAATCTTGGACATAAGCTGCATAATTCAAATCTTCCATAAAGCCCCAAACTAAAAGATTCTCTCCCAAGGAAGCCGCTACTTTAAATGCATCTTCTAATCCTTTCTCTGGAGAGACCCTACCCACCCAGCCAAGAGGGCCTCCACCTTTTTCTTTAAATTTATAATCATTAAGATCAAATCCATTACCTACAATATAAGGCTTATGGCTTAATTCATAATCATCAGCTTGTCTTTGAGTATGAAATGCAAATCTATAAGGATATCTATCAGAAATATCTTTTACAACTTTTTTCATTACTTTAGAAACTGCACCCATACTTATTAAATGAAAAACCTTTTCTTTTAAATATGGAGTTAACCAAATAGGTAACCAGTCATAGCTAAAATTCAAAATTGCATCGGCATATTTACTTTCATTAATTGCCACCTCCCAAAGCTTTGGAAGTAAACCATCGTATGGGATTTGAATAGGTGCTAATTGATCTTGATGCTGCCAACTTGGTTGATCTAAACCAGAGACATACTTAATTGAAATGTTACTGAGATCTGAAGTAATAGTTGATCCTTCTGGCGCTATTAATGTGATCTGATGTCCAAGGGAAGTTAATCCTTTAATCAAAGAAATTAATGTCAACTCAACACCACCACCTTTTCCGCTTCCTATATAACCAATAGGAGTACTTACTAAAATAAGTTTTAAAGATTTTAAATTCATCCAATCATGCTTTTTCAATAATTTGATTTTTAGTAGATTTCTGTTCCCAAAAACGATTCCTCTGACTTACTAAAAGGACAGAAACAAATATCAATAAGACTCCAAGCCATTGCAAAAATTCAAGTCTTTCGCCTAACCAAATCCCTCCAGAGAATAAAGCAAATACAGGAGTTAAAAATGCCAAAGTACTAAAACTAGTTAATTCAACTTGATTAGCAAACCAAAAAAACAATCCATAAGCCAAGGCACTTCCAAAAAGGCTTGAATAAGCCATCAGCCCCCACTCAGTAGCAGACCAGGACGGCCAGAAAGACAAGCTTCCATCGAAAGCATGCCAGAGGAGTATAGGAAAGCTTCCTAGGACCATATGCCATCCAGTTACGGCTACTGGGTCACTTCCTCTACATGCATATCTAATTAAGACAGTGCCGCAAGCCATTGCCAAGGCAGCCGCCAACATCCAACTTTCACCATGGCTTAATAGGCTTCCTTCCGATACTGAATTACCTTGTAAAAGCCAATTACTTAGAAAAGTTGAGGGAATACCGAGACAAATAATTCCGGCCAAACCAAGAATTAATCCAATCCATCCAATAGGATTTATCAAATCTCCAAAAAGAGCTCTTGCCAAAAGAGCAACCATAAGTGGTTGTGAATCAATTAATACAGAACCAAGACCCGCTCCTGTCTGTGCTAAACCTTTAGCTAAAAAGATCTGAAAAAAACTTGCATCAACAATCGTAAAAACTAAAAACCAAATCAAATCACCCTTAGAAATAGAAATCTGTCTTTTTAAAAATATTGCTGAAAAGATGACAATTACTCCAGCAGGTAAAAGCCTTAAAGATGCCACTATTTCTGGGCTCCCAGAATTAACCAATGGCGCCATAGCAGCCATTGATGTGCCCCATAATGCAAATGGGAGCACCATTAATAACCAGCGCCAAATTACAAACATAAGGTCAAATGGCAAACACCTTTTAAGATCCAAATAAATTTGCAAAAGTTACATGATCTGGCCTTTTCGTCGTAAATCAAAAAGAAGGATGGCAAGAATACCGATTGAAGGTGCAATCAATGGTTCAACTCGCAAACTTGTCTTAAAGGCCCTTAAGCAAGTTGAAGAAAGAGAGTTCCCTGCTCTTTTACTTCGAATTGATAGTCCTGGAGGGACTGTTGGTGACAGTCAAGAAATTCATGCTGCTCTTTTAAGGTTGAGAGAGAAGGGCTGTCATGTTGTAGCAAGCTTTGGAAACATTTCAGCATCTGGAGGGGTCTATGTAGGAGTTGCTGCAGAAAAGATAGTTTCCAATCCAGGCACAATTACTGGCTCAATAGGCGTTATTCTTCGAGGGAACAATTTTTCAAAGCTACTGGATCGAGTAGGTGTTCGATTTGAAACAATTAAGAGCGGGACTTTCAAAGACATACTCTCTCCAGATAGAGCTTTAACCCCTGAAGAGAAAGAGCTTCTCCAGTCTCTTATTGATAGTAGTTATGAACAATTTGTTAATGCTGTTTCAACTGGTAGAAACTTATCTGAAGAACTAGTACGCAGCTTCGCCGATGGGAGGGTTTTCACTGGATCTCAAGCAAAAGATCTTGGATTAGTAGATGAACTTGGAGACGAAGATCATGCGAGAGTTGTTGCAGCTAAATTGGCTGAGATTGATGAAAAGCTCGAGCCAATAACTCTTGGTAGACCGAAAAAGAAAATCCTTGGATTTATTCCTGGAAGTGAGACAATTTTTAAAATTATTGAATTAATAGATATGGAGGTCTCCTCAAATGGTCAAATTCTATGGCTTTTCAAGCCATAGACGCCCTTCAAAATGAACCTATCTAATGAGAAATTTGTTCTTCAAGCTCTTAGGGGAGCAAATACCTGCGAAGAGAACTCATCTGAAAGCATTGAAAAAGCTGTCAGATGTTTGCTCGGAGAATTAGTCAAAAGAAACAACTTGAAACCGGAACAAATTGTTTCTTTAACATTTTCAGTCACAAAAGATCTTGATGCTTGCTTCCCTGCTTCAATAGCAAGGCAGGAGAATGGTTGGGGAAAGATAGCTTTACTTGATTGCCAACAAATGTTTGTTAAAGGAGATCTGAAAAATTGTATTAGACTTTTGGCTCATACCTGGCTTCCAGTCTATCAAGATCCAAAACATGTTTATCTAGGTAATGCAACTATGCTTCGCCCTGATAGATAAAATATAAACTCTGAATTTAATTTGATTATTTATTTAAATTCAAACCTTTCAAAAATCACTAAAAATCTATCCCAAATGTTTAATTCTAAAGAGATCTTTAAAAGAAAAAATATTGTAAATCTATTCATCACTTCTGGAATAATAGCTTCTTTTGCTTTTATTGAGTCAACAAATAGCTCATCAAGTGCTATGGCTTCAGGGATATTTGAATACCGTTGGAACCAAGAAGATACTTATAGAAAACTCAGACTTCTACAATCTTCAAATCAAAAACTAGATAGATCTACTTATTACTTTTTCTTGAGAAAGAAAGATCGAAAAACTGCAATTCTCAAATTAAGTTTAAAGTTTCCTGAATATTTCAAGGCTGGGCTTAAACCAAAAAACATTTCTTTGTGCGAGGTTTTTATTGGAGGATATAAAGGAAGAACAAAATGTTTAAAAGATCTTCCTTCTGATATTGAGATTGGGAATAACATGAAATCAATTGATATTTTCCCAAGAACTCCCGTCCCATCAGGTAATAAAAAAAATTATGCCGTAAAGCTAAAAATGTTTAACCCTAGAAAGAATGGGATGTATCAAGTGAATGCTTTCACTCAATCTCCAGGAGAATTACCTGTATCTCTTTATCTTGGAAGCTACCTTTTTCAGATTGAATGATTGAACTGATAAATTAGCCTTAAGAGAAATTTCACAAAGCCAGAAACAAGAAAATGACTAAAAGAACCTTTGGAGGAACAAGCAGAAAAAGGAAAAGGGTCTCTGGGTTTCGAGTGCGAATGAGAACTCACACTGGGAGGCGAGTAGTAAGAAGTAGAAGGAAAAGAGGCAGGTCTAGAATAGCTGTTTAATTTTTCAATTCATATCAATGCTTTTGTAGAAATCCTTATAAGGGAAATTAAAATATGGTTCTTCCTAAAACATTAAGACTGAAAGGTTATAAATGTTTTGATTACCTTTACAAAGAAGGAAGGAGATATTATGGCCCATCAATGGTTATACGTACAGTTAATGCCAAGTCAAAATTACTTAAACATAAGAGTAGAACTATGCCTTTAAGTCCATTTAAAGTTGCTGTTTCAATTAGTCATAAAGTAAGCAAAAAAGCAGTCATAAGGAACCAGCTGCGAAGGCTCTTTCATGAGTATCTTTCAAAAAAACAAATTAAGAAGTTTTCTCAAACAGGAATATGGGTTCTCATTAGTCTTAAGCCCAAAAGCTCAAATGAATCACCTGAAAATCTTTTAAGAGAATGCGACAAACTACTTTTTAAATCAGGATTATTGTGATGGTTGTTTCTTCAGAAAAAGTTTTTTACGAAGGTGGTCCTTCTAAAGTTGATCTGATTATCAACTTATTAGCAGGATTAACTTTAATTGGGCTCCCATTTACAGTTGGAGCAATCGTAAGAGCGCTATGGCTTAGGTTCAAAATAACTAATAGAAGGATTTCTGTTACTGGTGGATGGTTTGGGCGAGATAAAACTCAAATAGTTTTTAGTCAAATTTCCGAAATACGTTCTATTCCAAGAGGTCTTGGTTCTTATGGTGACATGGTCTTAGTACTTAAAGATGGTGCAAGATTAGAAATGCGTTCTATTCCTAATTTTCGTGCTACAGAGACATATATTCTTGAGAAAATAACTAAAGACAAGTCAAAAACTGAAGAAGAGAATGCAAAAGGCTTCGCTGCCTAATAAAATCTCCTAAAGTTTTGACACAAGAGTTCCTCTTGTCATGCAAACTGTCATTAAGACTTCCAAAATTCTACAAAAATCATTGTGATCGGGTACATCTCAGACAACTTACTAATCCCGATACTAGATTTCTTCTATGGATTAGTCCCTAGTTATGGTCTAGCTATTGTTGCTCTAACAATTGTCATAAGACTGGCTTTATTTCCTTTGAGTGCTGGCTCAATTAGAAGTGCAAGAAGGATGAAAATAGCTCAACCTGTAATGCAAAAGCGTCAGGCCGAAATCAAAAGCAGATATGCCAACAATCCTCAAAAGCAGCAAGAAGAGCTAGGGAAACTGATGAGTGAATTTGGAAGTCCTCTGGCAGGATGTCTTCCTCTATTAGTTCAAATGCCAATTCTTTTTGCATTATTTGCAACTTTAAGAGGATCACCGTTTGCTGATGTTCCTTACCTAGTGAATTTAAAGATTCTTCCATCTGAACAAATTGCAGCAATAGAACCAAAACCTTTCAAGACTCCAAAACATTCAATTTTCATTTCTGCAAAAGAACACTTTCCTGTTATCGCTACTCTTCCTGGTGGAACAAAAATTGGTACTGGTGAAACAGTAAATATAAATCTTCAAACCCTAAGTGGTGAAAAATACTCTAAAGCACTTACTAAATTTGAAAATGGAAAGAATTTCGAAGCAAATTGGAGGGTTACAAAAGGAGAAGATTTAGTAAAAGTTTCTTCAGATGGAACTGTTAATGCAATTTCTCCAGGTGATGCAACTATTGAAGCTAAAATCCCTGGATTAGCGGCCAAAAGCGGCTTCCTTTTTATAAAAGCTCTAGGTCAAGTTGGTTTTTATGTTAACGGAGCAATTAACTGGGATATCGCAATACTTGTTGGAGGGTTTGGTTTGACGTTATTAATTTCTCAAACTCTTTCAGGTCAAGGCATGCCTGCAAATCCTCAACAATCAACAGCAAATAAAATAACGCCAATAATGATTACAGGTATGTTTCTATTTTTCCCTCTGCCTGCAGGCGTACTTTTATATATGGTTATTGCAAATATTTTCCAAGCACTTCAAACATTTTTATTAAGTAGGGAAGAATTACCTGATAATTTACAAAAAATTCTCGATGATCAAATAGCTCAACAAGCTAAAGGGATAATTAATGTTTCTCCATCTATTGTGTCTGATCCGGATAGATTGCCTTTCGAGCCAAAAAGTAATAAATAAATGAATAATAATTTAAAGAATTAGATTTATTTTAAATGTTTAAAACTTTTACTTTTGAAGCAAATAGTTTTTCAAAATATCTTTCAATTAAACAATTTCAATTATGAAGGAATGGGATAAAAATTTAGATCTTTTAATCAGAGCTAGGACTCCACTTATTTGGATAAGAAGCAGTGAGGAAGAGAGGGTTGAAGAACTATTAGAACAATCAGCAAAAAGAATGCATCAAAGGCGCCTTGCTACTTGGGATTACATTCAAGGGATTAAAGGAATAGTTAATTCACAAGGTCTTGGAGCTCGCCAACCAATGGCAGTTCTCCAATGGCTTCAGAAAATAGAATCATCAAATCCAACAACACTTCTTGTAAAAGATTTTCATCGTTTTTGTGAAGATGCTGGAATTGCAAGAATGCTTAAAAACTTATCAGTAGAACTAAGAGCAACCCCACATAACATAGTTCTCTGTACAGGGACATGGTCACCTCCTGATGACCTTGATGATGCATTAACAATTTTGGATCTGCCTTTCCCAAACCAAAATGAGCTAAAGCATTTACTAAACAATATTGCTCAAGCAAGTGGTTTCAGCATTGAAAATGATGTTTTAGAAGAGTTGTCTAGGGCCTGTAGCGGTCTTAGCGAATCAAGAGTCCGTCAAGTGGCTGCTAGGGCATTAGCCCAAAGAGGGAAGCTTGGCAAAGAAGATCTTTCAGAAGTCCTTGAAGAGAAAAGGCAAAGTCTTGCAAGGAGTGAAGTATTGGAATACTGCGAAACGAAAGTTACTCAAAAGGATATTGGCGGTCTAGAAGCGCTAAAAGCCTGGTTAGCACAGCGCTATGTAGCCTTCTCAGAAGAAGCAAAGACATTTGGCCTACCACTACCAAGAGGGGTTTTACTTGTAGGTCCACAAGGAACAGGCAAATCATTAACGGCAAAAGTTATTGCAGATAGTTGGTCCATGCCATTACTGCGACTTGATGTAGGTCGACTCTTTGCAGGTCTAGTGGGTGCAAGTGAAGCCAGGACTAGGGAAACGATTCAAAGAGCAGAAGCAATGGCTCCTTGTATTCTTTGGATAGATGAGATAGATAAAGCTTTTGGAGGAGATTCAAGAAGTGATGGGGGGACAAGCCAAAGAGTTCTTGCCAATATTCTTACTTGGATGGCAGAAAAAAAATCTGCTGTATTTGTAGTTGCCACTGCAAATGGTATTGAAAAGTTACCTGGTGAATTGCTTCGGAAAGGGCGCTTTGATGAAATCTTTATGCTAGATCTTCCAACAACTCAAGAACGATTTAGTATTTTAAGACTTCATATTGATCAGAGGCGGCCAAATATAAGTATTCCTCTAGAAGTAATAGTTGATAGAACTGAAGGCTTCTCAGGCGCAGAACTAGAACAAATTGTCATAGAAGGAATGCATCTTGCCTTTGCAGAAAAAAGAGAGCTTGAAGAAAGTGATTTAATCCTTGCCTGCACTCAACTTGTTCCTCTTTCAAGAACAGCAAAAGAACAGCTTGATTCCCTTAAAGAATGGGCTTCTACAGGAAGAGCAAGAGCAGCTTCAATCAGATTTGGCAAAAGCTAACCAATTTAAAATCAAGGCTTATAAAAATTCAATTTCCTATTTCTAGAAAAGTCATCTTCTAAATAAAAAAGTTTAAAAGTTTTATTTGACTATTAAGAAACCTTCTCAACAATTGAATCAATAACACTTAGGCTATTTCGAAAAAGTAAAACAACTGGTGCTTGATCTTCGAGAAATAAGAGAGAATCCATCCCTAGTTGCAAAAGGGCTAAAGCATAGAGGTCTAGAAATGGATTTAAAGCCTCTTCAAATCAAAAGTCAGAACCTCAAAAACATTCAAGAGGAAAGAAGTGATCTTCAATCACAAGGTAATCAAATAGGGAAAGAAGTTGGAGAAAAAATAAGAAATGGCAGCGACCCAAAATCAAAAGATGTGATAATTCTTAGATCAAAAGGCAATGAAATAAAAAAGAAAGTTTCACTTTTAGAAGAAGAAGAAAAGTCAATATCGAAAGAAATTAAAAAAGAGATTCTTAATTTGCCAAATATCCCCTCAAAAGAATGTCCCATTGGCAAAGGAGATTCTGATAACAAAGAAGTTCGACGATGGGGCTCTCCAAGAAGAGATAATAAATTTAAAAACCATTGGGAAATTGCTTCCGATCTTCAACTACTCGATACAGAAAGATCCGGGAAAATAGCAAAAAGTCGATTTATAACTTTGCTTAATGATGGGGCAAGACTAGAAAGAGCCTTAATTAATTTTATGCTCGATGTTCACATCTCTAAAGGTTATAAAGAAGTTCTTCCTCCAGTTCTAGTAAATTCAGCAAGTCTTACAGGATCAGGGCAACTACCAAAATTTGCTGAGGAAAGTTTCAAATGTAGTGAAGACGACTTATGGTTGACTCCAACTGCAGAAGTGCCATTAACAGCTCTTCATCGTGAAGAAATAATCCCTTTTGACCAGCTACCTATTAAATATGTTGCTTACAGCCCATGTTTCAGAAGAGAAGCCGGAAGTTATGGAAGAGATACGAAAGGCCTCATAAGACTTCATCAATTCAACAAAGTCGAGCTGTATTGGTTTGTTGAACCTAAAGATTCAAAAGAGGCTCATGAACAGATCACTGCAGACGCAGAGGATATCCTAAAAAAGCTTGAATTACCTTATAGAGTTTTAGATCTATGTACAGGTGATCTTGGATTTTCTGCCTCTCGAACATATGATTTAGAAGTATGGCTTCCAGGCGCTAATAAATATAGAGAAATATCAAGTTGCAGCATATGTGATGCATTCCAAGCAAGGCGTTCATCTATTAGAACAAAGAATGGAAAATCCACTCAACTTGTTCATACTCTTAATGCAAGTGGATTAGCAATTGGGCGCACAATGGCAGCCCTTATAGAAAATGGTCAGCAATCTGATGGGAGTGTCAAACTACCCAGTTTACTTGAGCACTATTTTGGCAAAAGTGAATTAACTCTAACTGAATTCAAATAATTTTTTCTATATGAACATTCTTGCATCAATAGCTGTTCTTGGAATATTAATTTTTTTTCATGAAGCGGGTCATTTTCTTGCGGCAACATTGCAAGGGATAAGAGTGAATGGGTTTTCAATAGGTTTTGGGCCAGCAATTATTAAAAAGGACTTTCGAGGGGTTAGATATTGCTTGAGAGCCCTTCCTCTAGGAGGGTTTGTCTCATTCCCTGATGATGAGAAAGATTCAGAGATTCCAAAAGACGACCCTGATTTGATGAGGAACAGACCAATTCATCAAAGAGCTTTGGTTATATCAGCAGGTGTAATTGCAAATCTTCTTCTCGCTTGGATTGTTCTAATTGGTCAGGCGGCATTTATAGGTTTACCCAATCAACCAGATCCAGGTGTATTAATTATTTCAGTCCAAAAATCAAATCCTGCAGAAATCTCTGGCTTAAAAGCAGGAGATAAAATTATAAGTTTTAATGATATTAAATTAGATAGCGGGCAAAAAGCTGTAAAAGACTTGGTAACAGCTATTCAAAGCTCACCTAATAAATCAATCAAATTCGAAAGAATACGTGAGAAGGAAACTAAAATAATTAGTGTTACACCATTGGAGACCTCAGGTTCAGGAAGAATAGGCGCTCAATTACAACAAAATATATCCGGAGAGATTCTTCCTGCAAAAGATATGAAAGAAACTCTAAATCAAGCAGATTCTCAGTTTATTGATATTCTTTCTAAGACAATTAATGGTTATAAAGGATTAGTAACAGATTTCAATTCGACTGCAAAACAAATAAGTGGCCCAGTAAAGATAATAGAAATAGGAGCACAGCTTTCCGAGCAAGGAAGTACAGGATTAATACTTTTCGCAGCTTTAGTGTCTATTAATCTTGCCGTACTTAACTCATTACCTTTACCAATTCTTGATGGAGGTCAACTAACTTTACTTTTATTAGAAGCAATTAGAGGAAAACCTATCCCTGAAAAATTTCAACTTGCCTTTATGCAATCAGGATTCTTTCTTTTAATGGGACTTAGTCTTGTCCTAATTATTCGAGATACAAGTCAATTAAGTTTTTTTCAGCAAATTTTAAGGCCTTAACTACTCCCCAGAATTCAACCAGATTAAAAATAATGTCAGAAAATTATTTTTTACCTTTCACTTTCGAGACATGCGTTTTTTAAATTACAGGAATATTTCTTCGTTTCAGACCAAAAGCCATTGTCCAAAGAGTTAATATTAAAAGAATATTATTCAAAGAGATCTAAGCCGCATGGCAAAAAAGTCGATGATAGCGCGAGATGTAAAGCGCAAGAAGCTAGTTCAGCGTTATGCCTCAAAGAGAAAAGCACTTCTTGAAGCTTTTAATTCTGCAAAAGATCCAATGGAACGTTTAGAGATTCATCGGAAAATTCAAGCCCTTCCAAGGAACAGTGCTCCTAATAGAATAAGAAATAGATGTTGGGCAACAGGTAAACCAAGAGGTGTCTACCGCGATTTTGGTCTTTGCAGAAATCAACTTAGATCAAGAGCCCATAGAGGCGAATTACCTGGAGTAGTTAAATCAAGCTGGTAAATATAAAAACCTATCATTGAATAAAATTATTAATTAAAACCTATAAAAAAATTGCTTTAAATACAGGAAGATCTTATTAAGGAAATTAGAGAAAAAAAACTCAAATCAAAATTTTACTGAATTAAGACCCAATAAAGTGCAAGAATAGAAAGAGATAAAAAGACATAAGCTCACGTGCAAGGTCAGACAAAGACG
>CETG01057740.1_pt1 | contig 15389 bp, 16 predicted proteins | sample 361471 | NCBI WGS metagenome assembly CETG01 (sample SAMEA2622696, study PRJEB7988) | marine metagenome | isolation source: saline water (ENVO:00002010), including | reverse complement strand
TCCAGAATTTATTTTTCTTGTAATTCTTATTTCTAGTTTTGATGCGTGACCTCTTGTTCTACCTATCACTCCAGGGGTAATTGTCTTTACCTTTTTATGCTTGGCAAATTCTTTAGCCCACTCAACAAGACCATTGATATATGTGCTATGAGTTAATACCACTCTGCCCATTATGAATTTTTTTTTGGATAAGAACCTTTATGAAGTATAATGAAAAAAAATTAGTTGTATAAAATGTTGTTTACTTTTGCTTGGGCATCACTAGCCGCAATTTTTACATTCTCAATAGCTATGGTTGTATGGGGAAGAAATGGAGATGGCTCAATTGATATTTGATTTTTATAATATTTCATTATATTCAATTCTATCTATATTTACTTTATCCACTTTGATATTTATTACTATTGCAATAACTTATATTACTTACATAAGTTTTAAAGATAAGCGACGAACTAAAAACTAATAAATCATTACTTTTTGTTCAATAGTTTAATTAGCTCTAATGCCTGTTTGATTTTTTCAACACTACTAAAGTAAAGGTTTATATCTCTTTCCATTCTATCTTCGGGATAATCTAAGCGAGTACCAATTTTTATTGTAATTTCTTTGCTATTAATTTCATTGTTTTCTTGATTAGTCTTTTTAATATTTTCTATAATTGAATATATACCTACAATACTGATTCTATTGTATATTTTATTTTCGCCTTTAAATAAACTAATTGTTGACGAATCATTGTTTATAAAATCTTTTATTTTATTCAAATTTAAGTCCTTGTTTGATTCTAATGCTTTTCCTGATTCTTTCTTGATTGTTAAGGGATCAATTCTATTGCAGTTGCACAATGCGTTAAATAATAATGTTAGATGTTTCTTTGGCTCGTAACCATATGTTAAATCACTGAAGATCTGTACAAGCCCTATTGAAAAAATAGCATCTGGTTTGAAATCCTTTTGGTGAGATAAAAGATTTAGTTCAACAAGGATTTCGTCTGCCACCTTTCTAAACACATGAGGTATTACATAGGGAAATTCTTTATAGAAGATCTCCTTGCTGTCAGAAATTGTATTTAGTTCCAAGTTGTCTTTTTAACTTAATTCTCTGTAAACCTTAGCTCAAACATTCTCACACCGTTAAGATTGAGGAATTATTCTCATTTATCATGATTCCAATAGTTATAGAAGAGTCAGGTAGGGGCGAGAAAGCTTTTGATATTTACTCAAGACTATTACGAGAGCGCATAATATTTTTAGGTGAGCCTGTAACAAACGAATCAGCAAATAGAATAGTTGCTCAACTCTTATTTCTTGAAGCAGAGGATCCTGATAAGGATATTTTCCTTTATATAAATTCTCCAGGAGGATCTGTTTATGACGGTTTAGGCATTTTTGACACTATGCAACATGTAAAGCCAGATATTCAGACAGTTTGTGTTGGCCTTGCGGCCAGCATGGGGGCCTTTTTGCTATGTGCTGGTGCTAAAGGAAAGAGAAGTAGTCTTCTTCATTCTCGGATTATGATCCACCAACCATTGGGAGGAGCACGAGGTCAAGCTAGTGATATAAGAATTCAGGCTGATGAGATTTTATTTTTAAAAGACCGATTAAATTTAGAACTTTCTCAAAGGACAGGACAACCTCTTGAAAGGATTAAAGAAGATACTGATAGAGATTTTTATATGTCTCCCTATGAGGCTATTGATTATGGTTTGATAGATACTGTTTTTAATAAAAAGCCATTTAAGTCAGTTTAGAAAGTTACTAATTACTTTCTTTTAGTATTGGCGTGAATCTATCTTTTTCTGGAAGCTCTGTGAATTCAGATAGTATTTTCCTGAATTCTTCCCCGTCAATAGTTTCTTTTTCTATAATTATTTCTACTAACTTATCCATAGCTTCTCTATTTACTCTTACTATTTCTAATGTTTCTTTATAACATTGACTAACTATTAATCTTACTTGTTCATCTATTTGTTGGTTTATTGCATCTGATACGTCATTCCTTGTCATTAGATCTCTACCAATAAAAACTTCCTGACTGTCTCCTTCTAGTGAAACTGGTCCAAGATTGCTCATTCCAAATCTAGTTACCATTTGTCTTGCCATAGAAGCTACTTGTTGAATATCTCCACCAGCTCCAGTAGTTACTTCGGCTCTACCAAAAACTATATCTTCTGCTGCTCTACCTCCCAATGCACCCATTATTCGGGCTTTTAATTGAGCTCTGCTGACAAGCATCTGATCATCATCGGGTGAAAACCAAGTAAGTCCTTTGGCTTGACCTCTAGGAATTACAGTAACTTTTTGAACAGGGTCATGGGCTTTTACAAGTGATCCGATTAATGCATGTCCAACCTCGTGATATGCAATTAGTCTTTTGCTCCTACCATCAACAAGTGCTTGTCCTTCCATTCCAGCTATAATCCTATCTACCGCATCGTCTATTTCAGTTATTCCAATAAAATTTTTCCGTCTTCTTGCAGTTAATATAGCGGCTTCATTAAGTAAGTTTGCTAAATCTGCACCAGTAAATCCAGGTGTGCGTTTCGCGATACTTTCTAAGGTAAGTTTTTCTTCAAGTTTTTTATTTCTTGAATGAACTTTTAATATAGATAATCTTCCATTTATGTCGGGAGCATCTACGGTAACTTGCCTATCAAATCTTCCTGGTCTCATTAAAGCAGAATCTAGTACATCAGGTCTATTTGTTGCTGCAATTATGATTATCCCATTGTTAGTCTCAAATCCATCCATTTCAGTTAAAAGTTGATTTAATGTCTGCTCTCGTTCATCATTTCCTCCGCCAATTCCAGCTCCTCTTTGACGTCCAACCGCATCAATTTCGTCTATAAAAATTAAACATGGGCTATTCTCTTTGGCTCTTTTAAAAAGATCCCTAACTCTACTAGCCCCAACACCAACGAACATTTCTACGAACTCAGAGCCTGAGAGTGAAAAAAATGGAACTCCAGCTTCGCCGGCAATTGCTTTCGCTAATAGAGTTTTTCCAGTTCCTGGTGGACCTACTAATAAAACCCCTCTAGGTATTTGAGCACCAACAGAAGTAAATCTTTCTGGTTGTTTTAAGAATGTAACTACTTCCTGTAAATCTTCCTTTGCTTCGTTTACACCAGCAACATCATCAAATTTAACCCCAGTTTCTGCTTCCATGGAAAACCTTGCTTTTGATTTCCCAAATTGCATAGCTTGGCCTGGTCCGCCAGGCATAGAGTTAGATCTTCTTGAAAGAAATATTAATCCACCAATTAATAAGAATGGAAATAATAAATTACCAAATATACCTAACGCTGGTGGAGAGGTCTTAGCTGGATGAATATCAAAACTTATATCATTAGACTTAAGTTTATTTATTAGATCTGGAGTAATTCCTGGGAGGTCAACTCTGAGTCTTTCTATTTTATTATCAATATCTGGATCGTTAGTTTCTAGTACAGCGTTTCGTCCTCCCTCATATATATCAATAGAATTTACTCTTCCAGAATTTATGTAATCAAGAAATCTACCATAGCTAATTCTTGCGACGGCAGTGTTTCTAGAGGATATAGGACCAGAATTATTTTCTATATTGCTCTTACTGGTATTACCAATTATCTGCCAAGAGAGCAGCAATACAAGCGCTATAGGTAGTAGCCATAATGCTATTCCTCGCAACTTTGGGTTCATGGAAAAACAATTTTTTGTAATTCTAAACGAAATTATGCTCTATCTGTTGAAATAATGAAGTCAAAAAGAGCTCATCAGGAGAAAATTAATTTAATTTTTAAATGTTTTGATGCTATCTATATTTAATATTTTTAAAATTTGAATTAAAAATTAAACAATATTTAAGTATTATAAGCTCCTTAAAGCAATTATTGGATCAAGTTTTGCAGCTCTCTTGGCTGGTAAAACTCCAAAAGATAGTCCAATTGAACCGGAAATAATAACGGTTAAAAATATAATATTTCTACCTATAGAAGCAGGCAAAGGGGTTAATATCGCAATCATACTAATTGAACCAACGCCAAGGCCAGTTCCTATCAATCCCCCAAGTATAGATAATATTAGAGACTCAATTATAAATTGAGTTAGGATATCAGAATGTCTTGCACCAATTGCTTTTCTTAAACCTATTTCAGGAGTCCTTTCACTTACCGATACAAGCATAATATTCATAATACCTATACCTCCAACAATTAACGAAATACCTCCTATTGCAGCCAGCATTAATGTTAGTCCTCCAGTTATGTTACTTACTATTTGTAGAGCATCTTTTTGAGATCTAACCGCAAAATCATCGTCTCTAATTATGTTATGTCTTTGTCTAAGAAGATTAGTAATCTGAAACTTTGCTGCTCTAGTTGATTGTTCATTATTTGCTTCAACACTTATAAAACTTAGACTTATTCCATATATTGGATCCTTTCCTGTTATCCGTGAAACCATTGTTGATAATGGAATGTATGCACTTTCGTCTTGATTGTTTCCGAAGACAGCACCTTTTGCCGCCATTATTCCTATTACTTGGAAGGATTGATCTTTTATTCTTAAAATTTTACCTATAGCCTTTTCATTATTAAAAAGCTTTTGTTTTAAATCTGGACCAATCGCTACAACATTTTTTGCTCCTTTAAGATCATTCTTGTTTATAAATCTGCCTTTTGCAACATCAAAGCTTCTAACACCTAAAAAATTTGGTGTTATTCCTGAGATAGAACTACTAGTAGATTTTGAGTTGTATTGAAGTATTTCATTAGAGGTTATTTGTGGAGCAACTCTTTTAACTGTTGGAACTTGAGTAGCAATTGCGTCTGAATCTTCAAGAACTAAGTTTTTTGGAAAAGCAACACCTCTTCTGCGCGTATCATTGTTTCCTGGGACAACAAATAAAACATTTGCACCAAGATTACTTAATTGATTTTCTGCAAGTTTTTGAGCTCCTCTACCTACTCCTACTAATGTTATAACAGATGCATTTCCTATAACTATTCCTAACATAGTGAGTAAACTTCTTAGTTTATTTGACTTTAAAGTTGTATACGAAATATTTAGAATTTCACTAATAGGTAATTTCCTAGCCATCTTCTATCTAGATTAGTTTTCTGATTTATTTTCTATCTTTTGCCCAACTATTCCAACTTTGATTAGATCAGTCGATCCACTTACTCCAGTTAGAGTTCCAGCAGTTTCAATAACAATATCTCCGGAATTAAGTATATTCATTTGTTCTGCTTTTTTCATAGCTTGATCAAAAGTTTTTCCAGGATTGTTTTGTTCTGAAATTAATAAAGGAATAACTCCCCAGGCTAATTGTAATCTTCTTGCAACTTCTATCTCACTCGTTATCGCAACTATAGGAGTTGCTGGCCTGAATTTACTAACATTATGAGCAGTAGCTCCACTTTTAGTAAGTGGGAAAATAGCGGAAGCGTTCAATTGTTTAGCGATGCTACTAACAGCTGCACTTATTGCATTTGGAATTGTGCTTGGCAAGTGACTTTCTAAGGCTCTCTGGGGATAATCTCTTTCAATTCTTTTGGCAATTGTTGCCATGGTTAATACAGCCTGAATTGGATAATCTCCTACTGCTGTTTCGTTAGAAAGCATAACTGCGTCGGTTCCATCAAGTATTGCATTTGCTACATCACTTACCTCTGCTCGTGTCGGCCTTGGACTTGAAGCCATTGAATCGAGCATTTGAGTAGCTGTAATTATTGGGATCCCTAAACTATTAGCTTTTTGTATTAGTGTTTTTTGGAGAAGAGGTACTTCTTCAGCTGGCATCTCAACGCCCAAATCTCCTCTGGCAACCATTACTCCATCACATAAAGGTAATATTGAATCAATTTGGTCAATAGCTTCAAATTTTTCTATTTTTGCAACTACTGGAATATGAACTCCATAACTTTCTATTAAATCTTTAATTTCTTTCATATCAGAAGGATTCCTAACAAAGCTTAAGGCAATCCAATCGACACCTTGTTTAATCCCAAAAGCCAAGTCTTCTTTATCTTTTTTAGTTAACGCTCTTATTGAAAGTTGAACATCTGGAAAATTTACACCTTTATTATTTGATAGAAGTCCCCCTACTGTTACTTCGCATTCAATTCTTTCTTCTTCTTTATTAACTCTATTAACCTTCATTTCAACACGACCATCATCTAAAAGAATTCTGTTGCCAGCTGTGATTTCTTCAGCAAGCTTGTCATAAGTAACATTTGCAATATTTTTATCGCAAGTCACGGGTTTTGAAGTGAGAAAATATTTATCACCGTCACATACCCTTACAGGCCCTTCTTTAAATCTACCAAGTCTTATCTTGGGACCTTGAAGATCTTGAAGTATTCCTATATGAACACCGAGTTGATTGGAAACTTTTCTTATGGTTGAAATCCTCTGGGCATGCTCGGAATGATCACCATGTGAAAAATTTAATCGAAAAGTAGTAGCACCAGCTTTGATTAGCTCAGCAATGCATTCAGCACTTTCGGTTGCAGGTCCAATAGTCGCAACTATTTTGGTCCTTCTTTTTAGGTCAATCTGGGTCATTAAGGGGACCAGAGATTATTCGCAAAATAACATCCTATTATCACGAGAAAGCCTTTTTCAAAATTCAAATACTCATTAACTATGAATTTAAACGAGTATCAATCCAAATCAAGAGTTACAGCTCTTTATCCGAACGTTGGTCACAACCCGATTTACCCAACTCTTGGGCTAGCCGGAGAGGCTGGTGAAGTAGCAGATAAAGTAAAAAAAGTCATAAGAGATAATGGAGGGATTTTTGATAAACCTTCTATAGAAGCTATAAAACTTGAATTAGGAGATGTTCTTTGGTATGTAGCGCAATTATCTACAGAATTAGGAATTGAGCTTGATCAGGTGGCTGAAGCAAATATTGCAAAATTATCTAGTAGATCTATTCGTGGGAATATTGGGGGCAGTGGAGATAACAGATAACAAAGAGACTTTCTAATCTAGCCATAAAACTGTATGGAATTATTAATTGCTGCAAATCGTAGGTATGTAACTATGCTTTGAAGAAAGTTAAGGAGGAGAAATGCAAGAATTGGAGATATGTCAATTCCTGCTATTGGAGGAATTATCCCTCTAAATAAATTCAAATATGGATCTGTTATGGCAGATAAGTTAGCAAGAATCGGATTGGACCAATCAAGATTGGGGAACCATGTAAGCAATACCCTTATAATTAATAGATAACTATAAATAATAAGCGTTTGGCCAAGAACTCCAAAAATATTTGAAAGAATGTCAGATCCCATATCAAATCAATGTTTATATATGTAATTATGCAGCTTTAGAGTCGTTTGCTGTTCTTATATCTGGAAGTATGGTGAAAGTTTGATGAAATTTGTCAGAAAGCGTTAGCCAATAAGATCTACCTTCTCGCTGTCTTTTTCTGTCTACAAAATTTTGTGAAACAAGTTCTTTAATGTGATCATAGGCTCCTGAGCCTCTAATCTCAACTAATTCTGATTGAAGGATTCTCTTCTTTAAGGCAATGGTGGCTAGAGTTCTTAATGTTGCTACTGAAATATCTACTGGAAGTAAGTTTTGAACCAGCTCTCCTAATCCAGCCCTTAGCTGAAGAGAGTAAAAACCATTCTTATGGTTGATTTCTAAGGCTGTATCTCTTTGCGCATAAGCTGCTGTTAAAGCAAATAATCCTTCTTCAACAATTTGTTTGTCTTCATTTACGTATTCCATCATCTCTTCAATTTTCATTGGTTTGCCTTTTAAATAAAGGACTGCCTCAAGTCTTGCTGGTAAGGAAATATCAGCAGGTACCTCTACGGAAATTGGTTTAATTAGATCAGGAATAGTTTTAAAGCTTGCTTATGCTATAAAAGTAACTTGATAATCAAGTTTGTGCACCTAGAAATAACTCATAAGCTGGATTTTTGCTTTCGTCAAAACTTTTGTAACCAATATCCTTTACAAATTTATTCCAATTATTTAAATCTGACTCTTCAACTAAAACACCTATAACAATTCTGCCAATATCCGCTCCATGATTTCTGTAATGAAAAATGCTAATACTCCACTCTGGTCTCATGGAGTTGAGGAATCGCATTAATGCTCCAGGTTTTTCAGGGAATTCAAATCTATACAAAAGCTCTTTTATTTTGTTGCCACTAATAGTTTTTGTGGCTTTAGGTAATCTTCCTCCAACCATATGGCGAAGATGAACTTTTGATAGTTCATCTTGACTTAAGTCGAGACATTTAATACCTGCACTCTTGAGATTATTAATTAAATCTTCTCTATCGATTGAATTTGCAACTTCTACTCCCATAAAGATATAAGCAGAATCGCCTTCAGACATTCTGTAACTAAATTCAGTAAGATTTTTTTTGCCAAGTAATTTGCAAATTCTTTTTAAACTTCCTGCTTTTTCAGGGATTTCAATCGCTAGCATTGCTTCTCTTTTTTCCCCTAACTCTGCCCTTTCGGCTACAAAGCGCAGTCTTTCAAAATTCATATTGGCTCCACAAGCGATTGCAATTAAATCAAGGTTTTTAAGATTATTTTTGGAGACATGTGCTTTTAGTCCAGCAATAGCAAGAGCCCCTGCAGGTTCAAGGATTGATCGTGTGTCTTCAAAAACATCTTTTATGGCGGCACATATTTCATCTGTATTTACAGTGACCATTGAATCGACATATTTTTGAGAAATTTCAAAAGTGTTTTTGCCGACTTTCTTAACAGCCACCCCATCGGCGAAAAGTCCAAGTTCATTTAATTCAATTATTTTTCCAGCTTGCAATGATTGTGTCATTGCTGATGAATCAGATGGCTCTACTCCAATGATTTCTACATTAGGCCAAAGAGTTTTTACATAAGCTGATACCCCACTTATTAGACCCCCTCCGCCGACTGCAACGTAAATCTTATCTGGAGGTTTTTCACATTGTCTAAGAATCTCCATTGCAATTGTTCCTTGACCTGCAATAACTTCTGGATCGTCAAATGGATGGATAAATGTAAGACCCTGTTCTTTTGAAATTCTTAATGCTTCATGGTAAGACTCGTCGTAGCTGTCTCCATGAAGAATTACTTTTGCCTTTAATGCTCTAACGGCCAAAACCTTTGTTAAAGGTGTTGTAACAGGCATTACTATTAGAGATTTGCATTTTAAATAGGAAGCACTTAGTGCTACCCCTTGAGCATGATTTCCTGCACTTGAAGCGATCACTCCTTTCTGTAATTGCTGTTTTGTTAATTGGCGCATGCGGTTGTAAGCGCCTCGGATCTTAAATGAAAAAACAGGTTGTAAATCCTCTCTTTTAAGGAAAATATTATTGCCTAGTCTGGCACTAAGATTTTTAGCTCTTTCCAAGGGGGTTTCTATAGCGACATCATAGACACGAGCTCTCAGAATTTTTTGAACATAATCTTCCATTACTTAATTCTGATAGTAAGAAAAGCAAATTGATTTAAGATTGATTGTTTTCTTTTTCAAGATTCGCCGAAAAGTACACAATAACCCCTAGATTAAGTGAGTTGAGAAGATTTAAAATGCGGCTGAGTGATTTAACACATCCAAATCAACTCCATGGTCTATCTGTCGCTGAACTTGAAGACATTGCATGTCAGATAAGAGAAAGACATCTTCAAGTTGTATCAACTAGTGGGGGACATCTAGGGCCAGGCTTGGGTGTGGTTGAATTAACACTTGCTCTTTATCAAACCCTTGATTTAGATATTGACAAGGTGATATGGGATGTTGGACATCAAGCTTATCCTCATAAACTAATTACTGGTAGATTCAGCAAATTTGATAGTCTGAGACAACAAAACGGAGTTGCAGGTTATTTAAAGAGATCTGAGAGCACTTTTGATCATTTTGGAGCTGGTCACGCAAGTACCTCAATATCCGCAGCATTGGGCATGGCTATTGCTCGTGATAGACGTGGAGAGAATTTTAAAAGTGTAGCAATAATTGGAGATGGTGCTTTGACCGGAGGCATGGCTTTGGAAGCAATTAATCATGCAGGTCATTTACCAAATACACCATTATTAGTGATTTTGAATGACAACGATATGTCGATATCTCCTCCCGTTGGAGCTTTGTCGACATATTTAAACCGGATGAGACTAAGCCCCCCTGTGAAATTTGTTTCTGAAAGTGTTCAAGAAAGTGTAAGAAATTTACCTTTTATGGGAGGAGAAATACCTGAGGAAATAAAGTCTTTGACTGGAAGTGTCAGACGTTTAGCCGTTCCAAAAGTAGGAGCTGTTTTTGAAGAGTTAGGTTTTACTTATGTAGGCCCAATTGATGGTCATAATATTTCGCAGATGATGCGCACTTTTGAAAGTGCTCATAAAGTTGGTGGTCCTGTACTTGTTCATGTTTTAACTACTAAAGGTAAGGGGTATCCTTTTGCTGAAGCTGATCAGGTTGGATATCATGCACAATCCTCATTTGATTTAACAACTGGTAAATCATTGCCCTCTAAAAAACCGAAACCTCCCAGTTATAGTAAGGTTTTTGGTCAAACTTTAGTTAAGCTTTGTGAGCAAGATAGTAAGGTTATGGGTATAACAGCAGCTATGGCTGAAGGTACTGGGCTAAATCTTTTACAGAAAGCGATACCAGAACAATATGTAGATGTGGGAATAGCTGAGCAGCATGCTGTTACTCTTGCTGCTGGCATGGCTTGTGAAGGGCTTAAGCCAGTTGTGGCTATATACAGTACTTTTTTGCAAAGAGCTTACGATCAACTAATACATGACGTTGGAATACAAAATCTTCCTGTTTCTTTTGTAATGGATAGAGCTGGGATCGTTGGAGCTGATGGTCCTACTCATCAAGGCCAGTATGACATTAGTTATTTAAGATCTGTTCCAAATTTCACTGTAATGGCTCCAAAGGATGAAGCTGAGCTTCAGAGAATGTTGGTTACTTGCTTGGATCATGATGGACCTATAGCTCTAAGAATCCCAAGAGGATCAGGAGAAGGGGTACCTTTAATGGAAGAAGGATGGAAGCCAATTGAAATTGGAAATGGAGAAATACTCCTAGAAGGAGATGATTTATTAATCATTGGATATGGAGCGATGGTTTCTTCAGCACTAGAAACTGCAGAGATCTTGAGAGAATCTGGAATTATTTCAACTGTTGTAAATGCAAGATTTGTAAGACCTCTTGATGAGTCTCTACTTCATCCGTTGGTAAGAAGAATTCCCAAAGTTGTCACAATGGAAGAAGGTACTTTATTAGGAGGTTTTGGATCAGCAGTTATAGAGTCTTTATCAGATAATAATATTCAATCAAATACTTTAAGAATAGGTATTCCTGATAAACTTGTACATCATGCTTCACCTGATCAAAGCAAGGAAGCTCTAGGTTTAACTCCTACGCAAATGGTTAAGAAAATATCAAATCACTTTGGGTGGAGTAAAGATGAGGCTTTAATTATTAATACTATTTCTAATTAAATAATATTCTATTTTTATTTTTACTTAAATATAAGTACTTATTAAATTTAAAGAACTCCTCTTGCGGCTAGACCAAGAATAGAACCTATTCCTAAAACATGGCCAAGACAATTTGCTGCTACAAAAGATCCATGACTTAAGCCACCATAGTATTGAGCATTAGGCATAGGAAAGCCTTCATTTGGTTTTTCAATATTTGCTCTAGCAATTGCGTATGCAAGCAAATTACATATGATCATCACAACAGCACATTTAGGAGACCAATGAAAAGTTACTGGATCAGCAGCTGCGAATAATAAAGGTGTCATGATTAATCTCGTAATTCCAATTATATTTTCCACCTAATCCGACTCTTTTTACGAAATTCGCGCGTTGTGTTAAGAGTTTTTTACGTGAATCTCTTGATAAATTTTAGAAAATCCTAAAAGGATAAGAGCATCACTTAGAGTTAGGAATACCTCGGCAGCGCCATGTAGAGGATCTACATTGGTTAGCTCTTCATTGAAAATATATAGAGAAATGACTGCAAAAATTATTGTCATAATTACAAACAGGAGAGTTAATCGAAATCCCAGTAATGAAATTTTTGGAATTGATAAAGTCTTTTGAGCATAATACAAAAATACAATATATGGTAATAATGAAATAACGAATAAAGGACCAGGGTCAACTGAATTTAGAAAAATAAGGATTCTATTTGGATCAGAAGATATCATGATTTTAGAGATTCAACTTTGAACATATTCAAGGCTGCTATAGCCATAGTTGTATTGCCAATAACTGTAAGTCCCGCCTGAATAACAACCAATCCTTTTAATTCCAAGCTATTATCAAATACATGCCAAGTGATTGCTGTCATAGCACTAGAGAGATTTGGCAACATTGCAATTGCTAGCCATTTAAGGGTTCTATTGTTATTTAATATTGAAATTTTATTGATTAGTATAATTGCTAATAACCATTCTAATACCGTTGCTATGTGAATGAACCATGTTCCTAATGATAAGGCATGCATAATTTAATTAAATTAGCTTGATTAGACTGGTTAGTATTAACAACTAATCGATTTAAATAATTGGTTAAAGATTATTTAGATCTATTCCGAGGGATTTTGCATATGCACCCAATCCTTTTTTTTGAATAGTTTTTAAGGTTCTTGTGGTTATCCTTAGATTTAGCCACCTTTTCCCTTCTTCCCACCATATACGACGTTTTTGAAGATTTGCTTGTTGCAATTTCTTTGTTCGAATATGGGAATGACTGACTGACATTCCATTATTTGCTCTTGTGCCTGACAATTGACATACCCTTGACATGACTTATTTATCAACAAATTATTAATATAATACCAAGAGCTGTGCGGTTTTAGTTTGCCCTTTTTATTAGTTGACCCATTAAGTCGGCATTTCTAGTTTGAAATCCAGATATTTCATTGGGTTCTAGTCCTCCAATTGTAAGCCGGGCCATGTCATAGAGATGTTTTGCAATATCCTTGCTTAATTTTGATGAAGGTGATTCATCGTTGTTCCCTATTAGTATTTTTGAAGAACTCATTTTTAATATTCCTTCAATGAGTGGATGTTTTTTGTTGATTAACAAAACATGATGGTCTGGAAGTCCTGGCAATCTCTGTTGCATAAGGGCTCCTATATCATTAATTCTTCTCATTTGTTCAGGAAGTAGAATCATTGAAGGAGGCGCATTTTCACTTTTTAAAGATTGTATTTGTATCGTTATATTTTCGTTATTGATTGACTCTTTTATAATAGATCTTAACCTTTCAGTATCACTTTCACCATCTTTATCAACAATTTCAGTTGATGCCTCTTTTAATTCTTCAGCTAATTCAGAATCTACTCGTTGGAACTTGATTTCATTATTTCTTTCTTCTAGCCAAGGTATAAATTGAGCATCTATTACATTGTCTGCCATTAATACTTCAGCTCCGTTAGATGTCCATAAATTCAATGCATTTTGTTGAGCTATTTCATCAGTACAGTAAAGTATTCTTTTATTATGATCATCTTTTAATCTATCTATATAATTACTAATAGTGGTATAAGATTTGTTATTAGAATTCAATATATCAAATTCTGATTTTTCATTTTGATTCAATGAAGTCGAATATAACATTATATTTTCAATTTGGTCGGCAAATTTTTCATCTTCTATTGCTCCAATTTTTATAAAGGGTGATATTGAATCCCATATTTCAGCATAGAGTTTTTTGTTATCCTTATATAAGGATTTCAATCTATCAGCTACCTTTTTAGCAACAAAATTACTAATAGATTTAACTCTTCTATCACTTTGTAAGGCGCTTCTACTAACATTTAATGGGATATCTGGAGAATCAATTACTCCTCTTAAAGGTAACAAGTATCGAGGAATAATCTCTTTAATTGAATCACTTACAAATACTTGATTACAATAAAGCTTTATCTCTCCATTTTCCCAATCTGCTCGGCCAGTTATCTTTGGGAAGAATAATATTCCCTGAAGGCAATAAGGGTAATCAGTATTCAAGTGAACCCACAGAAGAGGCTCACCTTGAAAGGGGTATAAATATTTATAAAGTTCTATGTAATCCTTTTCAGTTAAATCATTTTGACTTTTCTTCCAGAGGGGGTTGCTTTTATTAATAACCTCGTTTTCTAGGGATACTCTTATTGGCATAAAATCACAATATTTTGTTATCAAATTTTTAATTCTTGTAGGCTCTATATATTCCAGTTCTTCTTCCATAAGATGCAATATGATATCGGTCCCCGGATTATCCCTTTCCCATTCTTGTAGTGAGAATTTTGGAGATCCATCGCATGACCATTTAATTGCTTGACTTCCCTCTACTGCAGACTTAGTTACTATCTCAACGTTCTTAGCGACCATAAAACTTGAGTAAAAGCCCAGTCCAAAATGTCCAATAAATGTATCTTCATCATTTTTATATTTTTCTAAAAACTCTTCAGCGCTAGAAAATGCAACTTGATTGATATATTTTTTGACTTCATCCGAGGACATTCCAATCCCATTGTCACTGAAAATTAGTGTTTTGCTCTCTCGATCGATTTTTATATTTATTTCTCCCTCATCACCTTCTAAGCAATCACCTGAGAAAGCAACCATTCTTCTTTTCTTAATTGCATCTACACCATTACTAACTAGTTCTCTTAAAAATATTTCATGATCTGAATAAACAGCCTTTTTAATTATTGGAAAAATATTTTCAGTATGTATTTGAATCTGACCTTCTTCTATTGATGATGTCATAGCTGGAATTAAATGTATAATTAAATAATATTATTTTAAAAATGATATTATCAACTCAATGTATCCGGAAATGAATATTTATCTTTTGAGTATCAGCTTAAATTTATGGAAAATATAACAATGATTTTAAAATACTAATCAAGCCATTCAAGATTGTCGCAATTTCTTATTTCTAAGAGCTCTAAAGCTTTTGTTTTATCATTGCATGGTTCTAGCTCTAAAAGAGCTATTAGACCATTTCTGTGAAATTCTCTTTGTTTTTGAAGAGCTTTATCCAGACTATTTTTTTTACTGTAAGCAATTAATACTCTCTCAGTATAGTTTGGACTTAAATTTAAATCGTTAATTAATTCCCTGATATTGTCTATTGAAAAGCTAAATCCTACTCCAGAGTTATTTTCATTATCAGAACTGAAGATAGAAACTATTTTGTCATATCTACCTCCTTTTGCTATGACAACATGATTATTTGGCTTCTTACAGGTTAATTGAAAAATAAATCCATTATATAATTCAAAATTTGGCTGAAATGTTGGATCAAGTTGAATCTTGATATCGTATTTATTAGAAATAGGTTCTATTATATTAAGTAAATCATTGACTTTTTGAATAATCTCAACGTTCCCATATATTTGACTCAATTCAGTTAATACATCC
>CETG01004304.1_pt1 | contig 15428 bp, 5 predicted proteins | sample 361471 | NCBI WGS metagenome assembly CETG01 (sample SAMEA2622696, study PRJEB7988) | marine metagenome | isolation source: saline water (ENVO:00002010), including | reverse complement strand
AAAAAAAAATCATTTACTACACTTTTTGTACCACTATAGGGGCGACCAATTAAGTTTACCTGGTTTAAACCCAAGCAGAGCTGGCCATGTATGGTTCCTTCTGTTTGGTTCTTTGCCCCTCGTATTTAAAACTGCTTGAGTATCAGAAAATTGTTTTGTTGGTTCATGTGTTTTCCAAATTTTTATGGTGGAATCCTTATCATCATAATATAGTACTTTTTCAATGTGGAATGCTCTTGTTTTGCTATTGAAGTCTTTGATTCTATCCGCACAACGTTTACAAGGATTAGAATGACGCCAACTAAGTGAAGCCGTTTTACTTGGATTTCTGGTTATGTGTAAGTTTAGTATTTGAACTTTAATTGCTTTATTATCCTTTTTTTTGTTACCAAGATACTTATCTATAAGAGGTCTAATATGGTTAGGATCTCTTAATTTTTCTAACACATAATCTTCAGCATGCTTCGTTTTACCAGCTTCATCTTCATAATGAGGTACATCATTTATCCCAATTGCGTCTCTTAAAATTTTGCCCTTTATTATTGGAATTGAAACGTACCGATGCGCTCCTTGTGTATTTATTAATGATGAGCCTAACCTCCGTAACACCTCATCTTCACACTCCCTTAACAATTCCTGGCTTAATTCATTTTGTGAAGGAAGAGGCGTTGGTTGAGCTTCATTAGAAGAAGATGATTCGGGAGTTTCAATAGTACATGGCTGACAAGAATTTAAACCTGCCTCTTCATGTAAACTTATATTAATTGTTTTTTTATATACTTCATTTGCCATAGTAAACAAGTCATTAAAATATAATGTAACTATCGATTTAAAATCTTCTGAATTAAGCCTTAATTTATATGTTGTAAAATCTTTTTTACAAAAAAGTTTTAAGTTTGAGTCTTCATCCTTATCTTCTGTTAAGTTTTCATAAGTATATGGCTCATAATAGGGTTTTTGCAGTATCCATTGCTCATTATCTAATCTAACTGAAATATTTTTACTTAAATTAGAAGGACACTGAAAATCAAACGTGTATGCTCCGTTTGAAAACGTTGCTACTACTTTTATATCTAACCCTGTTTGATTGTCGTTAAAAACTAATTCCGTATCATCAATATTGTTACCTAATGATTTTTGTTTGATTACACCTGGAATTAACTGTTTAGTTCTTTTTAACATTGCTCTTTGTGGTAAAACAGGAGTCTCAGCTCTTTGTGCTCTTTGTGCTCTTTGTGTTAAAAAAGGTATAATTGCTGATATAGTCATAATAATCCTCCTTTCCTGTACATACTTTGTTTTTTATTACGATTTTTGATTCATTAAATTCTTGTTTTGTTAACATAATTTTTTCTTCTTTATTTTACCCTTTTATTTCAAGGCTTTATCTAGTTATCGTCAAAAGGATTAAAATAATTTCATTTTTTTCAAATTAAGCATATTTATGCACAAACCAACCTAAATTTAAACCATCAAACCAAAAACGATGGGGGTTGTTGAAAAAGTCCTGTTTTCCCAAAAGTGGACTATTTTCACATAACAAATAAGATAAAAGAGGGGTGCAAACAAAAATAAAATATAGTCATGAGCTCCAAATAATCTTTATTTATATTAACTATATAAAGCCACTTAAATAAGTGGTATTATGATGATATGTTTTGTTTGGTAGATGGTAATAACTTTTATGTATCTTGTGAGAGGGTTTTTAATCCTAAATTAATAGCAAAGCCTGTTATTGTATTATCCAATAATGATGGTTGTGTGGTATCTCGATCCAATGAGGCCAAGGCAATTGGAATTAAAATGGGAGAGCCTTATCATAAGTGTAAGCGATTAGTAACCTTAAATAAGGTAAAAGTTTTATCATCAAATTATACGTTATATGCGGATATGTCAGCCAGGATTGTAGGGATATTAAGAACAATTACGCCAGATTTAGAAGTGTATTCAATTGATGAATCTTTTTTATTTTTGCAGATCAATAGCAACGATTGCTATAAACAGGGAGAGATGATTAAGAAGTTAATTCGTCAGCAGACTGGAATTCCTGTGGGGGTTGGTTTTGGAAAAACGAAAACGCTAGCAAAGATAGCAAATATGATGGCTAAGAGATTGGGTTCGGGAGTATGTTCTATCCATGATTATGATATAAAAAAAGTATTACGAAGTGTGTTGATTGAAGATGTTTGGGGGGTTGGGAAAGGCGTAGGAAGACGATTAAGACGGCACGGCATTTATAATGCCTGGCAATTACGAGAAGCCTCATTACGAATAATAAGAAGTAGTTGTCACAGTTATGGAGAAAGATTGAAGTTAGAGTTAATGGGTATTTCGGTAATTAAATTAGAAACTCAAAAAAATCCTAATAAGCAAATTATTAGTTCAAGAAGTTTTGGTATGGGCGTGACAGATAGGGGGCAGTTATATGCAGCCTTAACAGAAAACATAATGAGGGCAACAGAAAAATTAAGAGCACAGTATTTGAAAGTAAAGCGATGTTATGCCTTTGTGCAAACGAGTCAGTTTAAAGAATCCTATCATCATCATGGGGTAGAGCTTGTGTTACCTTTATATAGCTCAGCAGCATCTTATATAACGCAGTGTGTTCTATCATCAATATCAGTAAAAATTAAAGAGAATATAGTATATACAAAGTCAGGAATTGTATTGAGTGAATTGATCAGCAGTAATGAATTACAACCATCCTTGTTTGATAATAAGCAAAAGCAAGTTAAGTTAGATAAGCTCATGAAGGCCTATGATGATATTAATCAGAGGTGGGGAAGAGGAAGTATAATAATATCAAGAGCGCATCAAGAGAGGCAGTTATGGAGAATGAGTCAGCGATATCGATCAGAAAAATATACCAGTTCAAAACAGCAAGTTATTATCGCCAAATCATAAGAAAATAATGTAAAGTGACAATATGGTTAAGAAAAAAACGTTACGATTAATAGCTGTAGTTGGTGGTTTGTTAAGTATATTGAGCTTAGTTAATTATTGGGCAGGGGATATCATTTCGTTAGAGAGATTACAATTATATCATCAACCCGTCAAAGTATTTGTAGAAACAAATTTTATGTTAAGTTCTATCGTGTTTATTGTAATATTTGTTAGTTTATCATCCTTATCATTACCGGTAATAAGTTTAGGGTTATTATTAATAGGTTCGGTGTTTCCGTTAGCCTGGGCACTATGTTTGGGTTATGTATCATTTTTCTTTCATTGTTTAATAATGGTTGCAGGGGTTAGATATTTTTTTAGAGATATGATTATGAAACGGTATCAGGTAGAGTTAGAAAAAATTAATCAAAATATTGAAAAAAATGGAATGTATTATGTGGTGTTTTTACGTTTATCGTTATTAGTTCCATCTCCTATTATTAATATGGCAGCAGGGCTTACGACGATTAATAATCTATTATTTTCAGTTGTATCAACGATATGTTTTATTCCTGTCATTAGCATGTTGGTGTATTCGGGTAAATTACTTGTGATGATCAATACCTTATGGGATTTATATTCTCATCAAAACTTAATTATTTTGCTAGTGTTAGCAAGTATTTCTTTGGGAGTGTTATGGCTAATAAGGGGTAGAGATAAAAGAAGTGGGTAAAAGAAAAAGATCCGATTTATGAGATAAATTATATAGAAAAAAGAGTGAAAAAACGTTTAAAAGAGTGTGTGAAGGGGTATGTATAACATTAGGTACATAGATACCGAATGCATGCATTGTTTCATTTACATTTAAAGGGGGTTTAAGATGTTAAATGCGAAACGTATGGGAATTGCAGGAGGAATAGTGCTTGGTGTTATCACGCTTGTGCTCACAGTGATAGGTGTATTATTTGGGCATGGGTTAACCTTTTTGGGGGTACTAACAAGCCTTTTTCCTTTGTACTCAGTAACCATGGTGGGTAGTATTATTGGTTTAATAAATGGATTTATACTTGGATTTATCATTTTTTACTTATTAATCCATGTATATGATCTAGTAGGGTAGATAAAAACGTATTAGACGTAGCGATATAAGTGCAAGCAAGAGTGTATCAAAATTGAACATATTAAGCAGGCTGGTACTGCATTAATCATGTCAACAAGATACACTCTTGTTGTTTTTTAGAACTTTAAAGAATCATACACATAATCTAACCCATTTTTTAGCTAGAAATTGTTTGTAAAGGTAATAAATGCATATGCATATTAATGATAGCTATTGTAAGTGGCTCCCCCGGTCGGATTCGAACCAACGACCCAGCGGTTAACAGCCGCTTGCTCTGCCACTGAGCTACAGGGGAAAGCTCAAGAAAATTAATTTTAAAAAATTAAACTTAAATTTTCAAGGATTATTAATAATATCAGAAAAAAAATCAGAAAAAAAATACCATAAATAAACAAAATATAAGTCAACAAGAGATTAAGTAGAAAAAAGGTTTATCTTAAGCATAAAAATGGGTATATCAATTATAGGGAAACTTATTAAAAGTAAACAAGTCAAAAGGGTTTAAGATAATGCGTATAAAAAATATGCTAAATCTGTTGATAATAGTGAGTGTGGTTTTGATCACATTTTTAGATGGTTATGCCGTAGAAAAAAAGAGTGGAATAATCAATGTAGCCGCAAAAATAATATTTTATGGGGACGATAACTATAATACAGAGACAGAATGGTTAAAAGTAGAAGTATTATCAGGAGATAAACAGAGCGTTGTATTTGAAGAAATATTTGAAAAATATAGCATAAAAGAAGGTTGGATTAAGCTAGAGTTAGGATTGGATAAAGCTAATCCATTAAATCCAAATATATTTACGCCAGGTAAAAATTGGATCAAAATCACTCTAAAAGATGATCATGGAACGCCACCATCAGTTATCATTACCATGAATGCAGTAGCAAGTGTATTGTATTCAAATGTAGCCTATGAAACACCAACAGGAAATTTATTTCCAGCTATAACTAAAAAAGAAAGTAGTGTTCTTATGATTAATGATCAAGGAGATAGTTTTGAATATGTCTCAACAGGTAACTTGGTAGATTTATTTGGTATAGAAAATAAAGAAAGTATAAATAATTTATTTAGTATTACAGATAATCATGAAAATCATGTATTGATGGTAAAAAATAATGAATATGAAAAAATAAGCACAGCGCATTTATTTGAAGAATTAAAATTAGACAAAATAGCTTTAAAAGGAGTTATACCTGATATGCAGGGTTATCCCAATCATTATCTCCAAGTTAATGAAACGGGAACAGGATTAAAGTTTGTTGACGTGATAGCAAGCTTAAATAGAGAGACTGTAAAAGCAACCGCTAATCTTTTTACAGGAGAACCTAGTCAAGAAAATAATGTTTTTTTATGGAATGATTTAAAAGGTGCTTATGAAGCACAGCCAACATCTAATTTAGGGTTTATAGGAAGAGATGAGATATCGTTAAGCTATAATAGCGATGAATATAAAGTGATATTAGGGGGTTGGTCTGAAATAGATATAAGTGATTTATTAGATAATACAGATAATCAAAAGTTAGATATAACCGGAAATCGTTTAATCCTGACAAGGTTAGGCGAAGATGATTCTGAGCTAGATTTAGATCCCTATTTTGTAACGAAGCAAGAATTAGATAGTTTATTGTTAGACATGCAGGTAAGTATAAACTCGTTAGAGATAAATCTAGGTAGCATTGATTTAAGCTTAGATGATGATGTGCTGACTGTAATAGGGACAGAATCAAGTATGAATTTGATTGGTTACAAAGATAATACTGATTCACAGCAGTTAAGCCTTGATATAGAAGAGGCTGTCTTATTTTTAGATAATAGTGTTTCAATAAATCTTGGGCTGTTAGGTAGAGAGATTGGAACGGATGATCAGAGAATCTATTATGATGCCTATACCAATATCATAGCCTTAGAAGGTTCAACTCCATCAACAATAGATTTAAGTGATTTACAAGATAATACAGATAGTCAGGAATTAAGTATGTTAGACGGTGTTTTGAATTTAACAAGATTAGGTGTTGAAGATTCAAGTATCGATTTTAAAACATATTTAGGGAGCGCAGCTACAGGTAATATCGGAGAGGATGTACAAGCTTATAGTAGTTATTTAGATAAATTATCAGATAACGGTATATTAGAGATAGATTACGTAGAAGATTCTGTTTATTTTATAAGAAATTCTGGAGAAGCCGGTAAGATTTGGACAGCGGATGGAGATGGTTTTGGTGTTTGGGGAGAAGGGCATGACTTAAGTATAGCTGGAAATATATTAAGCTTAACAACAGATGATACAAGCGTAGATTTAAGTAAGTATCAGCAAGTATTAAGTTTTAATAATAATATATTGAGTTTATCAAACGGAGGAGGAGAAATTGATTTTGGTGTGCTCGGAACGGAAATAGGAACAGATGATCAAGAAATTATTGAATTAAGTTTATCAGGGAGTATATTAAGGCTGGAATTAGAAGACGGAGGAGGGTTTCAGGAGGTAGATTTACAGAGTATAGATACGCAGTTAACAGATCAAGAGATAGCTGATATGGGGTATATCAAAATACAACCCGTGATAGACGTAAGAGAAGATTTTGAGGCGGCAGATTTAGTGCTAAGCAGCAATATTACAAATAACACTATTAATATAGCTATGAATGCAGATCGAATTATTATGAAACAAGAAGATGTTGCTAGTAATACGAGTGCGATAGAAACGAATGAAAATAATATCAGTATAAATGCAGAATCAATAGCAAGTAATAAGAATAAAATAGAGATAAATAGAGAAGCTATTAGCTTAAACACGATTGAAATAGAGGATAATGCAATCGATATAGCTAATAATTTAGTAACCATTAATAATAATAGACTAGCTATAGAAGTGAATAAAATTAATAAAGATACAAACATAGCTGATATTGATGCGAATATTACTGAGATAGCTAACAATGCAGTGGAGATAATGGATAATTCCTCAGAGATAAATTCAAATACAGCATTGATCGAGAATAATACTGTAGAGATAGCTAATAATAAGATGAATATTAGTTCTAATAGGGTAGCTATAAGTAGCAATATAAATAAGTTAGAGAGTCTACAAACGATGATTAGTTCTAATAGCGCTGCCAGTGAATTAGCTGATACAGATTTAAATACTAAGATAGATAATTTAGATATAGAATTAAATAGCAATGATGAGCTCACATTGTCAACAGTGGATGCAACGCCTGTAGATTTGAGTAGTTATAAGCAGCAGTTATCATTTGTAGATAATATTTTAAGTTTAACAGATGGTGGATCAATCGATTTTGGGTTGTTGGGGACGGGCATTGGAACCGATGATCAAGAAATACTGGAATTTAGTCTTTCAGGAACTGAGTTAAGGTTAGATATAGAAGGTGGTGGAGTAGTAAGTACCGTTAATTTATCCAGTGTAGATACGCAGTTAAGTGATGAGGAAATAGGCGATTTTGGATATATGAAGCTAAATTCAGTAACAACATTAAGAGAGAGTTTAGAAGCTAAAGATACTATCTTGGAAAATAATATAGATGATGTCGTGTTAGCTTATACAGAAGCAGATTCAGAATTAGATACATCCATTAGAACAGATTTTGGCTTAGTTGATGTTGATTTAGCAGTAAGTATTAATAGTAATTTAGTAGAAATCAGCAATTTAGAAATAGAATATCAATCAGAGGATAGTTTGATACGAGAGGATTTTACAGCCACGGATGTAGCAATGCAGGCCGAAATTGATCAAAATGAATTAGATAGAGATTCTACAGATGAAGAGTTAAGAGTAAGTATTGATAGCAATGTAGAATTAATCCGTAATTTAGAGATAGCCTATCAAGGAGCTGACAGTCAGATAAGAAGTGAATTTTCAATAGCTGATAGCGACATTCAACTAGATATTGATCAACAGGAAGTAGATAGAAATACAGCTGATCAAGAACTAAGTATAAGTATAAATAATAATACAAATATGATTAGCAGTTTAGAAGATTTGTATGCACTATCTGACACTGCAATACGAGAAGAGTTTGCAATAGCTGATAGTGAGATTGAAGCTGAAGTTAATCAAAATAAGGTAGATAGTAATACGGTAGATACGGCTTTAAGAGTCAGTATTAACAGTAATATAGCTGCTATAAATGCAATAAATTTCGACTACCAAGATAATGACGAAATAATAAGAGTAGAGTTTCAGAGTGCAGATACAACATTAGATAATAGGATTAATGCATTAGATATAAATTTAACAGGAGATATATTAAATTTTACAGGAAGTGATACAGAAATAGATTTAAGTGAGTATAAACAATCATTAAGTTTTGCTAATAATGAAATTAAGATATCAGGTGGGGTAAGTATTAACTTAAGTTCAATTGATACTCAGTTAAGTGAAAATATTATTGATATGTGGGCCAATAATAATGGCTATATAACATCGTTGGCAGGGTTTGATTGGAATGCATTAACCGATATCCCAGAAGGGTTTGCCGATGGAATAGATAATAACAGTAGCGATTTTATATTTGCAGGGTGGGATGATAATGCTGATATAGGAAGACCTGGGGTACTGCCTTATATTGGATCATTTGCTAATGACGAGTTATTTGCTAAATATTTGAGAGCAGATGGAACATGGGATAACCCTTTAAAAGATAATGAAATAAGATCATTGGGGTATATAAAAATAGCGACGACGAATACAATTTTAGACGGAGCTATTACTACAGAAAAGATAAATGATTTAGCTGTTACAACGGAAAAAATAGCAGATAATGCTGTAACAACAGAAAAGATTGGCTTTGGGACAGTCACAACAGAAAATATTTCTAATTCAAGTATAACAACAGAAAAGATTTTAGCAGGTGCAATAACAAATGATAAAGTAAGTGATATAAACTGGGATAAAATTTCAGACCCACCTATTGTATTAGGTGCTTGGATAGATGGCGGTCCCTATAAACCAACGTTAGTGCCTGTTGTAAATGATACGCTAGAAGAAAGTTTATATTTAAAAGGTAATGGTGAATGGGAAGAACCTGTCCAAGATGCAAAAATATCCGCTTTAAATTACATAAAAGAGGTAACAACAGCTGATTTTGTAGATGGATCGATAACAACAGCAAAAATTGAGGATAAAACAATTATTTCAGCTGATATTAGTGCAAATGCCGTAACAAATGAGAAAATTGTAGGATCTTCAACAGTAAGTGGAGCCGTAACATCAGCAAAAATTGTATCCGAAGCGATAGAGACAGATAAAATTGCCGTAGGTGCGGTAACAGATGATAAAGTAAGTGATATAAACTGGGGTAAAATTTCAGATCGCCCTATTGTATTAGGTCCTTGGATAAATGGAGGTTCCTATAAACCAACGTTAGTGCCTGTTGTAAATGATACGGTAGAAGAAAGTTTATATTTAAAAGGTAATGGTGAATGGGAAGAACCTGTCCAAGATGCAAAAATATCCGCTTTAAATTATATAAAAGAGGTAAGAACAGCTGATTTTGTAAATGGAGCGGTAACAACAGCAAAGATCGAGGATGAAACAATTGTTTCATCCGATATTAGTACAAATGCAGTAACAAGGGAAAAAATTAAAGGATCTTCAAATGAAAATAATAATAATAATAGAGCTGTAACATCTGGAAAAATTGGAGATAACCAGGTAATAACAGATAAAGTTGCTGATAAAGCAGTAGATAAAAACAAAATTCATACTGTATCGTGGGGCAAGTTAACAGGTAAGCCAACCCACTTACCAGTTGGTGGATCATCAGTACCAAGTTTAGTTCCCCAGCCGCCATCTAATGATGGAAAATTTTTAAGGGGTAATGGAACATGGGCTAGACCCAATGTGGATACACATAACTATCTGCTCAAAGCTAATCATCCATCTCATGATAATTTTGAACCTTCTTCACATAGTCATGCTGGGTTACAAAGAAAAGATTCGCATAGTCATGATAATTTAGCATCTACACATAGCCATAATTTTTCAGCAAACAATAACAATCACCATGCTAGTGGAAGCCATGATGCAAACCATTATTATAATGCAAATGGAGGGTGGTCGTCAGTACCAACATCGTCGGGAGGGTCAAATAGATGGGGCCACTTTTGGTATCCAGAAGGTACTACCGGTAGGGTAGGATCTATGTTTCAATATGATAGATTAGGAGGGGCTAACTGGATGTCATTTTACGTTTGCAACAAACAAAGCAACTCCAGTTCAGATTGTATAAGAATAAGAAATAAAAATGACGATAATCATCTTGTATCGAGGCTATACCAAGGCAATTGGGTAGCTAACAGTGATAGACGACTAAAAAAAAATATAGAGACTATCAAAGATGCTTTATATAAAGTGCAAAATATTCGTGGCGTAATATACCAAAAAAAACTGGATAAAACTGAGCTTGGTCCTATTGAAATTGGCGTAATCGCACAAGAACTAGAGGATTATGTACCAGAAGTAATCGTGAAACCAGCTGATGAATCTGAATTCTTACAGGTTATTTATCCACAGCTAAATGCATTGCTGATTGAGGCTATAAAAGAATTAATAGTAGAAAAAAATAACGATATGATCGAATTAATAAAGAAATTAGAGGCAAAAGACTCTGGTATAAATAAAAAAATAAAGAATTTAAAAAATGAAAATATAGAACTTGATAAACAAATCGAAATATTAACAAACCAGATTGATCAGCTAGAGTTAAAAGGGCAGGAAAAATGAGCTTAAGAAAGTTTTTAAAACAAGAATTCGTGATAGGTTTAATGCTTAGTATGTTGATAAGTGTAACGGGGGTGATATATGCAGGATCCCAGCCTTTAAATGTACAAGTGCAAACAGATTATTATTCAATAGATGGTAGTGATTTAAAGGTTAAATGGTTAAAAGTAGAGATCCTAAAAGGAAATAAAAATTATATAGCTTTTCAGGAAACATTTTATGATTACGTGATAACAGATGGGGTAGTAGATCTTAATTTAGGTTCAAATGATGATAATAGAATAAATCCATATATATTTAACGAAGAAAGAAATTGGATCAGAATAACAATAGATGATTACGAAACAATTCCTCCCCCTACAATCGTTACAATGAATACAGATGTTATAAGTTTATTTTCAAATCTTGCACTAGAATCACCAACTGGAAATTTATTTCCTGATTTATCAAATAGTAAAGAGCATATAGTAATGACGGATCAGTATGGAGAGGCCTTTACCTATATTACAACAAAAAATTTAATGGAGTTATTACCTATAAAAAATAAAGATAAGCTAGAGGATATATTAACTATAGATCCTATGCATAATATGAATACATTGATAATCAAAAACAAAGATTACGAAAAAATATCAACAGCTACATTAATCGAAAAATTAAATATTGGGCCAATTGCTTTAAAATCAAAAGTTCCGAGTATGGCTGATGGAACATATAAGTATTTAAAAGTAAATGAAGAAGGAACAGCTTTTGAACTGATAAATGAGTTAGATTCAATATTAGATGAGCAGATAATTGCAACCTTAAATCTTTTTACTCAAAGTTTTAATAACGATCAAGAAATTTTATTATGGAATCCAAGCAATGAAAAATTTGAAGGGAGTAAGATAGATACCTTAGGTTTTATAGAAGAGCTAGATGTACAGATAAGTTATGATACAGAAAATTATGAAATATTAATAGAAAATTGGGGTTCTATTACGATAAATAATTTGCTAGACAATACAGATAAACAGAGCTTAGAGTTAAATGAAAGTATACTAAGTCTATCTGAAAATGACACTACAATCGATTTAAATGAAATATTAATAAATGACGTAGAGTTAAATGAGATGCTTTTAGATCTTGATTCATCAATGAATATAGTGGAGTTAGGTTTGGTAGGTATAGATTTAGCTATGAATAGTAATCGTGTTTTAACGATTACAGGTGGGGAAGTGGGTATAGATTTTACTCAGTACCTAGATAACGTAGATGAACAGCAATTAATGTATGATATATCAAATGGGATATTAAGACTAACAAATGGGGGGCTTGTAGATCTGACACTGCTTGGAGATAAGGTAGGAACGGATGAACAGTCACTCTCCTATAATGAGCTAACAAATATTTTAACTTTAGAAAATTCAAATGCACCAATAGTTAATTTAAGTGATTTGCAAGATAATACGGATTTCCAAGAACTAACTATGGTAGATGGTCTATTAAGTATAACAAGAGAGGGGTTATCTGATTCTACAGTAGATTTAAAGGCCTATTTAGGAACAAGTTCAACAGGAAATATAGGGGTAGATGTACAACCTTATAATACATATTTAGACAGGTTGGCGGATGATGGAATTTTGGAAGTGCCGTATGTAGAATATGGAGAATATTTTATTAATGAAGCAGGTTTGCAAGGTCAGATATGGACATCTGATGGAGCTGGATCAGGGTTTTGGGCACCGTCTCATAACTTAAGTTTGACAAATGATATGCTGAGTTTAGTTGGAGATAGTACAGCTGTAGATTTAAGCAAGTATAAGCAAGAGATAAGTTTTATTGATAATGTTTTATATTTATCCTATGAAGGAGGATCTGTTGATTATGGATATTTAGGATCAAGAATTGGGACAGATGATCAAGAAATCATTGAGTTAAGTCTTGTAGAAAGTGAACTTCGGATAGACCTAGAGGATGGAGGAGGGGTTGTTAGCGTTAATTTAGCAAGTATCGATACACAGTTAACCGATTCAGAAATAGCAAATTTTGGCTATATTAAAATGGATTCATTAACACCCGTAAGAAATGATTTCCAAGATTATGACATTATTTTAGAAGGGCGTGTTTTAAGCAATAAAAATGCCATAGCAACACATGAAGATAGTATTAATACGATACATAATGCAATAGATAGTAATACCAATGATATTGCAATTAACACTTTTAATATTAACGTAAATAGTAGCAACATAGCAGATAATAGTAATAATATTGATATAAATGAAGGAATCATGAATGAAAATGAGATAGAGATAATAGAAAATAGTAATAATATAGCTGTAAATGAAGCTGGTATAACATTAAATGAGCAAAATATAGATGAAAATAGAATTGAGATTGAATTAAATGAAAGCTCAATTGCTATAAATAATGTCAATATAGCAAACAATAATAGTGATATTGTAAATAATATATCAGCTATACAGTTGAATAATAGCAATATAGCGAGTAATAATAGTGAGATAGAAAAAAATATAGAAGATATTAGTATTAATGTCGTTAATATAGGTAATGTTGATACAGAAATTGAAAATAATAATAACGTTATTAATAGCAATAAAGCAGCTAGTGATACAGAAGATTTAGCAATAAATACAAGGATTAACAATCTAGATATAAGTTTAGTTGAAGATGAGTTACGATTGACGGGGGATGAGACCGTAGTTGATTTAAGTCCATATAAGCAAAGTATAAGCTTTAATAATAATATATTGACGATATCAGATGCAGGAACGGCTAGTTTTGAATTTAGTAATGATATTGGAACAGATGATCAGAATATAACTCAATTTAATTTATCAGGAACTACTTTATCTGTGGGAATTGAAGATGGTGGTAGTGTAAAAAGTATAGATATTTCGAGTATTGATACACAATTAACAGATCTAGATATTAGTAATTTAGGATATATAAAAATAGATTCAGTAACGCTATTAAAAGAAGACTTAGAGGCAGAAGATGGCGTATTGCAAGCTAGAATAGATACTGTAATTTCAGACTATATGACAGCTGATGAGAACTTAAGTAGTATCATTAGAGAAGATTTTGAATTAGCTGATGAACTATTGTTAGCCAGTATAAACATAAATACTAGTGCAATAAGTGAGTTAGATACCGCATATAAAGAAGAGGATATTGCTATAAGAGCAGAGTTTTTAAATAAAGATACTATTCTACAAGGTGATATAAATCAAAATGAGATCGTGACGGATCTAGTAGATGGAGAGCTAATAAGTAGTATAAATATAAATAGAGACGAGATTAGTAATTTAGAAACAGATTATCAAGAAGAGGATGTTTCAATAAGAGCGGAGTTTTTGGCGGCAGATACCGTGTTGCAAGGAAATGTGAATCAAAATGAGATAGACACCGATGCAGCAGATAGCGGCTTGATAGCAAGTATCAATATGAATATAGCTTTAATTAGTGAACTAGAAGCAGGTTATCAATTAGAAGATAGTAACATAAGGGCCGAATTTTTAGAGGCAGATATAGTGTTACAAGGATATATAGATCAAAAAGAAGAGGAAAGTAACGACGCAGATGAAGCATTGCAGGTAAGTATCAATAGTAATGTAACAAGTATAGAAAGTATAGAAAGTAGTTATCAAGATAATGATTGGCAATTGCAACAAGAGTTTGAGGAAGCTGATAGTGAGATAGATGCTAAAATAAATAATTTAGATATTGAGTTAGATGGTGCGCAGCTGTCATTAACAAGTGAGGACTCAACGCCTGTAAATATAGGGATATTTGATCAAGAGTTATCCTTTAATGAATTTACAAATATAATAACGTTATCAAATGGAGGATCACTTGATTTAAGTTCAATAGATACCACTTTAGATGAAGCTACTGTAGATGAAATGTTGGATAATAATGGATATCTAAAAACAACTTCAGGTCTATCATGGGACGAAATAACAAATATTCCCTATGATTTTATCGACAATCATGATGCCGATTCAGATCCCTCTGTATATATTGGATTTATGGGAGGAGAGGGCACAACAGGATTAATTCCTACTGCAACAGTAGAAGATCAAGGTAACTACTTTAGAGCAAATGCAAATTGGGATAATCCGATAAAAGATCATGAGATAGCATTATTAAATTATATAAAAATTGCTGAAACAGAAACAATTGCGACGACTGCTGTAACAACTGAAAAGTTAGCTGATAATGCAATAATAACAGAAAAAATTGTAGATAATGCAATAACAACAGAGAAAATTACAGATAATGCTATAACAGCTGAAAAAATAGGTGTTGGAGTTATTACAACTTCCAAAATACAAAATGGAGCAATAAGCAATGAAAAAATAAGCACTGTAAATTGGAGTAAAATTACCGGTACGCCAAGTATGTTTGTAGGTATGCCTCCAGGCGGAGAAGGGTCTCCAACATTAGTACCAAAGCTCAACAATGAAACAGATGATGATGGTGATTTGTTTCTGCAAGGAAATGGGACCTGGAGTGATCCTGTTCAGGATAGCAAGATTAGTGAATTTGGATATATTAAACGTGCCCAAACAGACAATATTAATGATAATGCAGTAATAACAAGCAAGATAGCAAATCAAGCTGTAACAGTAGATAAAATTAAAGATAGAAATATAACAACAGATAAAATAGCA
>CETG01028736.1_pt1 | contig 15429 bp, 11 predicted proteins | sample 361471 | NCBI WGS metagenome assembly CETG01 (sample SAMEA2622696, study PRJEB7988) | marine metagenome | isolation source: saline water (ENVO:00002010), including | reverse complement strand
TGGTGTTAAAAAAACTTGCTAACGCTATACATGGCGTTAGCCTGGTATTTACCAAGGGACACAAAGATCTTGACAATTGCAACAAGCCAGCCCGGAACAAATAATTCTACCTCCGGAAAAAATAATCCAAAACCTGATTTTCCAATAACAGCTCCAGCTGCCAATCCTGTCTTTTATAGAACTTACAGCAGGAAGATGCCTTCAGGGCGTGAGAGCTGGGAGCAAGTAAGCAAAAGGAATCTTGGCGGTTTAAAGAAACTTGGTGGATTAAGCGAAGAAGAATTAAATTTAATGGAAAGAATGCAGCAAGAAAAAAAAGCTCTTCCATCAGGGCGATGGCTTTGGATAGGTGGAACTAAATGGATTGAAAAAGAAAATAACTTTTCAGGAGCCTACAACTGTACATCAACAAATCTTGTAGATTGGCAAGCCTTTGGACTTATGATGGATTTAGCCATGATGGGTTGTGGAACTGGAGCAATAATTGAACCTCACTTAATTGACCAACTACCAAAGATTATTAATAAAATCAATATTGAGTATGTATCAGAAATTGGAAAAACATCTCCAGAAGATAGAGATGAAAAAACCACTTTTTCTATCAGAGATAACAATGTACTTATAAAAGTTGGCGACAGTAGACGTGGATGGGTTGATAGCTATCAAAAAATTCTTGAATTGAGCAGTGATATTAGTTTCAATTCTAAAGTAATCAATGTATCAATCGATTTAAAAGATGTAAGACCAGCAGGAGAATCACTTAAAGGATTCGGAGGAATGGCAAATCCAGTAAAGCTAAAAGATTTATACCCTCGTGTTACAAATCTTTTAAACAAATCAATCGGAAGAAAACTAACCTCAATAGAATGTTGTCTACTTATAGATGAAGCTGCAGTAACAATTGTTGCTGGCAACATCAGAAGAAGCGCAGGAATGCGTCAATTCTCCTCAGATGATTTAGATGCGGCTGGGGCAAAAGAAAATCTTTGGAAACAAGATTCTGATGGTAATTGGAGAATTGATCCAGATAAAGATGCTTTAAGAATGGCCAACCATACCCGTGTTTATCACACCAAACCTGATCTTGAAGTTCTTGTTGACGCTGTTACTAAACAGTTTCATTCTGGAGAAGGAGCTATTCAATTTGCTCCTGAAGCAATTGCTCGTTCTAATGCCGACATTCTTACGACCGCAGAGTTAAGAAACGAATTCATTGAAATTTATTGTGACCAAGGAAAACAAGAAGCTACTAATTGGCTTCAAGCAAATTATGGGCCATTTGATGATAAAGAACTTTGTCATAGACTAAGTAGATATGGTCTCAACCCATGCGGTGAAATCTTGGGTTCAGATTTTCACTGTAATCTTGCTGAAATACATCTTAATCAAATAGACCCATTAGATTTAAGACAACAAGAGGATGCCTTCAAGGCAGCGGCTTTGTCTGTTGCTTGCCTACTTAATCATCGGTTTGAAGTAGAGAGATATAGGAAAAGTCGTGAATGGGATCCCATCGTTGGTGTAAGTTTCACAGGTTTATTCGACTTTTTTGTTCATGCATTTGGTACTCCCTGGTTGAAGTGGTGGGAGGCAGGACGACCCGAAACCGAAGAGGGAAAGAGTTTTAAAATTCAAGAAGCTACTTTTTTAAGTCGTTGGAGAAAAATCGTCAACGACACAGTATTTGATTATTGTGATCGTCACAATATGCGTCGTCCAAGTCGTTGTACTACTGTTCAACCCGCGGGGACAAAAAGTCTTCTTACTGGAGCCTCACCAGGCTGGCATCCTCCAAAAGCTCAACGCTTCATCAGGAGAATTACATTTCGGAAGAACGATCCCGTTGCTCTTGCTTGTATGGATTATGGATATACGATCGTGCCATCTCAATCAGATAAAGACAAAGATGGTAAGCTCCTAGATAACCCTTTTGACCCAAACTGTACGGAATGGTTAGTTGAAATACCAACTGAAGTAAGTTGGGCAAATATACCAGGAGCAGATCAAATAAATATCAATAATTTCTCTGCTCTTGCTCAATTTGACTTTTACATGCAAGTTCAGACAAACTACACAGATCACAACACTTCTGCCACGATTGAATTTCGAGAGAACGAAATAAAGGGTTTAGCCCAGGCCTTACACAGCTCTATAGACAAAAACAAAGGCTATATTTCAGCTGCCCTGCTAGCAAGATTTGATGCAAATGCTACATTTCCAAGACTCCCATTTGAACCTATCGATGAAACATGCTACTCAAGGCTTCAAGCAGAGGTAATCAAAAGACGAAAAAATTGTGATTTTTTTGGAGCGCTTAGTCGATATGACCAGGGAGAACTCACTGAAGCAGGTCCAGCTGGTTGCGATTCAGACAAATGCCTACTTCCTCTTGCGAAACCATCTTAGGGATATCAAAGAATAAATTTGCATAAAGATTATTATTTATGGATAGCCGCAAAACATAGGCTTAAGAATCGACATGTCTTGATTCGAAATAAGTTGTAAAAATAATTGTCCAAATCAAAAAAAATAGCTAATTGTTTAATAGGACTATGTGTTTAGAAATTAAATGACAACAACAAACAAGCCAAAAAAAATAATTGGTAAAAATGCTAATGATGCACTTATTGATCAACTAAGAGCCTGCCAAAATCCCGAGGACATATTGAAATTCGAAGAATGGTTTAACTCAAACATAGAATCTGAAAAACTTTATAGAATTATTTGTGAATTACTTAAAAACAGAAGCATCTCAAGAGGATTAGCCTCAAAATGGCTACTTACACTTATTGAGAATAGAGATACTAAAATAAAAAATCTTTCAGTTTTGTAATTGATATTTTAATTTCTACAGATTATCCAATAACAAATTAAAACGGGAATGGGCCGGAAGCTCCGCTTGAAGCAGTAAATCCTGATAAAGCCCAAATTCCAAACGAGAATAAAGCACATCCAATAAAGAACATAAGATGGGCTACATAACGATATTTCTCTTTTTGAGTGATTCCGCCTTCCATTGGAAGATCTCCAAGGAAACGTGATTGAGGACTCTTGTTGCTTGCCATGAATGTTATTTAACAATGAAATAGATTATTGCACGAATAGCCACATTGATACCTGAAAAAATGCCTCATCTAAAGGATCTGAAATTTTTTTTTTATAAGCTGAATCAGCAAACAAGTGAGAAAGCAGACATTAAGTTCACTTTTCACTATATATTCAAAATACTATTCAAAAATCAAGATGTTAATGCTGTAAAATTGCAGGTGGAGAGTTGGTCGAGTGGTTTATGGCTCTAGTCTTGAAAACTAGCATGGGGGCAACTCCATCGGGGGTTCGAATCCCCCACTCTCCGTTTCTTTTTGCGGAGTTTCGAGATGTTTAATTACACTCTTACCCCTGCTATATGATAAACAAGGTCAAATATTAAGTAAGTTAAGTAAAAATTACCGAAAATCACAACAAAATCTTCGCTAACTCTTGGCATTTTAACTTCAAAAGAACGCTTGGAACTGTTGGCATCAAACAAATATCGCTAATATTGAGAAATAGTTTATGAGAGACACATTTTTAGTACGGGAGGTAGTATTACCACCAATGACCATTCTTTTTCAAGGACTCTTGAGTTTTCTCACCATAATCCTCCTCTATTATTGAAGAGAAAGACGAGTAAACAGGTTAACCAACCTAGATATCAAAGAACTGTGGAAAGTTAAAAAATATTTTTATTACGCCTATACATGATTCCGTACTACCAAATAAACGTGTGGGAGTATTTCTGAAATAACTGGATTAGCAGAAATAGAACTCTAACTACGCCTGTCTTTCTTGTGAGGACGAGTAGAAATTTTTTTTATTTAATCACTCACTGTCATTAGTAAAAGATTCTTGAATATCATAATTCCTACCTATCTAGGAATATAAAAACAAAATATTAAAATATTAGTTTTCAAGATTAGTTCATATATTATTATAAAATATCATGATAATAAATCATAAAGCCATTGGGCAAAACTAAAAAATCTAAAGGCTTTGCTAATTCAAAAATAGAAAGAAAAAAGAAAAAAGAAAAAAATATTATTACGCAGACTAAGGAAGAAAGAAAAGCCATGGAGTTAATAAATAATGAGAAGTTTTCTGAGGCCGAACAGATCTATAAGGAATTAATAAATAAAGGAACAAAAAACCCAATAGTTTATTCAAATCTAGCTGTACTATATGGAAGGAAAGGTAAAAGAAATGAAACAATCTCTCTCTTTCGAAAAGCCATCAAAATTAATCCAAATTATACAGATGCCCACTACAATCTAGGTAATGTACTTATAGAAAAGGGTGATATAGAGAACGGAATAATTTCATATGAAAAAGCTCTAGAACTAAACCCAAACCTTGCAAATGCTTATAATAACCTTGCTAGTGCATATAAGGCAATCAATTACATAGACAAAGCCATAGTTTTATATAAAAAAGCTATTAAAATCAAACCAGACTTTGCAGAGGCTCATACTAATCTAGGAACTGCATTTAAAGATATAGGTAATATTAAATCTGCAATTAATTCATTTATAAGAGCATTAAATTTAAAACCACAATTAGCAGAGGTTCATAATAATCTAGCCAACTTACTTTTCGAAAAAGGCGATATTAATGAAGCAATTGATCATTTTAAAAAAGCAATAAATTTAAAACCTAAAGTAAAAGAATTTCATTACAATCTTGGAAATATCTATTTACAAAAAGGGGAAATTCAAATAGCAATTAATTCTTTTAAAAATGCTATATCAATTGATTCAAATTATTCAGAAGCTTTTTTAAACTTAGGGAATTGTTATGATAAGGAAGACGAACTTGAAAATGCAATCAGTTCATATAAAAAAGCACTCCATATTAATCCTAGTTTCCAAGAAGCTTATGGAAATTTAGGTCTTACATTAACTAAAAAAGGAGATTTAGTAGGAGCTATTAATTCTTATAATAAAGCATTATCCTTAAAAAATAATTCCCCAAATATTCTTAATAATCTTGGAAATGCTTTTAGATCCAAAGGTGATTTAGATAGTGCTATAAATTCATACAGAAAAGCATTAGAAATCAACCCAGACTTTGCCGAACCATATAATAATTTAGGTACAGCGATTCAAGAAAAAGGAGATCTTAATTTAGCTATTTGTTCTTATAAAGAAGCCTTAAAATTAAGACCAGATTACCCGGAAGCAAGAAAAAATCTTTCATTTATTCAATTACTCTTAGGCGATTATAAATTAGGATTAAAGAATTATGAATGGAGGTTGAAAGAGGAAAAAGCAAAGGGATGTCATGCTTCTCCTAAGATTGAAAAATGGAATGGAGAGGTAAACAAGTTAAAAGATAAATTATTAGTTATTAGTGAGCAAGGTTTAGGAGATACAATACAATTCATGAGATATATTCCATATTTAAAGAGACAAGGTATTGATGTCTCATTTTGTGCACAAACTAAATTGCATAGCCTTATTAGAGATTCAAAAATATCTATGCATCCATTGACACCAGAAAAAGCTAATTCCGTTTCCCATGGTAAATGGATGCCATTACTATCAGTACCAAAATTTTTAGAAATATGTCCAGAAAAACCTATTATTTCAAATTCATATTTGACCGCTCCAAAAGAACTAATCAATAAATGGAAAGAAATTCTTGCAACTGAAAAAAGTCCCATTATTGGTATCAATTGGCAAGGAAATCCAAACACTGAGAAGAATATATTAAAAGGACGTTCCATAGATTTGGAGTTCTTCTCAAGTATTGCAAAAACAAAAAAGATTAAACTTGTGTCTTTGCAAAAAGGATATGGTTCAGAACAACTTGATAAATGTTCCTTCAAAGAAAAATTTGTATCTTGTCAAGGCCAAATAGATTCTATATTAAGCTTCTCTGAAACAGCCGCAATAATTAGCAATTGCGATCTAATAATCACCTCTGATACGTCAGTTGCACATTTAGCAGGCGGCCTAGGTAAGAAGACTTGGATATTATTACATTGTCTTCCTGATTGGAGATGGGGACTAAACTCGAGCACTTCATTTTGGTATGACTCAGTAAAATTATTCCGTCAGACAGGTTCAAATAATTGGGAAGAATTGTTAGAAAGAGTTGCTTCAGAGGTTAATAGAATATTCTAAGAAACCTAAGATATTTATCTTCTTTCATAAAAAAAATATATAAAATATATTAACTAAGAGATTATATATAATAAACACTAAATATATTATGAATATATTTAGATACATTTAAGAATATCTAAATGAATTTCAATAATTAGTTATTATATAAATAATAAATCAATTTACAAACATGATAAACATCTTAAACATTTCCGTTAAGGTAAACTAATTTAAAATTCATGAAGACTATATAAGATATTAAAAAGTAAGAACTAAGACAAAAACTTGAAAAGCTATTTCAAAATTTGATTAATATAAAAATTTTTTTTTCTTTCTTCTGGAAACATAAGTAAAACAAATCTTTAATTTTCATAATTTCTGAAACCTCGTGATTTTAAGGATTTTTCGTTAAGGTTGTTATGAAAATCTAATAGTATTAATTTTCACGCTTAGATAAATCATAGCTTCCCTACGAGCTTTGCGGAGGAATAGAACTTATGAAATTTTCTGACTTTGGCAAACTCATCTTTCATAAGCTATTTTTCTAAATAACAAAACCAGAACCACAAATTAATTATTTAAGAACAATGAAAGAAGAACGTTATTTAAAAGATCGAGAAGCTATTGTAAGAGCTGACATCTGGAAGGAAATAACTTCCTCTTGCAAAGGTCTCAGGACTGAACTTGGATATACAAATATCCAAATAGTCGAATTCCTTAAGGAAATAACAAAAACATTTGAAAGAGACCAATTATGAGAAATTTCTTAAAAAAATTAAATTAACAATCACTCAATGTAATCATCGTTATAGTTCAAAACTTTATCAATATTTTCTACTGCCAAAGGGATACTTTTAAATGAGGAAGGTAATCTCCAAAGGGCTCCACCAAGAACCGCTCCAGCATCTCCAAGGGCTTTTAACAATTTATCTTTATGATTAACATTCGCCTCATTGGCTATTTTTGATGCCTGCCATGGATTCCACATCGCTAAATTTACAATACTTCTATATGAACTAGGCCATGGATTATTGGGTATCAAATACTCTAATTTCCTGAGATAAGTGTCAGCTGCAAAAGGTCTATTAGCCAAAATCTCAAGAAGTGATAACGTCCATAATGCCTCAATATCATTTGGGTTAATGACTAGTTTAGATAAAGCTTCCGTTCTAACCTTAATTTGATATTTGAAGTGACCATCAATCATATGTTGTATGGCTATTTCATCAAAAATCAATTTAATACCAATAGCCCCTTTATCCATTCCATTAGCAAGAGAAATAAATCTTTTATGAAATTCCTCAGGCTTTGGTGATGTAGATTTACGCTTCCATAAAGAATAACTTCCACCCTTTTCTCTAGGGAATTCTCTCAATTTATAGAAGTACCCACTCTTTCTAACAGCACTATCAAGAACTATTGAGTTATTAGATACTGAACCTTGATTACCTTCAGCTAAAATAATCAAATTAGCTTGTTCTAACACAGGTTTTTTATGTAAAAGAGACTGACCAAGTTGTCTCCCTAAAATATTTCCACTTTGTATTCTCCCAAAATAAGATATATTGTGTTGGTTAACCTGTGGCGTACTTGGAACAACGATAATAGTATCTTTTTTATCTTTGCTTAGATTCAGGTTGACTTCCTTGATAATTTCATTTACTGGGTAATATTTTTTAGAGTAAGGTATCATCATAGAAAATCTATTTAGAAGCGGGACTATTGAGAAACCTATAGGAATAATCAGAAGGAATAGTTTTAATTTTAATTTTAGATAAGAATTAAGCCAATCATTCCATTTATAAAAGCCCAGAGAAAGAATCAAAATTATCATTGGAATTGTCGATGCAATATATCTTTCATCTTTATTTGGAATTAAGGTTGTTAAAGTCCAACTAGTAAATATATTAAAAGTTAGCCAAGTCCACTTAAAATTTATTTTATTAAAAAGATTGGTAAAATCAAATGGTAATTTGAATGATTTTAAATTACTTAGAAATATAAAAATCAGACCTGATAATCCAATAAAAAATACAACAAATCCAAAATGAATAGTTAAGAAAGGGAAATACCAAAATATACCATTAATATCAAAAATGGAAGGATCTCCTTCTATTCTTGCTGACTCAAAAACCGCTCTATAAGTACCACTTAATATCATTATCCAGTTATGATAAAACCAAGGTAATATTCCTAATATATTGAAGGTGAATAAGCATAGTAATTGAAATCTAAATCTATTGTCTCTTTTAAACGAAAGGAAAAATACAAAAAATAGTGAAGGTAAAATAACTAACAAAGAACTTTGCTTAATCAACAAAGAAGAAAGAGATCCAATTGAAACTATTAGTAATTGAATCCATTTACCACCCAATTCAGGTGAAGACCATCTTCCTAAATGAAATAAGTAAAATGTAGTTGCCGCCATCAAAGGTAACTCTAAGACATAATCAGTTCTAAGCTGAAATAAAAAGGGAGCTATTGCAGTAATAAAAACACAAATAAGGCCAAATCTTCTTCCTTTTAAGTAAAGCCCCCATGAAGCAATATTAAAAATCAAAAAACCATTCCAAAAGCTTAAAGACCAAGCTGCTTTATAAGGGTAATCTCCAAATATAGATATTACTGCTCCGTTAAAGATTGAAGCCAGAGGTGGTATCTTAGGAGATAAATCAAGAATAGATTTAAAATCAGAAATTCCAAAACCATCTAATAAAGACAATGCTCTAGCATGTTCAATTGCACTATTCAAATAATCAGCCTGATCCCACGAAGGAATAGAACTAAAGCAATTCCACCAAATTCGATCAACTATTGTTGAAGCTAGCCAAATAAATAAAACTAGAATCCAAAAAACACTTATAGAATCTTTATTTTGCATTTTTAGAACCATACTTTTTTCTCACTTTAATGAATATAAATTAACTATTTTAAAAAATATTCACTAGCAATCCAAAGTTTCGCTTGTTTTCCTATTTGTAATTGTATTAATACCATCTGCATATACACACAACTCTTTTTTAACATCATTTGCAATCAATACATCAGTGAAATCGGCGCCATCAATAATTACATTATCGAATTTTGCGTTATAAGCAAAAGCACCTTCTAAAATACTATTCGAAAGATTTGAGCCATTTAGAATTGCAGAGTCCATTGTCACATCCTTCATATTCGCATTACTCAAATCAGCATCCTGAAGCTTTGCGTCAAAAAAACTTGCTCCTTGTAAATCACTTCCAGAGAAATTGGCATTTTGAAGATTAGTCAAATAAAACGTTGCTCCCTTCAAGTCTGAATTAGAGAAATCTGCACCAATTAAAGTTTGCTTTCCATAATCCAAAGCCGCATAAGTCGGCCAAGAAAACACAAGAAACAGCAATGAGCCTACAAAAAAAAGGAAACGACTAAGCATAAGTTTCGAATAGCAAACACCCAATGATTATATTTTAATTCAAAATGGGGTTGAGAAGTCAATAATAAATTTTATGAAAATAGTCTATTTTTCAACATTATTTAATTAACTAAATTATCTTTTATACATTTAGATTGTTCTATTATAAAAAATATCAAAATGAATTCAATATAATAAATCTTTTAGTAGTTTTCTAGATAAAAGATTTATTATTCTATTCCAAGTTATCAATATAAAATCTAAACTAGCACAACAAATCAAAGTTAATCTTTGTCAAAAGAATAAATAATCATATATATTTATATACTATTTGATCTAGTTAAATATAAATAGTATAATTGAAATTATACTTTTTATAGTCAAAAGACATCTATGTCTCTACTAAATTTAAAATATCTTTCTTCTTGAAAATGATACGCAAGCCTTATGAAGTTATAATTATCGGATCTGGCGCAACCGGTGGCATGGCTGCGCTAACCATGGCAAAAGCTGGAGTAAGAGTATTAGTAATTGAAAGAGGGCCAGAACTTGAGATCAAAAAAGCAATTGGTACAGAACCTTGCAATATGATTAGAAGATTAACGGGAATTGCGACAGGAAAGTACCACTCACAACCTCAACATCCTGGTTTCTGGAAATCAAATCCACTTTTATACGCTGAAAAAAAAATAAACCCATACACATTTCCCTCTAAGGCGCCATTTTTATGGACTCAAGGGAATCAAGTTGGAGGAAGAAGTTTAACCTGGGGAGGTATAACCTTAAGACTGGCAAAGGAAGATTTTGAAGCCTCTAAAAATAAAGAATATAAATTACCGTGGCCAATCAGCTACAACGACCTTGCCAATCACTATTCAGAAATAGAAAGTTTTCTTAAAGTTCATGGAAATAAAGATGGCTTAAATCAACTTCCTGATGGTGAATATATAGGCAAACTTCCATTTACAAAAAGTGAAGAAAAATTTGGTACTAAGATTAAAGAAAAACTAAATTATCCATTCATTCATTCTAGAGGGTTTGGCCCTTATGAAGACAAAGCAAGATGGCCTAAATTTAGCAGCTTAGGTAGCACTCTTAAAGAAGCAATTAGGCTCGGCAAGGTAGAAATACTTTCAAATCATATCGCAGATAAATTAGTATTAGACAAAGAAAGAAAGTCTGCAAGAGGTATAATTGTAGTAAATCAAAAGAATGGAGAAAGGAGTGAACTTAAAGCTAAATTAATTATTTTATGCTCTTCGACAATACAAACAATTAGATTTCTACTTAGCTCAGAAGAAAATCACAATTACAAAGGTTTAATTGATCCATCTCAATCATTGGGAACTAATCTAATGGATCATATTTCAACCTGTAGATTCTTTACTCTCCCTGTCGATTCGGATCAGGAAATTGTATCTAGTAAAAATTCTAATCAGTCTTTATCTGGAGCTGGCAGTTTTTTTATTCCCATAGGCAGGAATCATCCAAATAATAAAAACTTCCTTGGAGGGTATGGCATTTGGGGAGGAATCGACCGGTTTGAACCGCCAAGTTTAATCAAAAAAAACAGAGCAACAAAAATAGGATTTCTAATTGGACATGGAGAAGTATTAGCTAATACTAAAAACTATGTTTCTCTTTCAAAGAATACAGATAAATTTGATATTCCTATTCCACACATATCATTTGTTTGGCGTGAGAATGAGAAGAAAATGGTTAAAGAGATGAACAGAATAATTGAACTAATTATCAACGCTGGAGATGGAAGTATGCTGCAAGCAAATGAAATTCTAAATATACCTTTTGCCAAGCAAATTTTGAATAAATCGATTGCAGTTCAAAATGAACCTCCTCCACCTGGTTATTACATTCATGAAGTTGGTGGAGCGCCTATGGGAAATGATAAGGAAAACAGCGTTGTAGATAAATGGAATAGGCTCTGGGAATGCAATAACGTTTTAATCGTTGATGGTGCTTGCTGGCCTACTTCTTCTTGGCAAAGTCCTACTCTGACAATGATGGCAATAACCAAAAGAGCATGCGAAAGAGCAATTATTAATTCTAGAGATTAAAAATATCATTCAAATATTTTTCAGCGACAGTTCTATCACTGGATCCATTTTGAAAAAGAAAGTTTGCTATGGCAGAGCTAATAAGTTTGGATTGATCCCATTGATTATTGGTACTTATAAAATCCTTCATGCCTACATAAAGAGCCTCAGGCACCTCAGCCTCGAGACTAATAAACATCAGTTCTAAATCCTTTTCAAAGCAAGAATTTTCATCAATTCTACTTTCTTCAATACTAGTTTGGATTTGATTGAACTCCATTTACTCTCAAAATTTTAAAAATCTATGAGATAAGGATCTTAAATTTTCAATAAAACGTCAAAGATAAAGAAAAGCTATATTAATTATTTGAGACTTCTGTAGACTCATCTATTACCAATAGTTTTCATAGAAAGCAAGCAAAATAATATCCTCTAAATTTTTTAAGTTTCTAAGTGTAAATTACTATTAAAAAATCTACTGAATCCCACAAGTTCTTCACAAAAACTGGGGTTCTTAGTAATTCGAAGTGGAAAACTCTTATCTAATTGTGGAAATCACTTGGGGAAAAAGCTACAAACTAAACATTAAAAGAATGTATAGATGTCGAGTCCATTGCGACGCAATCAAGAAAGAGACGAATGAGTCTTTTGTATTAACCTATTTTTTTTAGATTTAAGAGGTTTAAAAATAGCGAAGCGTGACAGGGCCTAAAGGATGTTCCGCATTTGGATACTGAACATGTTGATGAGAGTGAATTTGTGAATTATCTTCAGAGTGTTTTTGGTGGTCTTTGTTGCAGTCACAATGGTTAAGGCCACATTCTGGGCAATTTTCTAAACAGCCCTCTACATGATGGTGATGGCTAATCTGGGCATGCCCTACCTCACTTTCAAAACCTAAGACATTTGAGCGATATTTACATAAAGAACAATTCATAAAATTCTCTCCATTTATAACCTCATGAATTCTCTCCATAAACGTATCAACCACTAAATCATGAGAAGATAAATAATTGGCATTTAAAAAATGAATCCCAGGATTATCTTTTGCGATTTTTAAAGAGTGCTCCCTTACCCTATTTACCAAAACCCCTGAAAAAAGAAAATATGGGAAGATAATTACACGTCTAAAACCCAATTTTAAAGAATGTCGTAATCCAGGTTCAACAAGAGGAAATGTTACTCCTGAAAAAACTGTTTCTCCCCAACCAAATCCAAATCCCTCGACGAGCATTCTAGTGATTTTGCAAACATTTGAATTAGCATCTGGATCTGAGGATCCTCTTCCAGCAACAACAAGAAGCGTTTCTGATACGGGAAAACTTGTATTATTGTCAATTGTTTCTTTGACTCTTGCACCCGCTGCTCCAACCATAAGAGAATTTAAGCCAAGCTCTCTACCATATTGAATAGCTAGCCCACTTTCAGAAGAATATTTATTTAAAACTGCAGGAATATCATTTTTTGTATGTCCTGCTGCAAACAACATCGCTGGTAAAGCTATTACTTTTTTAACTCCCAGATCTCTAAGTTGATCTAAAGCTGATCTAATTATCGGCCGATTAAATTCTAAGAATCCGAATGCAACAGGGATATTGGGTATTCTAGATTTTATTTTATCTACCAAATCTATGAATTCTTTTACAGCTTGAGGGTCTCTACTACCGTGACCGCATAAAAGAATACCCAAATCGTATGGATAATCATTAGTAGTTGAAGAAAAAGGGATCAAGGCTCTTTAAACCAATAAATTACTTTAAATTGGATATAGTTTTATAAAATAACTATCTACAAAAATAAGTATAGAAAAAAAGGAGAAAATCATTAGCCATCTAATCTCACTTCAAAATAAAATGTCGAATGACAGCAATATTCTTGGCGTATTTGAGGAAGTCAATCCAAGTTTATTCCAATTCCTTAAATTATCAAATAATAATTCAGCCCCTCTGTTAGTTAGTAGTGGAGGAACCACAAGTAGAGCGGCAGCAGATGGTTCGTGGATATTAGATCTGAGAAAAAACTACCAAAATATAACCTATGATTTAGAAAAAAAATATGTTGAAATTGAGGCAGGGGTAACAATGGGGAGATTATCCGATTTTTTAAGCACTCATAAAAGAAATTTCCCAATTGGCTTATCTGGAAGAACAGGAATGGGATATATTTTGACTGGTGGGATAAGTCCCCTTAGTAGGAGTAAAGGATTAGCAATTGATCAGATCTTAGAAATCAATGGTTTTTGGGGCAATGGAGATGAATTACATTTATCAAAACCGACTACAGAAAAGGAATCAACAATGGAATGGAAAGCTCTTTGCGGAGCAGCTGTATTTCTTGGAATAATTACAAAAATAAAATTAAAAACTCATCCATTGAGAACAATGTTGAGTTGGACAGCAAATATCTCTGCCTCTCAATTATCTGAATGTATTAGTCAAGCAGAAAATTGGCCTAATTCAATAAGCTTTCAATGGATTTGGGGAGAAAATATATTTGCTCTTGCAATTGCTGAAGTTTCAAATCACGAACATGAAGCAAAAATAATTAATTTATTAGAGAAATTACCATTCACATCTAATCGAAGAATTGATAAATTAAATAATATGAATTCATTACCAAATTTAAGCTTAGGATCTATCCAAAGTCACAGCTCTAATTATTCTGAAGTCTTAGGACTTCTAGGACCGGCTTGGCAATCAAATAATTTAAAAGTTTTAAAGGTTATTCATAATTTAATAACTAAAAGACCTAATAAAGATTGTTATATAGCCTCTCAACAATTAGGAGGATTAACTCATCTTAATGAATTAGATAGCTCCTTTATTAGTCGTGATGCAGTTTGGAAACCTTGGATTAATGGTGCATGGAAAGCTAAAGATTCTTTAGAGAGAAAAAATAGCCTCAATTGGATGGAAGAATGTTGGGATAAACTAGAATTTGTATGCCCTGGAGTTCATCTTGCTCAAATACATCCTCATCTACCCTGGCACAAGAGAGAAATAAAATCTGCTTTCAAAGATTGGCTTCCAAAGTTACAAGAAATTAAATCTATTTACGATCCAAGTAATCTGATGCCACCTTTAAAATGATAAATTTTTATCATTTATTTTTTCAATTATTAATTATTAAAATAAAGAAAGCTATAAATCTTAAACACTTAGGCTCACACGTTGATAACAAAACCATAGCCATTGTTGAAATAATAAATTTCTATGTGAGCGCCATGAAGTTTTTGACATCTTCAAATCAAAATTCTCTGGAGGAGGAACATCACCTCTTTTTCTATCTCTCTCCATCTCAGATCTTATCCGATCAACATTATATTCAGGATGGCCTAAGTGCATTAACTGCCTTTGATCGGGTGTCTCAAATATTGTATAACCAACTTTTTTTCCGTGAGCCAATAACCTTAGTTTCCCTTTCCTCTCAGCTTCCTCCATTGCCAAGTCAGGTAATCCAGCATGCCTACTTTGTGGACAGAAAAACTCATCGTCTTGTGTACCCATAAGAGAATGAGCAGGGACAAGACTTTTCATTGGAAATACACCAAAAAGTTTTTTATTAAAATTTTGTTTTTCTACCCCAGCCAAGTATGCCATAGCAAAACCTGCCCAACATAAACCAAGAGTACTTGCACATTTAAGTTTTGCTTCCTCAATTAAAGTTACCAACTCTTTCCAATAATTCACTTCTTCAAAGGATAGGTGCTCTACAGGTGCTCCAGTAATGATAAGTCCATCTAAAGGATTTGGGATCATTGCTTCCTCCCAATAAATATATAAATTTTTCAAATGTTCTAAGTCCCAAGTTCTATAAGAATGAGATTTTAATCTTATCC
>CETG01191757.1_pt1 | contig 15478 bp, 14 predicted proteins | sample 361471 | NCBI WGS metagenome assembly CETG01 (sample SAMEA2622696, study PRJEB7988) | marine metagenome | isolation source: saline water (ENVO:00002010), including | reverse complement strand
ACTGTTAATCGATTGGTCGCAGGTTCGAATCCCGCCCGGGGAGTTTAGTTTTTTAATTTTAATAGAAAAGAGAATTAAATCTTCTCTTTCCTATAACTAGGATTTTTATAATTTGGCATAGTTGCTATGCAAAATCCAGTCCAGATTTTGTCCAATATGTTGGAAAATTTTTTGTAGACGTAGAATTATTGCCAAGGATTAGTTTTTTGTTCATCAGGCTACAATTAATAAATGATTTTTAAGCATTCTTGGAATGTTCTTAGATATTGTCTTGATTTTTAGATATCCTATTTAATAGTTTCTCAATTCCATTAGGACTTACTAAATCCTTATTAGGTTTTGAGAATGATTTGAACTAATTTTTTTGCAATTTTTACAACTATTTTTAATGAGTTACTTAGTAAATAAATCACTTACTTATATAATAAACTTTACCGTCAATAAAATATTTTGTCCTGCGTTATTAGCAACTTCTATTAATTTTATTCTTTTCTTTCCAATCGAGGCATCTGCCGAGAATGTAGATAAGATTTATGAGATGGGAATTAAACAATATAAAAATGGATATTTTCGCAAAGCAATAATCAGTTTTGATAAGGCTATCAAGTTAAATCCTAAAGATGCAAATGCTTACTACAATCGAGCTCTTTCCAAGGAGAAACTCTATAATATTGATGGAGCTATTAGTGATTATAATAAAGCATTAAAAATTAATCCCACTGATTTAAATTCATATTTAAATAGAGGCAAATTAAACTTTATTAAAGGAGACCTAACAGCGACTTTTAGAGATCTAAGAAAGGCTCAAAAGTTAGAACCTGATAATAGGAATATTTATTTAGCTAGGGCTGAATTAAAGAGTAAAATAAATGATTTTAAAGGAGCTATTGATGATTTTAATAAAGCACTTTATTTGGATTCAAGTGATCTAATAACTTATCAAAAAATCATTCAATTAAAGCTTAAATTGAATGATTTATCAGGAGCTATCTCTAGCTATAATATGATAATCAATTTAAATCCAAATGACGCAAAATCTTATTATAATAGAGCTAATATTAAGTTGAAAATTAATGATTTATCAGGTGCAATTTTAGATTACAATTATGCGATTAAAATTAATCCAAAATTTCTTGATTTTTATCGGAATCGTGCTATCGCTAAATGGAAGTTTGGAGATGAAGAAGGAAGTTGCAACGATCAAAAGCAATTAATCTTGTTAGGTGACAAGAAAGCTAGTAAATGGATAAATACATTACCTGGCGCATGGTGTCGTGAAATGTGAAATAGCCATATTTATTTCTCCACAATTTATGCCTGTCTCTTAGATAAATCTCTGCACCTGCAAGATAATTACTCTTTTTTGAATTATTAGGCCTACTGCATGAGGATGACTTTTGTAAAAATTGAATACATTTTCTGTATGTTTTTTATGAAATTCTTAACACAGCGTTGCTGGAATCGAAAGACTTTCTAAAGACACGAAAACTGGATTTGGATTGTTAGTACTCGATAAGCCAGTACCCAATTGGGTTTTACTCGTTTTTTTCTAATTAGGGATAGATTTTTTAATTCTGCATAAAAAACAAAATCTTGAGAGAATCGTACGCATTCTGATAAGTCAGCAAATTGCTGGTTATTCAATTCTCTTAAGTTCGGCCAAATGAAGCCTTGCATTTTGCTTATAGAAGACGACCAGGACATGCGCGAGCTGGTCGCTGGTCACCTATGCCATACAGGTTTTGATGTGCATAAAGCCGAAGATGGCATTAAAGGCCAAGCTCTTGCTCTTCAATATGAACCAGATCTTATTTTGCTGGATCTAATGCTTCCTAAAGTAGATGGCTTAACTCTTTGCCAGCGGTTAAGAAGGGATGAAAGAACATCAAATATTCCGATATTAATGATTACCGCTTTAGGAGGGACAAAAGACAAGGTTGCAGGTTTTAATTCTGGAGCAGATGATTACATTACTAAGCCTTTTGACCTTGAAGAATTGCAGGTAAGAATTAAAGCACTTTTAAGGAGAACCAATCGTGCCCCTGTAGGTGCTTCTAGCCAGCAAGAAATATTGAGTTATGGTCCTTTAACGTTGGTTCCAGAAAGGTTTGAGGCGATTTGGTTTGATTTGCCTGTTCGTTTAACTCATCTAGAGTTTGAGTTGCTTCATTGCTTGCTTCAAAGGCATGGTCAGACTGTTGCGCCTTCTTTGATTCTTAAGGAAGTTTGGGGATATGAGCCTGATGATGATATCGAAACTATTCGAGTTCATGTTAGACATTTACGAACTAAGCTTGAACCAGATCCAAGAAAACCTAGGTTTATTAAAACTGTTTATGGAGCTGGATATTGCTTAGAACTTCCTAAAGAAGATCAAATTCAGGAATTGGGAGAATTAATTTCAGCATCAAGACTGAATAAGAGTATTGATTCAGGACAAGAGAAAGCTGCTATTGCTTAATTATGATTATTTTTAATCTGTAATAAAGCTATCTCCCAGGCAAGTTTTGGGTTAACAAAACCTTTAATCTGGGATTTGAGTTTTTCTAGAATTTTAATAGCTTTAATGTTGGTACTTTTTAGCCAAACGTATTGTTGAAGCCAACTAATTAACCAAATCTGCTGTTCAGAATCTAAGGAATCATTTATATCTTTTGCAGTTGATAATGCATCTATTGGATCATTACTATCAAGATCTTTAACTTTAGGCCAAAGATCTTTAGGGATTTCATTCCAAAACTCTATGTTTTTTATAATTGCCCCTGGCGAACCATTGGAAAGTGATAATAATTCTTTTTGTTCAAAACCAGTTTCTAGCTCTTTTTTCTTATGAATAAGATTTGCATTAAAAACTTTTCTTAGATCTTCACTACATAAACGATTAAAATTAATTAATTGACACCTAGAAAGTATTGTTGAAAGAATAGATTCAGGTCTTTCTGTAGTTAGTATAAATATTCCATTATTAGGCTCTTCGAGTGTTTTTAATAATGCATTTGATGCGGACTCATTAATACTTTCTATATTTTCAATCACAATAATATTGAAGCCAGACTCCACTGCTTGACGAAATAAGAATCTTTTTACATCTTTTATTTGCTCTAGACGTATTTGGGGCAAAGTGCGAAAACTATGTTTTTCTTTCTTTGCATTTGATTTTGTAATTAAATTTCCTTGATGAGTATAAGTTGGTTCAATCCAAAGTAGGTCGGGGTGATTATGATTTTCAATCCTTTTCCTAATAAATTTACCTTGAGAATGAAGGCTAATTAAACTTTCGATAAATCTATTAGCAGTTAGTCTTTTCCCAACACCTTCTGGACCAGAAAATAGGTAACCAGTTGCTAGATGTTCTTTATTTAAGGCACTAATTAAGAATGCAATCGCTGAATCTTGCCCAATGATATCTATAAAAAACTCTTTAATATAGTTTTCTCTATTCATATTACTTCAAGTAATCAGTTGTAGCCTTTTGAATATCAATACTTATTTGATTTGCGGAATTCTCTGCACAAATCCGTACCCATTTATCATTCTTTGATAAAAAACAAAAGCCTGATGAAACTTTTTCTAGAAATTCTTTCCCTTCAGCTTCAATTCGATCATCTGAATGTTTTTTTCTTCTTTTAATACTTTCTTCTATTCCAATATCTAACCAGATTGTTAAATCTGGATAGACACCTTGTACTGCAATCTTTTCCAATTGCTTAATGATTTCCATATTAAGGTTGCGGCCGAATCCTTGATACGCAATTGTAGATCCGATGAATCTGTCACTTAATACCCAATCTCCTTTGTTTATCGCTGGAAGGATTTTTTTAGAAATATGCTGAGCTCTATCTGCAGCATATAACAACAGTTCTGTAAGAGGTTCTGGAGAATTTTCTTGAGTTGACTGAAGAAGTAGTGTTCTCAACAAAACTCCTAACTCCGTTCCACCAGGTTCACGGGTAATATGTAATTTTGATTCTTGTGGCATCAAGCCACTATTAGGTAACCAATTAGCTAGGTGATCGATTTGTGTGGTTTTTCCACAGCCATCAATACCTTCTAGGACAAGAAAACGTCCTTTCATTTGACTTTCAACGATAGAGCGTTGATAACAACTGTGATTGAACTTATAGCCATTAAAAATGCTGCGAGCGGGGGTGACAGAAGTAAACCAAATCGAGGGAGAAGTAGACCTGCTGCAAGTGGTAACGCAATCATGTTGTAACCAAATGCCCAAATTAAATTTTGTTTAATTTTGCCCATTGTTTGCTTGGCAAGTCCAAGGGCTTCTGGAAGAGCTTCTAAACGATCACCAAGCAAAACAAGATCTGCTGAATCTTTAGCAATTTGAGTTCCAGTACCAACCGCTATTCCTAAGTCTGAAGCTGCAAGCGCTGGGGCATCATTTATTCCATCTCCAACCATTGCAACTGGTCCATTTGATTGGAGTTCTTTGATCCTTATTAATTTTTGGTTGGGTAACAACTCCCATCCAAGTTGACTTATTTGAAAGCCTAATTTCTCCCCTAATAGCTCAACAGCTTTTTGCCTATCTCCACTAAGAATATTTAAGTCTAAACCTAGTTGTCGTAATCTTTGAATTGATGCATTTGCATCTTGTCTTAATTGATCATTAATACTAATAAGACCTAAGAGTTGTTTATTGTGAGCAACCCCTACAAGAGAATTACCCTGAATACTTGAATTATCTATTGCAATATTGACGTTTTCAGTCAATTCTACTCCTTCGCTTTCTAACCATTCTGGGCTTCCTACATGAATTACTCCTTCGAGATCATTTACTTCTCCAGAAAGTCCTTTGCCTGGATATGTTTTAGTCTTTATAGGATCAAGTAGCTGTAGTTGTAATTGCTGTGCTTTTTGCAGGATCGCATGTGCTATTGGATGGCGACTATTCTGCTCGATGCTTCCAGCTAATTGCAGCATATATTCTTGATCTTGGCTCTCTAGGCAGTCAACCACTAAAGGTCTACCTATTGTCAGAGTACCTGTTTTGTCAAAGATGATTTTTTTGATTGAAGCTGCTATTTCAATAACATCTCCTCCTCTAAATAGCCAACCTCTTTTAGCAGCTAGTCCAGATGAGACTGTAATTACAGTAGGCGTTGCTAATCCTAATGCGCATGGACAGGCGACAACTAAAACAGCGATTGAAAGTTGCAAAGCTAATCCTAAAGGGGTTTGAGCGTCACTACCAAGTGCTGAATGTAAACCGTGATGGTGCATTAAACCTTGACCAGAGGCATTTAATACTTCGGGCCACAGGCGGGCACCTAATTGCCACCAGAAAATAAATGTAAAGAAAGAAAGTAAAACAACGCCATAACAAAAATTACCTGCCACTTGATCGGCCAATCCTTGAATTGGAGCTTTTCTAGCTTGTGCTTCTTCTACCAAGCCAACAATTCTTGCCAAAGCAGAATCCGAGCCTATTCTCCTTACTTCAAAAATTAAAGTTGCTTCAAGATTAAGGCTACCGGAAGACAGCTCTATGCCAGGAGATGCATTTAAAGGTAATGATTCTCCTGTCAGACTGGATACATCAACTGCAGATTCACCTTTAATCACTATTCCATCTACAGGCACACGATCACCTGCTAATAGTTGGATATGTTCTCCAGGTTTAAGTGCTCCTACTCTTACTTCACGAATTTCATTTTTGTTGATTAAGAGTCTTGCATTTTCCGGTTGTAATTGGACTAATTCTTTAAGGGCTTTATTTGTTCTAAACCTGGCTCGTTCTTCTAAAAATCTTCCTAGAAGAACAAACCCTAAAAGCATAACTGGCTCATTAAAGAAACAAGGCCATGAGACCTCAGGCCAAATTAAAGCCACAAGACTTGCAATATACGCACTACCAACCCCTAGTCCAACCAGGCTATCCATTGTGGGTCTGAAAGCGATAGCAGATTGAATACCTTTTTTGAGAATTGGTAAACCAGGACCAAATAAAGCAAAAGTCGCCAGACTTGCATGAAAAGGTAATGTACCAATTAAAGGAAAATTAAAATTGCCTCCTTCTGCTAAATGGCCAAGAACAGATAAGAACAACAAAACAAGTGCAATCATCAATTGATTCCATTGATGCCACCAAGATTTATCTTTATTTAGCTCTGAAAATGCTTTCTCGTTGAGATGGGTTTCTTGTCGTTGCTTGGAAGGAAACCCTCTATCAGCCAGTGCAGAAAGAATTTCATCAATTTTTTGCTCTGGATTTGTTAAGTCTATTAATGCAGTCCCTGTAACCAAATTTACACTTGCGTCTTCAACATTATTTTGGCCTTTCAAAATTTGTTCAACTGAACGAACGCAACCTCCACATTTCATTCCTTCTACATCTAGTAAGACGGAATGATTATTTGAGTTAATTGTTTTGCGGCTCAAGGATAAAAGTGACGTTATTCCTAAATTAGGCCTAATTACTAATTAGGGGTATCGGTTGATAACAGAAACAATTTATTTAAGAATTCTGTTCCATACATCAATTAATATAGGAATTAAGATTTAGAAAATTAATTTTTAGAATTTGTTGTGCCTCGTAGTCAAAACAAAGACAATTTCATAGATAAGGCTTTTACGGTTCTTGCTGAAACTATCGTTAAGATGATGCCTATTGCTTCGAAAGAGAAGCAGGCTTATATCTATTACAGAGATGGCTTATTAGCTCAAAATGATGGCGATTATTCTGAGGCACTTGAAAACTATGAAGAAAGTCTAAAACTTGAGGATAATGCAATAGATAGAGGAGAAACACTAAAAAATATGGCAATAATTTATATGAGTAATGGTGATGAGGATTTAGCCTTAGAAACTTATATGAAAGCATTGGTTGAAAATCCTAAACAACCATCTTGTTTAAAAAATATGGGCTTGATTTATGAAAAACGTGGACGTATGGCTCAACAAGAAGGCAATAAAGATGAAAGTGACATTTGGTTTGATAGAGCAGCAGATGTTTGGAGTAAAGCAGTTAGGCTTTATCCAGGCGGTTATTTAGATATAGAAAATTGGTTGAAAACAACAGGGAGAAGGAATATTGACATTATTTTATAAATTATATTTGCTTTGATTATTTAATTTTAGTCTGTCTATAACGATAAGGTTTTTGTTAGAGCCTCTTGAATATTTCCTGCTTCTATAAGGGATATTTCATGATCTTGATTTAATTCTTTAAGGTTCATCCCTTTAGGTACAACAGCACAGGTGAAGCCAAGACGCAGAGCTTCTTGAATCCTTGGTTGAAGATGTTTTACAGGTCTTAATTGTCCTCCTAAACCAATTTCGCCAATCAGGACAATTCCTTTTGGTAATTTTATGTTTTTATAGCTTGATACTATTGCAGTAGCTATTCCTAAGTCAGCTGCAGGCTCATCAACAGTTAATCCTCCGGCAACTGCTAAATAACAATCGTGACGAGATAGGGCGAAATTCATATTTTTTTCTATGACAGCCAGGATCTGATGTAAGCGATTACTTTCAACTCCTGTTGCAGTTCTTCTAGGGCTCGCATATGTCGTTGGGTTCGTTAATGCTTGTAAGTCAACGGCGATTGGTCTTGAACCTTCAAATGAAACGATAGTTGCAACACCAGAAGCTGATTCATTACTTAGAAATAATTCACTAGGATTACTTACTTCTATTAATCCTTCTCCTTGCATTTCGAAGACACCTAATTCATTCGTGGCTCCATAGCGGTTTTTAATGGCTCTTAAAAGTCTATGACTTTCAAAACGGTCTCCTTCAAAAGTAAGTACTGTATCTACAAGATGTTCGAGAACCTTAGGGCCAGCAAGGATTCCTTCTTTAGTGACATGTCCAACAATTAATAGAGCTATATTTTTGTTTTTTGCAATGCCCTGTAATACCGCAGAACATTCACGTACCTGAGATACTGATCCTGGAGTGCTTGCTAGGGCTTGATTGTTTAAGGCTTGAATACTATCAATAACGGCAATTTGTGGTTTGAAATCATTTAGCTCTTCTGCGATCTCATCCAGATCTGTCTCTGCTAGAAGATGAAGATTAGATTCAGATTCATTGATCCTTTCCCATCGAATTCTTACTTGATGCGCTGATTCTTCTGCACTGATATATAAAACCCGATGGTTTATACCCATGCAATTTGCGCTTTGTAACAAAAGGGTACTTTTACCGATACCAGGATCTCCTCCTACTAAAACAAGAGAACCTGCAACAATCCCACCTCCTAATACTCGGTCGAATTCTTTGTAACCAGTTGAAATTCTAGATAAAGATTGCTCTCTTTTTAAAGAGATAGGTTCTGAGCGATGTAAAGATAAATTCTGCTTATTTTTTGATCTTTTCTTCTGATTTTTTGTTGTAATTTCTTCTACAATTGAGTTCCATTCTCCACAATTTGGACAGCGACCAAAGAATTGTCTTGTTTCAGCTCCACAGCTTTGACATACAAAAATAGAAAAAGATCTGTTCACGAAGTTGTGTAAAGGAAGTTTTTTGTAGTTGAATAACAGTGATCTTTAAATGTCATGTTGACTTATTCTAAAGATCGACTTTTTTCGCCGCCAAAGCCAAGTTAACAATGACGGCAATCAGTCCATCTAAGGAGACCATTCTTGTTGCTGACGATGAAGCCAGCATCAGGAGGATATTGGAAACCCGTCTTTCAATGATTGGTTATCAAGTGCTTACCGCATGTGACGGTAAAGAAGCGTTGGAACTTTTTAGGAATTGCGAACCAGATTTAGTTGTGGTTGATGTAATGATGCCAAAGTTAGATGGATATGGCCTTTGTCAGGAACTTCGTAAGGAATCTGATGTACCAATAGTTATGTTGACTGCTTTGGGCGATGTTGCAGATAGGATCACAGGTCTTGAGTTGGGTGCTGATGATTATGTTGTTAAACCCTTTAGTCCAAAAGAACTAGAAGCTCGTATTAGATGCGTCTTGCGGCGAGTTGAAAAGGAGCATATAGCTGGGCTGCCTAATTCTGGTGTTATAGCAGTTACAGATCTACGAATTGATACCAATAAACGTCAAGTTTTTAAAGCAGATGAGCGGATTAGATTGACTGGTATGGAATTTAGTTTACTAGAACTTTTAGTAAGCCGATCAGGGGAGCCTTTTAGTAGGGGAGAAATCTTAAAGGAAGTTTGGGGATATACTCCTGAGAGACATGTTGATACAAGAGTTGTCGATGTACATATTTCTAGATTACGTTCGAAGCTTGAAGCTGATCCTGCCAATCCTGAATTGATTCTTACTGCAAGAGGCACAGGATATTTATTTCAACGAATTGTAGATTCTTTGTCTATAGATGGAAATTAAGAACTTTGGATAAAGTTTCTCGTCTTAAGGCTAATAATCGCTCAAGAGCAATCAGGAGATTGGTTATTTGGTATAGGCGCAATGCAGCAGTAACTACATTAGTAGATACTGCAACTACTTCTGCCTCTGCAGCAAGCTCTGTTGCTGGTTCTGTGGTTTCAAATGCCGGTACAGTAGTAACCAATGCAAGTTCCATAGCAAAAAATACTCTTCAGCCATTTGTTTTTGACCCTTTAAGAAGGCTCCAGGGAGGAGAAAATAATTTAGAAAAAATCTCTATTCAAGATTCTGAGCGTTTATGGATAGCAGTAGATGGAATGGGAGGAGACCATGCACCAGGTCCTATCTTGGAAGGATGTATTGAGGCTATTGCTAGATTGCCTCTTAAAATTAAGTTGGTTGGTGAAGTAGAAAAAGTTCGTTCTTCTGCAATAGATATTGGAATTGAGAATTCTCTTGATGAAGCAATAACTAATGGAAATATTGAATTAGTTCCTTCTGCTCAAGTTATTGGAATGGAGGAAGAAGCAACAGCGGTAAGAAAGAAGAAAGATTCAAGTATTAATATTGCAATGGATCTGGTCAAACAGGGAAAGGCTTTAGCAGTTTATTCTGCTGGGAACTCAGGGGCCTTAATGGCTTCAGCTATTTTCCGTTTAGGTCGTTTAAGAGGAATTGATCGTCCTGCTATCGGCGCGCTTTTTCCTACTAAAGATCCTTCTCAACCAGTTTTAGTACTTGATGTCGGAGCAAATATGGATTGTAAGCCAACTTATCTCCATCAATTTGCTTTGCTTGGCAATATTTATTCTAGAGATGTTTTGCAAGTTCAGAAACCAAGGATTGGTTTGTTAAATATTGGGGAAGAGTCTTGTAAAGGCAATGACTTATCATTATCAGCGTATGAACTTTTGTCCCAAGAAGAGGGTTTTCATTTTGAGGGTAATTGCGAGGGCAGGGATGTTCTTTCTGGAAAGTTTGATGTTGTTGTGTGTGATGGTTTTACTGGAAATGTCCTTCTTAAATTCCTTGAATCAGTTGGAAGTGTTTTATTAGATGTTCTCCGTGCTGAATTACCTCGAGGAAGAAGAGGCAAAGTCGGATCTGCATTTCTTAGAAGTAATTTGAAACGAATTAAAAAGCGCTTGGATCATGCTGAGCATGGAGGCGCTCTTCTCCTTGGGGTTAATGGAATTTGTGTAATTGGTCATGGAAGCAGTAAGTCTCTTTCTGTTGTGAGCGCATTGAGATTGGCGCATTCTGCTGCTAGCCATGGAGTTATGGAAGATTTGGAACAATTGCAAAAGCCATTAGCCTTAAGTAATTGAATAACAGAGCTTTAAGTGACGAGAATGTGTTTGACTAAATACATATTGAATTGATTTGAATTTTGATCAGAACACCTAAAAGCCTTTTTGGTGTCAAATTAGTAGGTAGTGGAAGTGCCACACCTTCTCAAATAATTAAAAATGATGATCTTGCTTTTCGTGTAGAGACCAATGATTTATGGATTAAAAGTCGAACGGGTATTTCTCAGAGGCATGTAATTGGAAGAAATGAAAGCCTTAATGATTTGGCTACAAAAGCTGCAAACAGAGCATTAGAAATGGCTGGATGGAATTCTGAGACCATAGATTTATTGATACTTGCGACTTCCACACCAGACGATTTATTTGGATCAGCTCCAAAAATTCAATTTAATTTAGGAGCAAATAAAGCAGTTGCTTTTGATTTAACCGCTGCTTGTAGTGGCTTTCTTTTTTCATTAATAACAGCTTCTCAGTATTTGTTGAATGGCTCGATGCGTCGGGCTTTAGTTATTGGAGCTGACCAGTTAACTAGATGGCTTGACTGGGATGATAGAAGAAGCTGTGTCCTATTTGGAGATGGTGCTGGAGCAGTTGCGATTGAATGTAGTCCAGATAATGATTTAATTGGATTTAGCTTGCGATCTGATGGGGCTAGGGGAAATTGCCTTAATTTGGCAAATATAGAGGAATATGAAGAATTAGTCCCTGGAAAAATTTTTCAGAAAGGAGGATTTTCTCCTATTAGGATGAATGGTAAGGAGGTTTATAAATTTGCTGTTAGAGAGGTCCCTTTGATTTTAGAAGAACTTTTAACTGCTTATAAAGTAGATCCATCAGATTTAGATTGGCTGCTATTGCATCAAGCAAACCAACGTATTCTGGAGTCAGTAGCTGATAGATTTAATATCCCTTATGGTAAGGTCCTATCGAATCTTGCTAGTTATGGGAATACATCTGCGGCTACTATTCCTTTAATGCTTGATGAAGCTGTTAATGATGGTCGAGTTAAGCCTGGTGATTTAATAGCTAGCAGTGGTTTCGGAGCAGGTTTGAGTTGGGGAGCTGCGCTATTTAGGTGGCATGGCCCAATCTAGTGTTCCGATTCATTTATTGATTTCTTATGGCAATTGCTTGGGTTTTTCCTGGTCAAGGATCACAAAAAATAGGAATGGCAGATGCTGTTCTCGGTTTGCCTGGTGCAAAAGAGAGATTTAATTATGCCTCAAACCTTTTAAATAGAGATTTGCTTGCAATTTGTTCTGCAGAGGCAAAACCTTTAAGTCCTAGCGATGATCTGAATCAGACAATCAATACTCAACCTGCGATGTTTGTAGTTGAATCGTTAATTGTAGATGATTTAAAAAGGCAAGGTAGAGAAGCTTCTGTATTTGCAGGTCATAGCTTAGGAGAGATTGTCGCGCTCTATGCAGCAAATGTTTTTGGCATGGAGACGGCATTACATTTACTTAAACGAAGATCTGAGCTTATGGATTCTTCTTCAAATGGATCAATGACAGCAATTTTAGGATTTGATAGAAACCAATTAGAAAATCTTGTTGACTCTACAGAAGGAGTAGTTATTGCTAATGATAATAGTTCGTCTCAAGTTGTACTTTCAGGTGTCCCTGATGCAGTGAACTCAGTCTCCAGTCAGATTAAATGTAAGCGAGCAATATCATTACCTGTTTCTGGTGCGTTTCATTCTCCTTTGATGGAAGTAGCGGCTAAGGAATTTGCTAAAGAGCTAGATAAAGTTGAGTTTAGGGATGCAATTGCACCTGTATTAAGTAATGCAGATCCAAGTCCAACACAAACCGGTACATTATTAAAAGAGAAACTCATTAAGCAAATGACAACTGGAGTGAGATGGAGGGAAACCATGGATATTATGATTGACTTAGGTGTTAAAAATATTGTTGAAATTGGACCTGGCAATGTCTTAAGCGGACTTGCAAAACGTACTCTTAAAGACGTTACAATTAATCAAATTTCATCAACCACTGATTTAGGCCATTGAATTTGATTAAAGTATTCAAATCTTCCGCGAAAACTAATAATCACTCTTTAATAAATACACGGCATAATTTTATTTATTATTTAGTTAGTTATTGTTTTGTTTTTCCCGTTTTTCGACTTTTATTTCGAGGGAGAACTACAGGTAATCGCAATGTACCTCAATCAGGACCTTTAATTGTAGTAGCAAACCATGGCTCAGACTTAGACCCACCAATTTTGGGACATGCGTTAGGCAGGCCTGTCTCTTTTATGGCAAAGAAGGAATTATTTGATATTCCAATATTATCGACCATTATTCGTGCTTGTGGAGCTTATCCAGTTAGTCGAAGGTCAAGTGGTAGGGAAGCAATTAGAACTGCATCAAAACTTCTGGAGGAAGGATATGCTATTGGAGTTTTTCTTGATGGTACTCGCCAAATTGATGGAAGAATTAACAAGCCTAAACAAGGGGCAGCATTGCTTGCTGCAAGCAGCGGTGCATCTTTATTACCAGTCGCAATAATTAATAGTCATCTTGCCTTAGGGAAAAAGTCTAAATGGCCAAGACTTGTTCCTATTCATATGAAAATAGGCGCACCACTACCTCCCCCTTTAAGTAAAAAGAAATTAGATTTAGATCAAACAACAAAAAATCTTCAAAATATAATTAATTCTATGATAGATAAAGATATTTAAATTAGTTTATAGATAAATATCCTGTGGATTAAATAAACTAGATGTTGTCGATTGGCGAAGTTGGGTAAATTGGAAGAATCTCGTTCCATCGACTTTTCTTGTTAATTTGATGTGCTGAAAGAGAAATATGAAGTAGTTCTGATATATCTAGATAAACATCTTCTTCATACTTTATAGCTTTTCCCAAATTCATTTTTCCCTTTAAGAGATGTGGTGGTTCTATTTCAATTACCTTTTCACAATAAGCAATTGAGGGCTTATTTTGTATTTTATATAAACCACCTATTATGCCTTGACGTTTAAGAGATTTAATAATCCAAAATGGTTCATTTGGATTATTAATTTCATTTTTTGAATCAAGCCTTTTGGCCATTAACGCAAAACAGGAAACCCCATCAAGTTCGCAATTTAACTGCTGTGCAATTGTTCTACTGATTGCAACAGCTATTCTCGTCCCTGTGAATCCTCCTGGACCGATAGCTACAGATAAACGAGATATTTGATTCCAGTTTTGAAATGGTAGAACATCATTTATACATTTGAAAACATTATTAGAAAGCTCTCTTCCAGTCTCAAAAACTTTATTTTTTATCCTTTTAGAAGAATCACTTAGATCCATTAAACCTACCCCCAATAATTCAGTTGAACTATGCAAGCTTAAGAGATATTTTTTGCTCAAATCAGGTTGGAAGTTCTTGACCTGGGCATAAACGCAGCCATCTCCCTTGGTCTTTGATAAAACTCTCACATCCCCTCACATCCCATTCAGTTTCAATTTCTTTATTGGGTAAATCTCTGACAATTACATGAATACGAGGATTATTGCCTTGAAAATCTGGTTTTACGGTTAAATGGTTTGCCCCATGTTGACGTTCAATTGCATGGTAAGTCTTACATCGATCTACCCATTTACAGTTTACGCAGATACACATGTCTTTTATAAGGCCTAATTATTTGAATGTTTTGACTAACTCAGAGCAGTTAACCAAATTGCTTTTGGATCGTTTGAATCCATCAGATTGGCCTTTTGCTGTAGAAGATCTTCCCATTGGTTCTGCTCTTGTTGGTGGTGCCGTAAGGGATGGTTTGTTGAATTCTATATCCAAGAATCCCGATTTAGATTTTATAGTCCCGGTTAATGCTGTAATTCTTGCTAAGAAATTAGCAAATTGTTATGGAGGTACTTGTGTAATTTTAGATGAAGAAAGAGATGTTGGTCGTTTAGTAATTAAAGGATGGACAATTGATTTTGCTAGACAAATTGGAAATAATTTAAATGATGATCTTTCTCGAAGAGATTATACGATCAATTCAATTGCCCTTACTTTAGAATCATCTCCTAAAATTTTAGATCCTTTTAATGGTCTCAAAGATTTAAAAGATAATACTCTAGTTGCATTAAGCGAAGAAAATTTAATTGATGATCCTTTAAGACTTATTAGAGGTCTTAGATTAATGAGTCAATTGAATTTAACTATAGAAAGAAAAACCAAAGATTTTTTAAGCCTTCATTCCAAGCTATTGAGAACTGTTGCTCCTGAGAGAATTAAAAATGAAATCCAAAAATTGGTGAAAGGAACTTGGGCTGATGATGCGATTTTTATTTTGGACGAAATTGATCTTTTGGATCCATGGAGAAATAAAAGTAAAGTTTTTATAAGAGAGTTCAATTATTTGCAAGATGCTAAGAATTTTGAATTGCATGAGTTAGAGATTGCATTGCCCTTGGCGAGGCTGGTGCATTTATTAAGTGATAGTGGTTTAGTAAATTTGAAATTTAGTAAAAAAGAAATTCAAAGATGTCAAACTTTACGTAAATGGAAGGGAAGAAACGATGGTCTAGGATTTCAAACTCTTAAAGAATCTGATTTATTTGCATTACATATTGAGCTCGAGAAGTATCTCCCAGCCTTGATTCTTGATTTACCTAAAGATCATCAAGAGATTTGGTTGAGACGTTGGAGAGATAATCAAGACCCTTTGTTTCATCCATCGTCCCCTCTGGATGGGTTGGAACTTCAACGAATTCTAGGTATTGCTGAAGGACCCATTATTGGAGAAATTATTGAATGCCTTTCTTTAGAAAAAGCCTTTAATCGATTGCATAATCCTCAGGAAGCAGTTCAATTGGCTCGTTACTTGTGGAAACAAAAGCAAC
>CETG01430846.1_pt1 | contig 15606 bp, 6 predicted proteins | sample 361471 | NCBI WGS metagenome assembly CETG01 (sample SAMEA2622696, study PRJEB7988) | marine metagenome | isolation source: saline water (ENVO:00002010), including | reverse complement strand
TATAAACGGTTCTATTACTGAAGGATTCCATGAATATGAATGTCTCTCGCCACCAAAAATACGCAACGCAAAACTAGACCCATAAGGTCCGTCTATACCAGTTGTATAGATGTGCGTTGCCATTTACCCTCCACTAAAATAAAAAGGGGATCCAGTACTGAATCCCCTCACCCATAATAATGAAATCAATTGAATTAATCAGTCTAGGCTGACGTTCAGAGTTACTTTGATCTGGTCACCAGCGTTTTGAATAGCGTAAGGACCATTTGTGAACCTTTCAGCGAAGAATATCGCATCATAGAGTGTCACAGAACCTGTACCATCAAGTGCTTTAGTAGTCGTGAAGGTGTTTGCATCAGGTGTCTCAAATACAATGTAAGTACCAGCAGTAGTTGTGGTGTTACCTGTTCCCTGATCGATATAAACTGCGTCGCCTGGTTCTAGACCATGACCTGTAGCAGTTACTTTACTGAAGTCAAACTTAACAACGTCATTACCGTTAGAAGTCTGAATGTTCTCAATAAGAACGTTATTGAGGAATACAGTTACTGTTCCATCTGCATCGTCTGTTTCGTAGTCGATACCAGTAATAACTGTAGCAGCATCGATACCGTTAGGTGTAGTTGTTTGAGAAACTCTCATTCCAAGAGCAAGATCCTCAGCAACGTTTGCTTGGAATACCAAGTCGCCACTAACAGCACCACCGTTTGCCTTACTTAGATAAACTGTAGTACCAACAATTCCAGTAACACGTGCTCCCTGAGCAACGTTAGTTCCTGTAACACGCTGATTAACAGCAATTCCAGTTGTAGATGTAACAACAACTTCGAACTCACCAGCAGTACCAGTAGAAGCAGTAGTTGCAGCAACAGCAGCAAGAGTAATATAGTTGTTACCGATAGTTCCCCTTACACCAGACTTAGAAATCTGTGTTCCAGCAGCAGCAGTACCAGCATCAGCCACACCATGAATGGTTGTAGGCATGTTGTTAGCACGTGAGAGGAAATAACCGTATACGTTACCAGCAGGACCATCAAAGGTGAATGTTTGCTCAGGATAAGAAGCAGTTGTTCTACCTCTACCAAAACTCAATGGTTGTGCAGTGAAGTTACCAGTGTTCTTAACACTTAGGTTAAGTGTAGTACCATCAATGTCAACAACATATGCACCAGTGCCGACAGATCCACCAGTAACATAGTCACCCTTTTTAATACCTGTGTTAGAAGCAACCGTAACTAGGTATGTTCCAGATGTACCATCACCATTAGTTGTTGTAACAGCAGTTGGTTCAGTCTCGATTCCCCAACGGTTACCGTTCAGTAAGATACCATATTGCTGTGCATAATCCTGATCAGTTCTATTGTTAATGATTCCAGGATAACCTGTAGTAGGTCCTGAACCGTAACCGTTAGTATTGTTATCGGTATATGGTTCGAAATATCTTGTTTGAGAGGGAGTATCACTCTCAGCAGGATATGTATCTGTAGTGAACAACTTAAGAATAAGGTTCCTAGGGATATTCTGTGAATAATTCAGCAGATTCCTTAGAGAATCAATTTCGCCGTTGTCGGTGACTAAGAGTGCCATTGTTTTCCTCTGTCCTAATTACGTTGCTATGTATGATTATTTATAACCACCAATTATTTATAATTTTATCCTCAATGCAACACTAGCCTTACTTATGTTCAGGACATGGTTTACATTGAATCTAAAAATGTCTCCAGCATTAACTGTGGTGTTCCAAGTCGAAAGATTATCATCCTTCGCCTTTATTTCTGTACTGGTATTTAGAATACCTAATTTTGGTGTTTCTGTTCCTGTTATCGAAGTGAAGTTAGGATAATCATCATAAGCACACTTCAATATATCTATTTCAATATTACCTGCGATGTCTGCTACTAGAATCCAAGACTCGATAGTACCAGTAACATCTATTGCCATATCACCCTTTGGTCCAATTGCCATTGGAAATGATCCAGCATCAATAACAAAATTCAAAGTTCTGGTTAAATCTGCCGTAGTAACTAAGGCAACACCAGAAAATCTTTGACCAGCAGTAGGTGGAGTAGTAAAAACAATCTGATCATTAGAAACAATGTAGTCTGTATTTGGTTTAAGAACTACATCATTAATAGAGATCAACAATTGTTGTTCATCTATTGGTGTATAAGGAGATCCATCAACAGAAAGACTGAATTGATCTTCTACACCATTAAATCCACCAGATATATCATCAAGTATTAGGTTTGTATACTGTGTAGACTTGGTTGGAATTTGATAATTAACATCCAAGTTATACGCAGGGTTCTCTCTCAGAGCAACACTGTGTTGCTGAGATCCAACTCTAACGGTATACTCTGCCATTATGACGATACTCCAGGATTAACTTCCACCAATCCTTCAATAACTCTTGTCTTGTATCCTGTTGGAGCAGTCAAGAGAATGTCATAGACATATCTTCTACGGTCTAAAGCACCTGTTTCTGTACTATTCATAGATATACCAATCTCACCAGCAGTTCGATTGACAAATACCAAAGGTACAGACACGCTAGTAGAACTAGTGTAGCTTGTTTTAAAAGCTGCTTCACCAGTATATCCTGTCATGTTGAGTGGCGTACCATCTTTATTAGTAATAAAGAAAGTCACGTCATAGTTAGCATGACGGTCAACGACTATATTTACAGGTATCGCTGCCATTAGACTCTAGAATTTCTTTTATTTAGTCTTCTTTGCTGGTGGTGGTAGTTTTCCACCATTAGCCGCAAGTTCATCTGGATCAGGAGATTCCAGAAGATCTAGTGTTTCCAACCCACCAATAATTTTGATTCTATATTCTTTCAGTTCAGTAAGACTCTTTTCCTGTGTGGTGATTTTAGTCTCTGTCTCACCTAATTGTCTTGTGAGTTCAGCTCTTATTTTACTTGCTTCCATAACAAATCATTAAAATATTATTTATGTTGGCTTTGTGGGCCATGCCACATCAGTAAGTCCAGTAGTAGTAGTTGATATATCAGTATTAGCAGGAAGATCTCTCAATTCCTGTCTATATGTTTGCCACTTAGTTTTAATTGCATCTGGCACATCACCTTGTTGTGTCCAATCAGTTGTGTTCAACAATGCATTTCTTTCTGCTCTTAGATTTTCAAACTTTTCTTCATCAGTTAGAACTCTAGATAATTTTTGAGTTGTGAAATTAATACCATCATGCTCATCACCAATATCAACAATAGCATGTTGTTCTACTTCTACTTTAGTTTGACCAGCAGGAGCAGCCCAGTCAACAGGTGCTTTGACAATATTGACTACCTTCCCACCTTCAATTAATGCATATCGTTTTGCATTAGGATCTGTCAAATCGTTAATCATTTGTGTCATTTTAGAACTCGTAAATTGTACATATACCATCTATGGCAGTGCCACCCTGAGCCCAGTTAGTATTGTTACTAGCAGCACCAGAAGCACCACGACCCCAGTTAGAACCACCTGATGCAGGAGATACTGGGAATCCAGGTCTTCCACCTTTACAAGTGCTGCTGCCCTCTACAGCATGACCATTGGATCCATCCATACCACGCATAACAGCAGTAGTGTCACCATCATATGTAACCCAAGTACCATTACCTGGACCACCACCATCACCACAGACAGTGCTTATTCCATGGAAGATACTACCATTACCACCGTCAGCAGATAGGGAAGGACCAGTTCCTCCTGATCCTGGACTGAAGGTGCTACCACCTCCATTACCACCATTATTGATACCAGATGCAGGACTAGATCCAGCAGAACCGATACTCCAACTCATTGTTCCAGTACCCATTTCTGCTTTACTATAGAACCACATGACTGCACCGCCACCACCACCGCCACCAGTGGCAACACCTTGAGTTGAAGTTCCTAGAGCAACACCTGCTCCTCCACCTCCTCCAACAACAATAACTAACCAACCATTAGCATTACTGTTAATAGACAGTGTACCAGATGATGCAGATTGATGAAGTCTCATTACACCTGCTGAACCACCACCAGATCCACCTGTAATACTGGTGATTCTACCATAAGTATCAACAGTTACTGACGATGGTGATGCATATGTTCCTGATGAAACTCCACTGGTAGATAGACTTAATGATCCTGAAGTTGTTATAGTACCACTTATTCCTGTGCCACCTGTAACCTGAGTAACAGTTCCACTACCAATAGTAACTGTTTGATTCGTCCAATAAGAACCATTCCATCTTAAGAACTGATTATTTGAAGGTGATCCTGATATAGTTACATCTTGAAGATCTCCAATAACAGAACTACTTAAATTAGTAGTTGGAGTAATCCAATTTAATGAAGTACCAGTACTAGAAAGTACCTGACCAGAAGTACCCTTATCACCTTGAGCATCTTTTATTACACCATTAATCTCTATGCCATCGGCATGTGTTTTTAATTTCCACGTTCCTCCATGGAATAAATCAACACCAGCACCATCATTACAGAAGACATAATTGGTTCCAATCATATCTGCCATCTTTATGTTGCCATATGCTTGAAGATGTAATTCTCCTCCAGCAGCAGCATTTTGTATAGCATAGGTTCCTGTTTGGTTCCTTAGACAAGTAGAAGATCCACTATGGAATGCTTCCCAGTCACCATCTTCTCCAATCATAATATGAGCATCAGTACCAGTTGTAGTACTATCACGTGGCATTATTATTTGTCCATTTACAAACAACTGATCAGCTGACTTATCCCATGTAAACTTAGGATCACCTGCTAAAGCATCATTATCATTAAATTGAACCTCTGTGTCATTTCCACCAGCACCAGCACCACTAGCATCTGCTTGGTTAGTCCACTTGCTAGTAGATTGATCCCATTTGATTACCTGACCAGCAGTAGGGGAACCAGTAATAACAACATCACTTAGATCTGCAAGAGCAGAAGTACTATCTAAGAAATCACTTAAATCTGGTGGAGTATATGTGAATACACCGTTTGTGTTATTATATGAAATAGAACCATCACCAGATGCTGTTCCTTCACTACCTACAGAAAGTGAACTTAGTGTTAGAGCATTAGTCCATGCTACACCTGTTGCTGTAGAAGATAGAACCTGACCAGATGAACCTGTGTTAGTACCATCATGGATAGTGGAACTAGACAAATCTAGTTTTGATGCAACCTTGACACCATTAGCATCATTAATGGTTAATTGAGTACTTCCTGTTCTGTTTTTAACTACAACCTTACCATTACTACCATACAGAATGTTTAAACCATTAGCACTAGCATCATCTATAAATGATGTACCACCAGATGCCGTAGTATGACTAATATACAATCTAGGTGCATATGATCCACTGTCTCCACCGAAACAAGCACCACCAGTATAGAAATCTACATTTGCACTTTGGCAATCTAAATTACCACCTAACTGTGGAGAAGTATCTTCTACAACATGATCAAGACCACCTGATGAAATAGTTCCATTTACCCAAGCTGTACCATTCCATTTCAATACTGAATTCTGTGCTGGTGATCCTGTTATAGTTACATCATCAAGTTCTCCCATAGAGAGACCAGTTACGTAACTACTAAGATCTGGAGGAGTATATGTGAATACACCATTTGTGTTGTTGTATGCAAGTCCACCACCACCTGAAGCAGTAGCATTGGAACCAACAGAGAATGCTGTTAGGTCTGTACTTACAGAAGAAAGATCAGGAGGAGTGTATGAGAACACACCATTTGAAGAGTTGTAAGATAACGCTGCTGTGCCTGCTGTGTTAGTGGTTACAGAAAGATCTGTTAATGATATACCAGAACCACCTGTTGCTGTTTGGTCAGCAGCAGCAATCCATTTAGATGTACCAGAATCCCATTTCAATACGTGTCCATCAGTAGGGTTTCCAGCATTAACGTCAGCAAGATCGTTAAGGTTCTCAGAACTAATGTCTATTGAAGTTAGATATGTACTACTATCAACAGAACCATCTGCCTTTAAGAATTGTGATGATGTTCCGCTTGTCTTAACAAATTTGTTACCAGTTATATCACCAGTGGATCCATCAATCTGTGCTCTCCATACGTTAGTAGCGAGGTTACCAATATTAAGTCCAACACCATCAGCAGTATTAATTCCAACACCAGAAGAAGCATTTAAACTGATAGCATAACCTCCAGCATTTTGTACATCTAAACGAGCAGCACCGCTACCACCAGTAAAGATAGTTGTTGCAACATTCGTTGTTGCTCCATTAGTTGTAACGTCCTGAAGATTTGCTGTCTCAGTATATTCAGTTAGATAACCAGATAGATCTGGAGGTGTGTATGTTAGTACACCTGTACTATCATCATAGGATATACCACCATCTCCAGCCGCAACACCTTCTGCACCAACAGAAAGATCTGTCAATTGAATAAAGTTACCTACAACTGCTGGACTGAATGTGAATACACCAGTTATATTATTGTATGAAAGTGATCCACCACCACTAGCAGTACCATTAGCACCTACATAAATATCTGATAATCCTATACCTTCTCCTCCTGAACCACCTGCACTAGAAGCATTTACCCACTTACTAGTAGCAGCATCCCATTTAATAGTTTGTGTATCTTGTAGAGATGTAATATTAACATTGGCAAGATTATCTAAGTCAAAATCTAACCAATCAAGACCAGCAGCTCCATTAGCACCTAATACCTGTCCTAATGTTCCTTTATCACCACTAGCATCCTTTATGGTAGTACCAGCATTGAAGTACAGACAATTATCTGATTTATCCCAAACAAGATCATTAGTACCACCCTTAAATGTAGCATCACCATCAGTAGTTGATCCATCAGAAGTGACAGTACCAATAACATTTAATCCAGTAGATGTCAATTCTGCTACTGTGCTGCCACCAGTAATCCACATGAGATTATCTGATATTACATCAAGACCACTATTATTTCCGTTGTATATAACTTTCGAACCAGCAGCATTATATCCAAGTGTTGCATATTGTGATGTTCCAACTGAGAACTGTCCAGCATCAGAAACTATTAAATTACCTGCTGTTATATCTGTGGTAGTTACTGGATCTTCATCACAAACATCTTGAAGATCTGGAGTTACACCACCACCATCATCGGCAATGACAAATGAAGATGCTGAAGCATCATATTTAAGTATCTTACCATCTTGTACTCCAGTTGTGTCAACATCAGAATGATCATTAATACTATGAGTTGGTAATGATGTTAAGAAACCAGATAAATCTGGTGGAGTATATGTGAATATACCTGTGGCATTAGCATATGATAATGATCCACCAGCAGAAGCAGTAAGAGTATTGACAGAAAGATCTGATAATGCTACGTAGTTACTTACATCCTGTGGTGTGAATGTGAATACGCCAGTTAAATTATTATATGAAAGTCCTTGATTACCAGCTGGCATCTGAGTAACAGAAAGATCTGTTAAAGCAATCCAGTTAGAAGAGTTATCTGTTACTACACTATAATTTCCAGCACCATCAGTCTTCATCAGACCAGCACTAGTGAAGTCTGCATCCTGAATAGCATCACCAATTGATGTTATAAAGTTTGATAAATCTGGTGGAGTATATGTCAGTACACCAGTAGTATTATCATAAGTTAAGTTAGCAGTACCTGCATTCAGTTTGGTAACTGATATATCAGTCAGTTCGATGAAGCTAGAGTTCAGAATCGTCTGATTCGTCACAAACGTATCAAACTCAGACCCTATCTGGTTTATCTTCTGCCTTTGAACTTCAAAGGTATCAGTCTTATTAACTACTATGGCTGCCATCGGACTTTATCAATTGTTTTAAGAGGGTCTTGAGTTCATGTAGTTCACTTTTAACATAGTCCAATTCATGCTCCATATTACGGTACTTGTTTCTGGATGCTTTATATTTGGCGAAGGAAGACCTGTCAGTATTTATTATTGCACCTGTATTTACATCACGATATAGATGGTCTTCATTCTCAACTTTCAAATGATTCATATCAATAAGATGCTACTGCCCTCATATCTTGAATCTTAGGAACGAATGCAGGATTATTAGATTTCATAACAATCTTAATTGCATAAGAAGAAAATTCAGGTAGATTTTCTATGCTGTAAGATAGTTCTTGATATGATGATTGTTTCTCTGTAATACCACTAATAGAATTTTCAGAAGAAGCAATAGTATCAACATCAGGTTCACCTGAAGTATTGAAATAAATCCATTCAATATCTTCGAAGTTTTCCTGTGAGGAAGACTTCTTGAGTTTATAAAGTATCTGTAAATTCTTAGTATCAGTTACATTAGCAGTAAGTTTTACATCAATAGATGTAGCTGGATTTTCAATAGAAATCTCTTTAGTGACATATTTAGAAATTCCAGAACTATTCTTAGACTGTAACTCAGAAATAAAGTCAATACCATCATCGTATGATACATGAGAGACTTCAATGAAACTTGCTTCATCTACTGGTTGATTTGGATATGAAATTAAATCACCAACTCTAAAGATATCATTCAACTGATCATCTACACTAGCATTTCTATCAAAACTACTACTATCAATAAGTCTTCCAGTATAATCATTATTAATTGGTTGCTTATCATTAACAGTAGTTAATTGACCAGACTTAGTATTCCACAATACTATCTTACCAGAAATCTTATTGTCATATGTTTGAGCTGGAACTGATGGGTTCCTTGCAGTTACATATGTTGGAGGTGTAGTAGTATTTGGTATATCAAACTCAAACTTAGTGAGACCACCTGTTCCAACTTTAATATCACCAGCAAAAGTATCACTACTAAATGTCAATACTTCTCCAGCAACAAATGTATTAACAGTTGTTATTTTAACAAACACAGTACTACCATCAACCTTGACAATAGTTCCTTCTGCTTTAGATGTAACACCAACAATAGTTTGACTATCATTGATTATTTCAGCACCTTGTAGACCAGAAGCAGTGAATGAATACACAGGCAAGAAAGTTACAATTTGATTCCTTCTACCATAACGATCCTCTGAACCTGTAGCAGATTCAATACGATTAGTAATAGTCTTGACAGATGCTCTTGAAAGATCAATAACTGGTGAAAGATGAGTGACAGTACTTGATAGATCAAGTTTATAGAGTAATGAATTGTCAATACCATTAGCAGTTTCATTAATCTTAGAAGCAACAATCTTCTGATTAATGAAATAGAAGTCTTCATTTAAGAAAGTCTTCTCATAATCAGTTTGTGAGTATGATACAAAGGTTCCAACATTATCATCTATTGGTGCAATATTTGTAGTCTTAACAAAACTATCAATCTTAGTTTGACTGAAAGTTAAGTTGGATACAGAAGCAAATACCTTTTCAAACTTTCTATTGTATGTCGCTAGTACATTTGTACCACCACCAAAGGAATTACCAGATGCCCTACTAGCTCCAGTGATGTTATAGTAATCAACACCAGTATTAGAAACCTTATAAAGATTACTGTTGAGTGAGGAAGCAGTTACACCACCAACATCAACTGCATTCTTGAAGTAAACCCATGACTTATCAAGATCAAAACCATTGTCTCTATGATTAACCTTAACAACATAATTGTTATTCTTGAATAGTGTTGATGTAGCAGTAGTATTTGCTTCTGCATTAGTTTCAATAGGATGATGGTCAAGTGCTTCAAATCCTAGATCAGCATTAGAAAGTAGTAAACTTGCAGTTCTGCTAATATCAAACTCTGCACGATTCAATACAAACTTAACATCTTCAAATATATCCTCAGTCCAATCACCTGTGTTCTGTGATCTGAATAGAGATCCCAAAGATGGTTGAGTTGTAACAATTTGACTAGTAGCAATTTCGACTCCACCTAATTGAGAAGACCATAATTCATAATCAACTGAGTCTGTCTCAATAGCAAGAGCATATTCAGTATCGTTTTCAAGATATACAGGGAAATCAAATTCAAACTTAGTAGGAGTTATAGATTGTGTTTCTCCTTCTACATCAATAGCAACACCCATTCTAACTGCTGGTGTATCAATAGTAATTTGAGATTCAATTACAGCACCAGCATTACCAGATCCTGTTCCTCTAAGAACAATAGATGGTGGTTCAGTATAACCAGAACCAGAAAGTGTCATCTCTGCATCATATACAAGACCCTGTGAAACTCTAACTGTAGCAGTAGCATTACCACCACCAGGAAGTTGTGGACTTTCAATAGTGATAATAGCAGAATCATATCCACTACCTGTATTAACAACATTCAATCCAGTTACACGACCAGAATCCTTAGCAATAGTTAATGTAAATTCTGTATTGTTAGCATTATTATTTTGTGTAATAGATGTAACGTTTAATAGTTCATCTTGTACAAAGTTCTTACCGTTGTTGTTATCCAAGACAACTGTATACACCTGATCATTCGTGAGTGTATATAAACCTGTTGTACTAGCAACAATCTCAATATTATTCTTATCAATTACCTTACTGATAGGACCAGAAGCATTTGATTTAGATCCAGTTACACTTTCACCTTTAGTAATCGTAAGTGTATCACTTGCGACTACTTTTAAGAATGTCTCTGGTGTCAATACCTTTTGAGTACCAGGAATAATGTTCTTACCTGGCTTTCCACTAACAACATCAGTTAGATAAACTCTCAATGGAATATTATCACTCTTCTTATTAAAGAATAGATCTAGACTTGTTACAAATGCACCACCTTCAAACCCATCAACCAAGAATGTTTGAGCGAATGGATTTGGTCTTATAGGATTCTGTGTATTGCTTCCTACAATCTGTGTACCTTCATTTGCTTTAAAGAATGCAGGTCTTGTAGATATAATAGAAGAAGGATTCTCAGGTACTATACCAGTAGCATAGAATTTTACTTCAGCGAATGTCTCTACAGACTCTGTTTCGGCATCAGTTGAACTAGATGTAAATCTGATTGTCTTAACACCTGTGCTGAACCTTAATTCATCAGCATCTGTATCATATGATACAGTATCAACACTACCAGACCATACAGCATTCTCTCTAGGTGGATTACCAGCAGGAATAAGGACAACACCACTAGCATTACCATTATTATCTGTAGTAATAGCACCATTAAATGCTGATAATGAGTTAGCAGCAATACCAGTATACTTAAGGTCAGGATTTACCCATCTAGCAATATCTCTACCTTCCATAAAGACATAAACCCTTGTATTTGGTTTTAGTCTATTAATTTTAAATTTAACAGGAATACTTCTAGCAAAGTATGACAATGATGTAGCAACAACATTTGATCCTACACCCTTAGTTACTAGTCCCTTACCAACTTCATTGTTTTGTGGACTAATATTTGAAGATGTACCTACACTAGCAGTAGCAACATTAGAATCTGCAATACTAGAGTTAACTTCTGCAAATGATCCAATATTATAGAATGCTTGGTTAGCACCTAACCAATTAACTTTATATGAATTATAAAGACTTGAGAATGCTTCTTTTAAGTTTTCCTTAGCAAGGAAAATAGAATATAGATTAGTGTTGTTATCTGTTACCAAAGGTTCAACACTGCTGTCATACCAAGAATCTACATTAGGACCAATAAAGGAATCACCAACATATTGGAGAACAACAAATGGGTTAGGATTAACTGTCTTAGTAGCAAAGTTGTTTCCTAGTAATTCTAATTCGTGATATGGTAGAGTAACTACATCACCAGACTTCTGATATCCAGAAACAGATCTCTGATCATCTCTAGTATTAACTTCAACTAGATCAATAGAGTCTTCTTTTGCCTGTGAACGCAATACAGATTGTTGTGTATCAATAGAACACTTATAATCTAATGACTTTAAGGATCCAATCCTATGAGTCTCAAAATTGTCCACAATGAAACCACTCTTAAAGCGATTAACACCAGCAGAATCAGTAATCTGCATATTCAGTGCTTGTTGCTCAAGAATGCTTAACGTTGTGTAATATTCTAGTCTCTCGATACGTTTCTCCAACTTACCAATGTCACGCATTGTGTAACGACGGTTATCGACTGGAGTAATCCTTACATCCTTACCTGTCTCTGTGAAAGCAGGGATGTACATATAATACAATGCAATAGCATCACTAATAACATCTGGTTTAGATGGGTTGAGTGATGAATTACCTTGTTTAATAATGAATTGACCTTTCTTATTCAAGAACAATCCATCAATCCTATCAAGATATTGTGTCTGTGTGAATGAGAATGTATATTCTAATCCAACATCAGGAGCAGGAGTACTAGAAACAATACCACCAGTTCCAGTGAATGATCTAGCATTAGGTGCAGACAACAATGATGTATTCTGATATCCACCTATGATTGCATTGTTATCTACTTTAGGTCTAAAGTCTAGAACATCCTTAAGTGATATCTTACCAAGTACAGGTGAGTTAAATGATGGAATCTCTTCAGAACCAACACCAGCTTCATGTAAATATGAATCAACAGTAATGAAATCACCAGAAGTATGATCAAAGTAATCAAAAGCAATTACTAGTTGACCTACTGGTGCTTCGAAACCTGGTTTGATGACAAGTCTAGAGATATCATATATTGTGTCTCTTTGACCATCGTCAAATGTAAACCTATTAGTAACATCAGTACCAGTAACTAAGTTACCTGCTTTATCAACTACAGGAGGTGTTGAAGTAGATCCTTCATAGACATACCTCAAGTTAAATGCATCGGCATAACTGTATACATCTAAAGACTCTGTATCGTAGTCTCTACCTCTAAAAGGTATAATTTTATCTCCAAGAGCTTCAACAATGATTCTCTTGTTTAAATTTGCTGTCTTAAGTCTTGGTTTTGCTTTAGTAACTTCAAGAGTAGCAGTTAACTTAAGTGTTGGATATGTCGTATATGATGCAGATCCAAAATAGTTTGCAGGTAGATTCAACTTAACACTACCAGATGTCAAACCACTAGCAGCATCAGTAGATGCCTTTATCTCAACTTGATCTGAAGTAATGTAAACTATATCACCAGCAGTAACATCAGGAGCATCTCCTGGATCAAGTATTGTAATTAAGAAGTTGCTTTCACTAAATGATACAAATCTTTGAGTTCCAAATGGGAGTTGAGCAGCAAAAGTAATAGCACCAGAACCACCAGAACCAGTAGATATAAAATCTCTTCTGAGATAGTAGGTAATCTTGGAATCATCAGGAGATGCAACAATAGAACTTATCTGATTAGAACCAGTCTTATAAAGTAAAGTTCCTTGATTGAAATTCTCAATAGATGGTCTTACTCTAACAACACTAGCATTAGTAACATCATTAGGTAATGATCTATCTAAGTAGATCCTTGATTTATATACACCAGCAGGTTTAGTAGATTGTTGTACAACACCTCTTACAAGATTTCCAGTATCATCTGTAAACTGAACTAAATCTCCATGAATAACAAATGTTGTTGCATCTCCACCAAATCCTGTACACTCAATATACTTTCTTCCTTTGTTTCCACTGAAAGTAAAATCAGTTACTGAAACAACCTCAGAATACTTCTCTTTATTAATCTCAATATCTGCTGTGAATGTATTAGCATTACCAGATCCAAATTGAGAGTAGAATGATTTAACATTCTGTGGGGTATATGTTGTAACAGCATTTCTTACCAATACTGGAGTTACAACTGCTTGACTAGTAGCAGTAGGATCAACAATTTCAACTAATGGTGGTTGTGAGTATTCAACTAAAGCAGCATCTCTATTAACAATAGAAACTCTCCATACTAACTGATCACCACTAACATCAACCTTTATTTTTGAATTATCATACTCAACACCATCAACTCTAATAGTAGCATCAAGTGCATGATTTGCTCCTCTACTATTAACAACAAAATGTGATATGGTATTGTCTTTAGCGATCCTTAATGTATTACCACTTTCATCAGCAATAACTTCACCACTCTTAAATACACCAAATAAACCTTTAACCATAAGGGTTTTATTTGAAGTATAGGATCCTGTAGATGTTCCTTCTATGACACCATAAGCACCACTAGTAAGACCTCTAACATATTGTCCTGGAGTGAAACTTCCAGAAATAGAAATCTTATCATCTAATTGTATCTTAGTGAAGAAGTTTGGATCAAAGTAAGATAGTCCAAATGTACTATTATATGTTGCATCACCATTTGATAGTCTTCCTTTAGATACAACAATATCAGTATCAGAATTGAATCCAGCACCTCTCTCCAATAGAGTATAGTTACTAGGTTTTGCTATACCTATGACTGGAGTAATTGTGTCGTTGTAATCAACAATCTTACCAAAAGGAACAGAACCAGGTGTCTCAGCATCATTCTCATTGATGTAAATAAACCTGTACTTATTAGCATCAGTCTCATCATATTCAATAAGGAAATCATCTAGAAGATCTTTCTGTGCAGTTACAGTTATCTCTAGGAATGTAACTGTATCATCTGGGTTTGCTTCTATTCTAGGAACTTTAGAATAAGATAGGACATCAAAACTATTTGCTATAATAGTAGTTCCACGTGATTGAATATACCAAAGAGTTGGAATACCATCAGCAGTAGTTCTAAAGTTAGCACCAGTAAGACCTGCTACACGTGTTGCATAGTTATTATCAACTTCAATATAGATTGTTTTGATACCTTGATTAATATCAAAGAAAGAACCTCTCCTATTAATAGTCTGCTTAGGATCAGTATCCATCTCAGTATTATTCATACCAATAGATCCGTCATTAAATGCAGCAGACAGAAATACATTAGGGTATGATGTAAGTTCAGATCCTTCTGAGTTTACTGGTATCGAACTGTAGTTATTAGTAATTCTATAGGTTGGTAGACCTTTAGTTTTAAGACGTATATCTTCTCTGTTTAGAGTTTCACGTGCTTTATCAACGTCAATATATTTGGTCTCTTTGTTGACAATCTCGTAACCCTTAATATATGCCTTACCTGGACCAACACTAGCAACTAACTTCTTACCAGCATCAGATTCAGATAAACCATTTACTAGACCCTCTGCATCCTTTCCATAGATACCAAGATTACCATTCTTCTGATAATACTCCCTTACATCAAGAGAGAAGTTGTCAACAACATAATCACCAGACTCATCATAAGTTCTACGTGCAAGAGTCTGTTCTAATAGGTTATAATCAGTTTGTGTTACTTGTGTTTGTACTACACCATTCTTTATTTGGAGTAGTTTTATAAAATTCTTATCTGTCTTCTCGTCTAATGAGTATACAACGAGACTCAACTTGATACTTAACCTATGTGCTCCAGGCGCAGAATAATTTGAAGATCCTATTGAATTGTCATATAGACTTGCATCTTCTTCAGGAGTTACAATACTCTCATTGATTTTAAATCCAACTTTAGCAGATGGAGAATCATAATATTTGTCGATGACCAATAACTGTGCATCGTTCCTTACAAAATAACCATTAACAAAGTAAATACCTTCTTCTACTTTAACAGCAGAAGCATATCCCATTGCAGGACTCTCTAATGACGACGATGTACCTGTGTCAGGATCAGTAATAGAAATACTAGTAGGAAGTACGCTT
>CETG01188101.1_pt1 | contig 15637 bp, 2 predicted proteins | sample 361471 | NCBI WGS metagenome assembly CETG01 (sample SAMEA2622696, study PRJEB7988) | marine metagenome | isolation source: saline water (ENVO:00002010), including | reverse complement strand
TTTTGTAAAGAGTCAGATGATTTAATTAATTCAGCCGCAGCTTGTTTTGCTTCTTCTGGCTCCCAAAGTCCCCGTTGTCTTAATTCAGCTCTCAACGTGTCAAAAACTGGCCAGATCCGAACACGATTTTGTCTGGTTAGACGTGTCCCTCGGCCTACTCGTCTGGCTGCGATGTAATCAGGAAGTGATCTACAACCATTTGCGAGTACAACTTCTTTCCACTCTTCTTCATAGAAACGACGGCCTAAGCCTAAAGACGTATCTTCCATTCCCATCGCCATCTCCCAGCAAGCATCTTTTGTTTTCGCATCAAAGGCACATACAGGAAGACCTTGGCTTTTAAGAAATTTAATTACCCAGCCATCAAGATGCTGTACATCAATTAGTTGCAACTCTTCTGGCGTGCAGATTTTGGTTAAATTATTACGGATGTCGGTGGCAAGATTTCGAGTAAATGTAGTAAAAAGAATTCTCCCTGGGTTGCCATTATGGATAAGTTGTGTAGCTAGCCAACGAGCTTTATGCATCGCAACAACAGTTTTACCGGTTCCGGCTCCACCAAGGACTCGTACTGGGCCATTCCAGTCGCGTTCTACTAAAAGTCGCTGGCTTGGGTGAAGGAATACCCTCCATTGCTCCAATGGTGCAGAAAGCATCGCTTCTAATACATCGTCATCGGTAATGACCATAAACTCAGCCTGGCTTTCAGGTCTGTCCAGTGCAGAAGCGACATCGGCGGTATCAACATTTGCTCTACCATTGTTTGATATCTCATCTATTACTTCTTCAATTTTGTAACCATCAGCAAGCAAGATTAGGCCTTCTACGCAACTTGGTGGTAACCATTCGATAAGCCGACTTAGGGCTTCTTCTGTATGGCAAGCACGCACAGCGGGCAAAAGGACTTCCGGAACCCCGAGTAGCATTAGCTGATCGTTATTACAGCTAGCAAAGAGAGAGGAATCCTGAATTGACTTGATTGATAAATTCTCTGCCGGCTTCGCTTCAATTACTTTAGATACGGCTTCCTCAGCAGACTCAACATCCACGATTTGAAGAGCTCCAGATACACGATTGACGTGGCATGAACGACGTTTCGCCCATTGGTAAGCATCATCATGTTTATCTACCCAAAGCAACACATATACGTTGCCCTCGTCTGGTGCCCGAACTATGCAACGAATCTCCTGATCGACACGCACAGAGCGAATTAAACTATCTTTTCCCCCTTCAATGTGTTCATAGTTGAGCCCAGTACTACGAGGGTTGTCACGGAACTTGGATAGAAACGAGGCAACCTTGCCTCGTGATTTATCTGGCAATTTATTCAGGCTTTTGAAAAAGGCATTTGAAACGGCAACGGTAAGGCGGGATTGATTCATGGAATGATTGAATTGCTAAGTTAAATGACGAGTAAGTGGGTTAGAAAGCTTCAATGATGGCTCGTGCGATTTCGTCAGGAGAGTTATCAATAGACCAATAACGCCATCCTGCTTGTTCAAATGCATTAACGTCATCTATTTGAGTTACTACAGCAAGTTTTTTTTCGGGCCAGGCTAATTCGGCTTGTGCAATCACCTCTCCTTTTTTACCTTCTAACTCAAAAAACGCTTCAGGGAGGGAGACGGATTGGTCACGGTTTAATTCCTGGATGGCATCAAGAATCGGGCGACATTCCCGAGAGATTAATGAGCTGATCTCAAGCCAGTTTTTCAAATCCTTGGAAGAAAATAGCTGGCCATCTGCAGGAGTTACATTATATCGATCAACTCTTACCGGGGAGAGGCTAATCGAACTGCTTTGTTGCTCTCCAGTCCAGCCTGGGGTTGTGATCAGTAGGTGAGGTAAAAACTGAAAAAGGTTGACTTGACGAATCCACTCTCTCCAAATTGCTTGCTGATGTGGGGAGTCGTTGGATGGTACTGGATCAAAATGGGTTGCACGAAAACTTGACTCAGGGTCAAGTTTCTTATGCAAATTAAGGTCTCCGATATTTATTATTGTTAAACCATTTGCGGGCTCAATCACGTTACCAAAAAATCCTTTATCGCTGTTTTGGCTTTTCCATTCGGCAATGTGTCCTTGTAGATTTAGGTCTTCAATTTTATTAGTAAGTCTTTGATCTGAAATTTGAATATTCTCCAATTGAGATTGAGAGAATTGCTGAGCGACACCTTGCCAGAACTCTTCAACTGGAAGTGCCAAGTAAGTCATCAATAATTCAAGACTGCCCTGACATTGAATATCCAGATTAGAGATGGGATGAATCAGGGATTGCTCATCAATTTGCTGTAAAAGAGAGCTAGGCAGCCATTTTTCAAAAGGCTTTTCTCTTGTTAGAACTCCCCTCATTTGCTTGGATATATGCTGCAGACCATTTGGCTGAAGAGGTTTCTGAACGGTAGGAAGCTTTTCTACTACATCATCCCAAGTAAGAGCCCAGAACAGGTAGGTATCGCTACGCTGTAAGGCCATTCTCTGCTCCGCGTCTTTAGCCAGACGTCCACGATGGTACTCCCATCCATCGGTATATATCGCAACTGGTTTACCTCCTGCTGTTGGAGTGAGCAAAAAGTCAGCTCTTGAGAACACATCCACACCCTCTTCATCTCCAATGGGAACTTGAAGTTCCAAGGTCCAGCTGATACTTTTTTGTCCGTTATTGAGAATAAGCCGATAACCCTTGCGCCCATTTATTACATCATCACGAATTGAGTGCTTGACACCTTCAGGTAGACCTTTGCCTTCTTTTAATTTCTCGATGAAACGGAGTTCTAACTCACTTTCAGCTCTTGTATTGATCTTGATTTCTGAAAGACTACTCTCCGATGCCTGTAATTCATCCCATCGATTAAGGATAACTTGTAGCTGATCAATAGCTCGGATTTTGCTCGTGTGTTCTCGATCAAAACGTTGACGATACTGGAAGATACAGCGATAACATCCATCGCTACATCGACAAGTCTTCATCGCCATTAATGATTTTTTAAAGACAGATCGTAAATCTTTACCACCAGATTCAATTAACTGACGAAGATAACCTGATCCTCCTGGAATGGAGTCATAAAGATACAAAAAAGTTTTGCGTTGTCGACTATCAGGCTGAGGTTCATCTCCAATTGCTGATTGAAGATGATTTACTTTGCCGCCAAAGTGATTCTTAAGTCCAAGATGCAGGGCACCCAAAAAAGATGGCTGTCCTGGTTCATCCCAGAAGTTAACACCAGGCAGAAGGAATCGTAGGGCTTCAGAGCTGAACTCACGGTAAATGAACATTAGGTGACATAGCTGAGCCTCGTCGGGTTTATCGCGGAAGCGGCAACTCCATGTATGATTATTTGCGCTGGCTGGTCCTTGCTGTATCTTCCCGCAACTACTACAAATTTCAAAACCACGTACTCTAAGATTTTTGCCAGCGATGGTATGCGTCTGACCAACAGCAACCAATTGACCAAAGTTAATTTCTCGGAAAGATGTGCTAGAGAGGTACTCAACTCCAAAGGGAAAGTCATCGTCATTGACGATTAAAGATGTTTCTCTGCGAGAAAGATCCGGAAGAATCAGAAGTTCACGAAGGAAGAAGGTAGGCTTACGTTCGTCGCTATCATCTCCAAAGCGGCTGCGAGCATCTTCTGTTCTGGCTTGGACATGCTTAAGTTTAGCCATCTCATTTACTTGACCTTGATCGGCATAACCACTATTTCCGCAGCGTGGGCATTCCTTGCGGCTGAAATCCTCGTCGCTTTTACGGCTAGAAAAGGAACAGCTGGGGCAGAATCTCCATTGCTCAATTTGATTAAGGTTGGGATCTATCTGATCGACCTTCACGCGACGGCCCTGTGCATAGAAAAGCCCATTAGGCACAAGCTCACGGATGGCTACATTGGCTGGTCGCTCATAGCTAAGCGGCGTCATCTCCTCACTGCTGTTCCCGCCTCGGCCGCTGTTGAGTGTGTGGCGCCAGAGCACCGATTTAAGTGTTACGCCAGCTTCAGGGAATGAATAGTTGGGCAGAAAACCCTCATTAGTAAGCATTGCCAGAAGTTCTTTGCTCTCAAGATCTTTTTTTAGAGCGGCGAATGCTTTTTGCTCACGGTAAATTTGATCTTTGTCCTTTAACTGCTGATCAGTTAGAGCTATTCCAAGAGATTTGTAGTCGTTGAATTTTGCGCGTAGGCGTCGTGACTCTCCAGTGAGCCGTTTCCGCTCGGCAATTAACTCTTCAAGACGTTGAATAAGTTCAGTAGCAAAAGGAGAATTGAAGGGCATCTCTGTTGTATTCAAGAATCCTTCAGACAAGACTTGCTTGCTGACAGCAGTTAGAGATTCATTAAACATACCAATGAAGCTCTCGAGTAGATCGCGTTGTTTTGCTTCGACCCAGCTCATCCAGTTGTAAGGGAAGGCTTGGTTCTTTCTGTCGTTTTTACTTGATTGTTCAACTGCATCCAATACGGGCTTAAGTTTGCGCGGGAGATGTTGCAAGTCAATGGTACTGATAACCCAGCGATCGAGGGTGTAGGCCATAAGTTGCCGCCGAAGAATTGCCGGAGCGTCGAGATAACAACCCGGAGGGTTGACTTGCCCTTGAAGCATCTCTTTTGGATCTGAAAAGAAAAAGAGATCGTGGGGCGTACCCGTTACAAGCGTCCCAACCAGTGCATTGCCATCACGGCGTCCAGCTCTCCCCGCGCGCTGAAGATAGTTAGCCGGCTCGGGAGGTACAGAAGTAAGCAGAACTGTTGAAAGATCGCCAATGTTGATGCCCATCTCCAAGGTGGAGGTGGCAGAAAGCAGATTGGGATCACTTCTGTATTCTCCTCGAATGTACTGATTTTCAAGCCTCTCGCGATCTGGCCTAGGTAGAAGGCCAGTATGTTCTCTTGCAACGATTCTATTTACGTCACCTTTTTCATAGAGCTGCTTGTAAAGCGGCAAACCTCCACGAGAATTAGGCATATAGGCGCCATTGCAATAGCGAACTAAGCAAGGCATCCCATCCCACAACGAGAGCTGGTCTCTAGGAATGGCTTGGGTATCACCACAGCAATTGCATCTCAACAAACTGGGTTGATCACTCACATAGATCCGTGATCGAGGGATCGCCCAAACGAGAGAGTCTCGATGACCAGGAATTTCAATAAGCAGCCCTTCATTCAATAAAGATTCAATCACTGCTTGAAGTGCTTCTTTATGCTGCTCACCATCCAGAACTTTGGTAGGATGCAGAGCGCGTTCGAGCCAATGCTGAGGCCAAGTAACAAGGCCTTTCTCTCGAACTAATTGCTCAAAACTTCCATTACGTCGAAAGCTGCAAATGAAGCTGGGCTTAGGCGTTGAGGGGCCAAACTTGGGCGTGTGCTTAATATATTTGTTGAAGATGAATGTATCTGTGCCTCCACTGGTGATATAGGCGCTTCCTTCTCGATCAATTCCCACAAGTTCTGGCATGTCGAAACCACCGAGTTGACGCCAGTGATGTAAAAGTCCTAGCACTAGTTGGTGAACTTGTGATAAACAAATATGACGTAGAGGTTCGATCTCGTTTTGCAACCGACTTTGAAGATTCGGTAGCAGATTAGGTATTACTGAAGGATCAACGGAGGCAGTGAGAGATCCTGCTTGCTCCACAGAAGAGTCCAAGCGTGAACGATAGCCAAATTCTGCACCTACCTCCCAGCGCAGGCGGTTATGCACAACCTTGATCAAGGGACTATCGGCTTTTAGAGTAGGCATGTCTTGTTGTTGCAACTCCTCCCATTCACTTAGCCATTCAAGGTCGTAGGGAATAAAGGTGGCGGCAAAATCCACAGGATTAATAAACTCCTCTTGGCCATAAATAATTAGTTGTTCTTGTAATTCATCCAGCGCCAAGGGGCCATGTTTTTGAACGCATCTAGTAAGGGCGGTGCGGAAGGAGGATCGATAAGCCCTCGCAGCGATGAAACCAGCACGATGTGCGGCATCTTGAACTGAATCAGAAAACGCCAACAATTTTTTGTCTTTATTAAAAGCTGAGGCAAACAGGGAAGAGCTCCAAGTGCTCGTTAGACTGGCAGCTGATGAACCGATTAGCAGCAAGCTCTGCTTGGAATGACAATAGGGACAATCACGATTGACATAAGGGTGACCATTATCGTCTTGTGAACTGCAATCTGGGATGTCGACGGCAACAATATTCCGGCTCTGGCAATTCGGACAGATATTGCTCTCTAAAGCATTAGTGGAATGAAAAGTTAAGCAATCACCGCAAAGTTTATGGCTGCATCTTGAATCATTTCCAGTTGGAAAAAGATAGCGGAGATAGGGGTCTCTATTGAAAAAAGCTCGATAGAAGCCCCTGAGGTTATTACCACGATTCAGTTGATTGCTACCCTGATTGATCACGGTAGAGGTCCAACCGGTGGCACCACAATCACGGCAATGAACAGCTGGAAGATGAGTTGTAGATTCTGAGCCTGCGAGGTCGTCGGAATAGCGTAATTGGGGCTGTACTTCCACAGAGGTCACCATGCGTTTAAGTTCTCGAAGCCAAAGTTGTTGACGTAAGTTCACCCAAGGCACAGAGATCTCTTTACCACTGATCAATTTGGTAGTGCGGCGTGCGTGAGAAATGAGCGCTAGTAGGCTCTCCAGTAACAACACTCTGTAGGAAAGTGGGTACCTCACTCCAAGACCAAGCTGTTTAGAGAACCGCTCCAGTAGTTCATTGATCGAACAAGTATCTTTAGCTTGACGCACCAAATTATGCACAGCAGGGAGAGTTCCCAAGCGCCATCCTAATTCGAGCCTCCAACGGGTATTATTAATATTGCCCTCAGGTGGAGGAGAGAGGGTATCTGCAAGCCAAAGATCGGCTTGTTTAGCAATGTAGTTCTCACAGGAACTGGCATTTTCAGGGTCCAGATTTATTTCATCGTCTACTCCAGGGAGCGGTAAAGAAAAGAGACCACCGTCCTCAGGATCACCAAAGCCGGTATGAACCATGAAAAACTCTTCTGGACTAAGTCGTTCTTCCTCAATTAACGACGTTGTTTCAAAGTGACTGGCGAAAATCTGTCCGGCATACTCGAGCATCGCCTCGCGGGAGTCTGGTCCACCGAGGGTAGCAGAAGTCCCAACACATATAAGCTCATCACTAGGACAATAGAGACGATCACGTAGACGGCGGATCAAGCACGCAAGATCAGTCCCTTGAGCTCCATCAAACGTATGGAACTCATCGACGACAAGATAGCGAAACACCCCAGCTTGATTGTATTTCCAGAGGCCTTGCACATGGGGCTGAATCAGCAAATAATCGAGTTGCTTGTAGTTAGTGAGCAGAATATCGGGCGGAGACTTATGAAGGACGTCTTTGTCGGTGATAATGTTGTTATGTGACATTGTCACACTCGACGAGTTATCGGAAGAACCGATGTAAAGGCCAGCCCTGAGACCTGAAAGAGAGGGTATGGTACTGATCAGATTGGCAATGCGCTTAGCCTGATCAGTCGCCAATGCATTCATCGGGTATACAAGAATCGCCTTAATACCTCGCTGAGCTTTCGTTCTCTGCTGACGACAGTGTTCCAAAATCGGAAACAAGAAGCACTCTGTTTTTCCCGAGCCAGTGCCTGTTGCTATCAGTGTGTTTTTTGGGGTTCCCGGCAGCAATCTTTGGAACGCTTTCTCTTGATGGCTATATGGGGGGAAAGGTAAAGGTATCTTTGGGAGCCAATCACGATCGGAACCCTGTTTAAACGGCAATGAGACTGAGACATAAGGCCCCTTTATGAGCTGATCTTGATCGGATAGAAAACGTTCAATTAGTCCTATAAAACCAGGTGTCGTTGGATGAAAAGAGGTACGGATTGAATCTTTCGCTACCTTCTTTAATTCACTTGATAGAACTGAGGGAAACATCTTAAATCTCTTTGGTAAGACAAGAGAATTTTTCCCATGTACGACTGTATATCTCCTCTCTATTAAACAACTTAAATGGGGGGAAATAGTTTATGGTCGTTTGAATAGGTGGTCCATCAAAAAACTTCTGTTCTACATATCTCTCTATCATCGAACTTGAAGATTCTAATGCTTCACTCCAACTCATATTACTATTGTCCCTTCTTTGAAATCCAACGGTCGAAAGAGCTTTGCTGGGCGTAAACGACAATAGCCCTTTGGAGTCAAAGTAGGTACTGTTTGAATTGCTAAGAAAGATTGAGAACCCTTCATGAAGGCTGGCAAAGAAAAGTTGCTTACTAATTCCAGTTGCGATAGCTGATAGAACATCAATCTCTGCCAATGCGTATGCCCTTGCCAAGTCTGAGCCTTTAAAAAACTCTCCTTGTTCCCCCTGAAGAACTTGCCATTGATCTTTGAATTGAACTGTTGAATTAAAGATGAGAGCTTTTACATCCTCAATTTGACGAGAGACAATAATCTCTCTAAGAAGATCAGAATAGAGTGAGTTTTGACAATTGAGTAAAATTACGCGATCTATAATCTCTGTTCGAAGACGACCTTTAATCAGAGGAAACGGCAACAATTCAAGCGTATTGCGAAGAAAATTAGTCGCACCGCTAGTTTTCATGTAATAGTCATAAGTTGTGCTTGATAAGAGTCCACAGGCGATTATTAAATCATCAATATCTGAGAACAGAAAGCTGATAATTCCGTCAATATGAGTCCACCCTGGAGGGATAATACATGGCTGCAAAGTTCTCTCTGTATTGGGGTCAATTTGTCTCGGGACCGCAATTCTGTAATAAGAAAGGAGCTTGTCCTTAGTACATATTTTATTATCTAATCCAATTTGCTGATACAGAGTTCTTGGCTTTATATATTCACTGGACAAAGGATGAATGGGCCAGAAATGTGAATGATGAGTGCATACTTCCATCGCTGATTTATAAATGGAATTACAAATGTGAATATTAGCGCCCGTAATAATTGTTACGTTTCCTTTTACCGCAAAGTCACTTCTTTTCTCTATTAATCCTATTTTCTGTGAACTTGATTCATTTAAGCCCATAGATGAATCAAAGCCTTTTAAGGATCCCAATACAAGATTATTTTTCTTCATTTTATTGGTGAATTCAATCCCTATGTCTGAGTAGGGTTGTGGCAGCTTTGGTGAGATGATCTGATGCTTATTGTCTACTTGCGGATTATCTCCAACCAGCGCCTCAAGGAAGTTTTTATTAATTACTATTACCCTCTTCTTGTGACCTCTAAGATTCCAATTTCCTTGTGTATCTTTTTCTTTCGGAATTGGGGTGGTACTTAAAGATTCAAGATGATTCAATGATTCATCGATAGTTTTTGGATGTATGGCCTTAAAAATAGCCTTAAATTTCACGTTTACAATTGGGTAGCTGAATACAGAAATAACGAAGTTCCTAGTGTCTTTGATGTCAAAAAATCTAAGCTTGTTTCTATAATGAAATAAAAACCTGAGTCGACTATACGCTTCGTTCCTTGCAATGTGGCCACCAGCATCGTCGTATATTCCGAATTGATGAATTAGACCAATGACATTTTTTTTACTACCTGAAAGACGCCATGAAAGAGCAATGAAATTTTTAGCTATATCGCCTGACTGACCCTTAAGTACCGAGTAGTTGCATTCACAAGAGCAAAACTCTTTTATTCCACTATCTATAACATATGTCTTTAAAAAGTCCTCTCTGATTTCTTTTTCTTTCAAAAGTTGATCTGCTTGGATAGCGACTTGAGCCGCAGATAATTTACGAAACTTTAAAAGTGGTGAGCATTCACTTATAAATTCTTTTGCATTCCATTGTGCTCTACTCCATGGAGGGTTGCCAATAATCAAGTCAAAACCACTGCCAGCCAATACATCAGAAAACTCAAGATCCCAATGAAGTGGTTTTATTTGCTTAGTAATAAGTGAAACTTCCTGTAGTCGTATGAACTCACTTTTGAGCTTCTCTACATCAACAAAACCATAGCGATCAAAAAAGTCATTAGCATATTTTTTAGGCTGGGTATCGGGAAACAAGTTTACCTGTCCCAGCTCAGAAGAAATTCCTTGTTCTAAATCGCCAAGGATCATACTAAGTTCCAGCAACCATGAATCTCGAGTTGGGAGTAATCTGAATTGGTTGATTGGCCAAAACCAAAGAGAAACCCAGTAGTCCATCGCCCACTTCAGACGCAAACGTGCATTAGTGTTATTAACATTGCACCCCTGTACCTCTTGCTCCTGGATTCGGTCTTTACGCTTAAGAGGAGTCCATTCAAAGTCGTCGTCGTCTGCTGGGCCTTCCCATACTGGCAATGGATCGGTGGTTCTATTACGAAGTTTTTGCTGCTCGGATGCCCAGTCTTTCCAGAGGACATCTACAAGTTTACTTAGCCTGTGCAAATGAGCGATCTGAGCTTCAGTGAAGATGTCACCAACAAAATTTTTTTTCCAACGTTTGAAGTGCTCAATAGCTTTAGGTTCGAGTTGCTTGATCAATTTATCGTTATAAGCCGCCATACCTGGATCTGGTAGTAGAAAATGAAAGATCCCGTCTTCAGGAAGCTCTGTATCCCAAGCTAATTCTTCTGGAGCGTAGTTATGCCAAAGCTTCCGGGGTTGGGCATTGCGTGCAGTACTGGTAGGCAATTGGTTAACTCGATAGATCTGCCTTCGAGCACCAATGAGGGAGTTACCACACAAAAGTTGTTGACTGAACCATGGCACAAATGCTCTCCCTCTCTCTGGGGTGAAGATACTGTTAAGCCAAAGGCTCACCTCTGCAAGCTCAACGGCAACTGAATTGAGGTCGATACCAAACACGTTTTGATCAACTAGGCGCATCTTCACTTTCTGAAGCTCGGTGGAGTAGTGATCATGCGGGATACGCCTCCCTATTTCCTTCTGGCGAAGATCTAGATAGGCTTGAGAAAGTTGATTTACAGCTTCGTTCAAGAAAGCAGCCGAACCCATCGCTGGCTCGCAAACCTTTACTTTAAGGATATCAAAAGCTGTTTTGCCAGGGAGTAGCTCTTTGAGTGAGTACTTAACAAGACACTGGGTAAGTGGTTCAGGTGTGTAATAGCTGGCGCTTTTCTCACGTTCACGTCCTGCCAAGCGGTAGATAAAGCTACCCTTAATAAAGCACTTGGGATTGCCTGTAAAGAGATCGGGAACGATTTCTGAAGGCTTATAATCCTTAAGCTGTTCAGCTGTCACAAAATGAGTTACATCCAGCTCATCGTGAACAGCGCCAGATATCTTGACGTTATTATGTCCATTGTTGGAATCGTGGTCGTAATAAGTATTACCTTTAGAAGATTTGCCATTATTAAGTGCAGGCTGGACTTCAAAGAGGTCTTCTTCTGCGAAGAAGCCTCGAAAACTCAGCAAAGCCTCATACACAGCACCCAGCTGGTTGATGCCTAACTGTGAGTAGCTCACACGACCACGCCGTTTGCCTTTACGTTCCTTGGTGAGCGACATCAACTCGATCACATCCCGAAGAACTAAGTTGCGGAAGCGCACATGAGTAAGAGTCGGGAGCCGATCGGGATCAAACAGGTGGGCACGGAGCGGAGTCAGTCTGAAGTTATCGTGAAAAATCTCCTCCAATTCAGTAAGCAAAATCTGTTCAGTAGGGTCGTCGCGCTTGGGGTATCCCTCCCAGATCATTTGGAAAAGACGATCGAGAGAATCACTGATATATGTACTCTCTTTATCTTCTTCGCTAACGAGCTCAGATGTGTCCATCTCCCTAAGGCTCTCAAGGCTATAACCCATGCGATATACATCACTTCCCATCGGGGCATAACCAAGATCAGGGCGACTCTCTATATAAAAAAGGAATAGCAGCCGGTACATGTAGCGAAGGCATTCGAGGGTGAGCTGTTCGGCGTCAGTTTTACCTTTAAAGACACCCTCATTACGAGTTTTGCGCCAATAAATCGCCTCGTTACCTATCAATTCAATCGACTTCCGAAGAGCATACTTGAGATCATCACTCACTTCATAGGCGTGCTTGTGACTATTCTCATCAAGTTCGTCGAGATAGGGTGTGCCGCCATCGGATGGGCAGGTATGCTCTCGATGCAGCAGAGTAGTTGCAGCAATAAGTGCATCATGGTTGTAGTCGCCTAGGAGGGAGTCAAGATCAAAGCGCAAGAGACGAGAGGCCGCCCATTTCTGTCGGTCTATCAACACCAGTTGGTCGCGGCTCACCGCAATGACCCAACGAGGAGGAATCTCCTGGCCAAAAACACGCTCGCTAATTAATCTTTCCCAGTTTTCGCTTTCAAACACATATCCAAGAGATGGATCGTTGATCTGACATCCCCAATTGGTAACGATGGAAAGCTCAAGCGGATCCAGAGTTTCATCGCTGGGGTTAAAGCACTCAACCAGCCAAAGTAACGGTTCGCCTTTGCCATTTAGCACTTCACCAAGCAAGGGAATCTGATATGCCTCCCCTCCAACAAGTATAAGTTCTGACTTAGCTGTGAAAGTATAACCAAGAGCATCGCATAGAGGTCTGAAGAAAACTTCACGTTGAAGGCGTAGCCGTTCGGCTGGATCGTTTTTGATGCCGTGCTCGGATTCACGCAGTTTCTGCCAGGGATTTCGCAATGCCTTGAACCGCTGATCCGGTGTACTCACATCAAAATGAGGGTTTTCCTCAAGTTGAGCTTTAGCATCATCAGTCCAACGTTTAAATACCTTCTTAATATCACTCGTGAGCACGCTCTCGAGATAGTGTGGAGAATAAAACTCATTAGAGTTGGTGATACCTGGTAACGCCAAAGATCAAGCCTCTCGATGCAGAACTGCTACTAACTTCAAGTAAGGAGCTGGTTCGATCGACATAACATCCTCCATAAAAAGTGTATGGTCGTCGAAGCGGCGATCAATTGCTTTTTGCTTGTCCTTTCGGTCTTTGTCTTTAATCTGCTGTTTACGTTTATCGTTTTCGAAGACGATTTGCATTTGCTCTATTTGCTTCCCACGTAAACGTTCGAGTCGTTCCCTTTGTGCCTCCAATTGGGGCTTCATTCGCGCACACCAGCTCTCCTGTTTCATTACAAGATAGCGTTGTGCATGATCAACAGCTACTTGACGTTGTTTATACAGCGAATCAGGAATCGGTTTGCCAGTATTTGCATATATCTTGCACCCAAGTCGAAGCCGCTCGACGACTGCTTGGAATGAATCCACTGAAGCTACCCTCAAGCCAGTACCTATAAAGTGAACCGCTACCCATTCCTGGACCACAGGCATACCTTTTTTGTTTGGAATTGTGCCCTGCAATATCATCACAACTTCTCCACGATCTAGTCCTTCACTGAGATTGATAACTGGAGCACAGTGACGTGGAAATTTAATTTGTCCTCGATCAACTAGCCAATCGACGATCGGATGCAAATCCCATAGATATTCAAGTTCGGGTCTCATATCGTCTTGTCGGCGTGCTTGCTCCAATGCCTTTTGGAGAACTAAGGAGTCGGTAGATAGCACCACTCGTCCCTCTTTAGGAGGCCTTAGTTCTTTTGGGAAACGTTCATAACGCCGTCGTAAGTCGCTAGGGAGACTAATCTCCAAGCGTTCCTGCTCATCAAAGACATTGAGATCGAGCTGTTCGCCTCGTCGGTGCATTCGATCTGCCTCAGCCTCTAGAGATCTATTTACGTACTTCCATAAGTTTGGAAACAAGCTGAAGGGAGCTTGTCGTATCAGCTCAAATGGTGAACTGGACTCGTTTGGAATGGTATTGCTCTCATCTGCACCGACGCCAAACATCTCCTCGAACAGGTTTAGTTCGTTACTCTTTTGCTGATAAACCTCTGCATTAACATCCATGCGTTTTTCAAGAGAGTTAATATTGCTTTCTTCAAAGGCTTTGCTTATTTCATCTTCTTCTTTTTCAACATCAAATTCCCTTAATAATACCGACGGGTCACCGATATTTTGTTGTGCTTGTTGGTCTTTGGTTATCAGAAGGCGAAGGATCTTGTCAGCATCTCCCATGCCTTCACTACTAGACTGGGTTAGTAGATAACGGATCTTTGGTTGCTGCTGTTGACCATATCGATCTATACGACCGTTACGCTGCTGAAGTGTCATTAACGACCATGGTATATCGAAGTGCACTAGCCGATGGCAGAGGTAGTGGAGATTTAGTCCCTCTGAAGCGACCTCGGTGGCCACCAATATCCGCACCGCTTCTTTCTCCTGAGCAAATTTCTCCACTACTTGGTTTTGGGGTATGTCCTGCATCGCACCATCAATTGCTACTACTCCCTCGGGCTTCAGCCCAAGATCACCTGCTAGGTGATCCATCAAGAAGCGCTGGGTTTCTAGCCGCTCAGTGAAGATCACAATCCTGTCATTGGGATCTTTCCCTCGCCAGTTCCAATCTGATTGGATCAACTCAAGTAGTCGATGATATTTTGAAAAATCATCTACCCCGATCGCCACCAAAAGTGGTTCTAGCTCTCGTAAGGCGGCAACATCTGCTGGTGATTCCGTGGCTGCTGTTTGTAACCTCTCAAGACGGTTGCGTACTGTTTCAAGTGCGGCCATCGGACTAGAAAGAAGACTTTTTGCCAGGGTCGTTTTAAAAAGTTGACCAGCCTTAGCCTTGCCGTCACTATCCGGTAACTTGAGATCTTTAAGCTGGGCAAAGACATGCTCTTCTCTTTTAGATGCATTACAGTCAACATATTGAGTATCTCGGTCTTTAACCTTGCTGCGAAGATCATCCAATACGTCTTTGCGGAACCGTCGGACATAGAGATCTTTAATATCCTCCTTTGTATAATTACTTGGATTGGCTATGGCTGTTGGGTCAAGCATATTCATCAAACTAGCAAAGCTTCCTGGGTTGCCGTCGTGTGGAGTAGCCGATAGTAAAATTAACGTCTCTGATCTAGTTGATAATCGCTCGGCTAATCTTGCTCTTTGACTCTTATGTGAACCTCTTGCACGTTCTGCTACATTCTGACACTCATCAATTACGATAATGTCCCAGCTCGCGTTATCGAGATAAAAACGATAGTCTCGGTCATTCTTTAATGTGTCGATTGAAATGATCGACTTGTCAAAATAATGAAAAGGATTTTGATTCGTTGGGATCTGCTGGCGTATCCTTTGAATCCCAACAGAATCGAGGCGAACAAGTGGGATTGAAAAGCGCGTCCAGAATTCCTTCTGGAACTGCACTAGCATGCTCTTAGTGGTAATAACAAGAATTCTCTTGCCACGAGCACGACGAATAAGCTCGCTGCAAAGAATACCGCATTCTAAAGTTTTACCTAGACCCACAGCATCAGCAATGAGAAGGCGTTGTCGAGGCATCGCGAGTGCCTTTGCTGCTGGTATTAGCTGATAAGGCAGAGCGTCCATCGCAGCACGATCACCCACTGCAATGGATGAATCCGTTGGAATGGAGCGACGTAAATGTGACTCAATAAATAAAAGACTATCTCTATATTGTGCTGAGTGATCTTGAACCAGTTCTGTTTCCTCAGGCTGCAATACCTTGAAACCACTTGCAGCACTCTCAACATCAACTAAAAACTTGGCTTCTTTTCCCTGCAAAAAAGGTGAAACACCCACAACGTCCACTACTTGCTGACCATCGGAGCTGCGACCAATACTTCGCACCAACCATTC
>CETG01022308.1_pt1 | contig 15654 bp, 20 predicted proteins | sample 361471 | NCBI WGS metagenome assembly CETG01 (sample SAMEA2622696, study PRJEB7988) | marine metagenome | isolation source: saline water (ENVO:00002010), including | reverse complement strand
ACCGTAGGGGTATTTTTGAACCTACCGGCAAAGGCACTGCTAGCCCGTGACCGGCTGAGCCACCATTGGGGGTCTTGGAGGCAAACGCTAGTTGGGGCTTGTGTGCATAAAGCTTTGTGGAATTTAGGTGAAGAAAGATGGGAAATATCGACGTCTCCGACGATTCTATAATCGCCTCAAAATTTGTTGAGTTCGCTGTTGGAGGCCATGGCCCATGGAAACTGGCCGTCCCTAAGACGGTGTATCCTCCGAGGGAGGACACTAGGTTACTAGCAGAAGCTATCTTGTCATTGGGTGTAGAGCCTTCTACGGCCGTCGAGGTTGGTTGTGGATCAGGGGTTCTCTCGATTCTACTTGCTGAGATGGGATGGGATGTATTTGCATTTGACGTGAACCCCTATGCCGTTGCATCGGCAAGGTGGAATGTAGATGAGCATGGACAATCGGAGAGAGTGATCGTAAATGAGGGAGGCGTGGGTGAGCAGGGTTGGGAAATTCTCGGAGGGACCAAACTGCTAGTATGGAACCTGCCTTATCTAAACCCTGATGAAGAGGCCATTAGGCTTGAGCCGATTGAAGAGGCCTCGATGACCGATATCCCGAATGGGGGATGGTCAGCAGAACTAATGAAGCACGTAAATTCTCATGATGAAGATGGATTTATCGTAGTGCTGTTGATGCGATCTGACCCGAGAAGCCCGAGCGATAAAGGGGACTGGGTCAGAAACGGATGGTCATGTAGGGTCATCAATAGATTGCGTATGGGTAGAGAGAGAATTGAGTCTGTTGCATTCTGGAAACCGGGAAGCGGAGTGGGGGCCGTAACGGTGGAAGAATGTGATTCCACAATGACAGAGGCCGGTTCCCTGCCAGATCGAGGTTGGCAGAGGGTTAGGGCAAGAAGTCAGACAAAGGGGCGTGGAAGAGGGGGTTCAGTATGGGAATTCCAAGAAGGCGATGTTGCAGCCACCTGGAAATTGGCAATTGGAGATGGTTCCGGGATCCCACATGGACTGGTCCAGACCGCTGTTGGTAGTGCCATAGCTGAGAATATCGGTTGCAGGACAAAATGGCCGAATGATCTTGTGGACAAATCTGGATTGAAGATAGGCGGGATTATTGCAGAATCATCCAGTTATGAGTCTGGCATGAGGGTCGGAGTAGGAATCAACTCGTGTCCCAGGATAGTCTCTGAAAGGAGGGTTTCAGGGTGGTCGGAGACCCTCGGCGACGACTCTGCAGAGGTCGTATTCCGTATTATCGACGCTTCACTCTCGGGAATTTTTGAAGCGGTTCCTGGGTTGCCAAAACCGGGTATTGAGTTTCTAGTTGAACACTCATGGAGGGGGATTTCTTCCTCGCTATCCGAGGGGGCTTTCCCTCGGGCCTTTGGCAGGTGCATGAGGGCCGTAGGACTGGACGAGAGTGGTGGCTTGATCCTAGAGGATGGCGGGGAGGTTTCTGTAATCACCGATGTAGATGAGCTAGTGTGGTCCTTCCCTAGCGGCTTCTAGCTGGACGTTCGAGACCCAATCTTTTCCTAACTAGTCGGATTTTCCCGGACTTGGCCAGGGTGGATATCGAGGGAGAATCGTTCAGAGTTGAAACAACATGATCAGAATCGGTCAAATTGACTCTAATTACACATATGGACTGTTTTTCCGACCTTACTACATCGAAGAGCCTCCATTGTGTATCGCCAAGCAAATCGCCCAAGATCGCCTTGATGGAGTCGCGTGAGGTTTGTGGATTTTCGATCTGGAATCCTATCCACCTGTGTTTTCCTCTGGATGCCTTGCCCTGCTTCTTCACGTGTTGCCGGAGGGGGCATTCACTTAACGCATAATGGGGTGCTACCGATGTCAAAGACCGCTAACAACAGCAACAAGCCTTAGTCGGCCAACCATATCGTCACTAGTTCTTGCGCCCATTATAACCTGGCAGTCGGGGTCCATAGAGGAAACAAAGGCATCTGTTATCTGATCGAGATGTGCGAGGGTCATATCGGGCCCTCCCTCCAATTGCACTAGACAGCCTTTTGCCCCTTGAATCTCCAGTTCTGAAAGTGGAGAGTTGCGTGCCATTTCAACAACGGATCCAGGCAGTTCTGTAGTTCCCGTGCCAACAATAAGAGTTGCATCCCCCGGCTTCTCAATTATTGATCTCATGTCCATCAAATCAAGGTTTATTGTCCCTACTTCCGCAATTGTCGTGACCAGTCCCTCTATCAGTTCCTCTATCCACCCAGAGCCGGTAATCCAATCCGTCTTACGCTTTCTGGCTTGCCATGCGAGTCTTTCCATACTCACCCTGATGCAGACGTGGGAATTGGAATCCAAACTAGAAACCGCCTCATTGGCGATTGAACACCTCAGTGGTTGTTCGGCGAATGGCAAGCCGGCTATCGATAGAACTAGGCAGCCACTCTGTTTTGCTACTGATGCTATTTCGGAAGATGCGCCTGAGCCCATCCCGCCCCCTAGACCCGTTAGTATCAACATTATCTCGGCCTTCTCGATTAGTGGCATCACAGAATCCAAGCCCTCCCTAAGCCTATGTGTTGCCATCATGGGGAGAGCTGCAGACCCCTTTCCCTCCCCACCTGCATCTAGGAAAAGGCAGTTAGCCGTGTTTGCCCCCTCGAACGAAGACTCGTCCGCATCAATTAGGAGAAGTTCGGAGAGGTCTTGACAACGAGAGTGCGCCTGTGTTGCCCATATACAACCAATGCCACCGACGCCGACAATGAGTATGGCGCCCTCCTCCATGGCCATGCCATGTATGTCTAGTGTTTAGTGTGTACTAATCATAAGAGAGGTATCTCTGATATCTTCTCCTCTCGTCTCTAGCCCATGCGTTATCTGGCTCAATCTCCAGGACCCTGTCGTAGTATTCGATAGCGGCCTCAAAGTCGGAGAGGTGTCTTCCATTCATATGCCCGAGGATATTGAGAACTGGCACACACCTTGGATCTTCGTCGAGCATTCCGAGGAGTATTTCCTCAGCGCCAGAAATGTCCATCATCTCCATCTTGTTCTCAGCTGAGTCCAGGAGTGAGATTTGAGTCTCGGAAAGGCGATAGACGTTGCGCCAGCTTGGGTTCGCCATGGCCTTCCTGACTGTTCTTTCCGTATTAGTTTGGCGAGTACTTGGTATGCTTCAGAATATGGGTTTCAGGCGAGAGTTGCATGTTGTCGACGTGGAACGTTAATAGCCTCGTTTCAGGTGGCCCGACACATACGTTGAGGGTTCACCATGAGGTCCGCTCTTACTAGCTCCAGAAGGCTGTTCGTAATGGGCATAGTAGCGCTTCTGTTGGCAGGGGGTGTACAGGCCTTCCACACAGGGGTCGGAGGAGATGCGAACGATGATGGGGATGTGGCAATAGCTGGTTGCACATGTCACTCGGCTGAGCCTGACAACTCAGTAACTCTGATCCTTACCGATGTCCCGTACAGGTATGAGCCCGGAGTTGTTTACGAAATGAAAATACAGATAATTGGAGGCCCAGATATCGATACTGATTCTGGGACCGGGGGATTCTCAATGAGAGTCACAGATGGAACCCTAGGCGGTTCTGAGGGATTCGAGAATTTGGTACAGAACTGGGAAGATGATGCGCAGTCACTGACCCATACTGACCCGGGGTCTCAGACCGCAGACAGAGCCTGGCACATCTCTTGGACCGCGCCCTCGGCCGGAACGGGCGTGGTGTCCGTATGGTTGTCAGGAAATTCGGTGAATGGCGATGGCGTTCCTTCCGAACTCGACAGGTGGAACAGGCTTAGCACCACCATAGATGAAGGCGAAGACGGGGGAGTTAGGACAGTGTTCGCGGGCAATGGGGACATTGAGCCTCCGGCACCCACAGAGGAGAGCATTGACCTGCACCACATGGGAGCAGGGATGAGGGCCCACTGGCTTGGGCTGCTTGGTTTCGCTGCTGTCGTAATTGTGATTGTTTTCTGCGGGCTGATGCTGAGGTATGGTTTCTCCAGACACTACGAAGGAAGAAGCAATCTACTTAGATTGCGAATAAAGCATCAGAGGAGGGGGGACCAGTAATGAAAGATGACGTCGTTCTGAAAATGCTCAGGCAGGTCGCTTCTGGGGAGGTCAGTGTAGAAGACGCAAGGGAGGCGCTGGAGGGAGTCAGTCTCAGCGAGGAAGCCTATGACTCAGCTGTAAACCATGGAGTGTTCAACGAAGCGACTCCGGGTTCAATAGTCAGAGCCAGTGTTTCGCCTTCAGGCGACTCATGGCTGGTGATTCTAATAGGGCTCTGGGGGATTATTTGGTCACTATACTGGGCCGGTTCTCTTTCATACGGCCTTTACAACCATTGGGATCAGCAGCTACTTTCGTTCTTCTTGGCGATGCTTCTGCTTACCGTAATCATCCTCGGGATGGTCTACATGAAGTACGTAATGCCCGACATACTCATAGTGAAGAATCGCAGGGGGAAGTACATAACTCCGAAAGACCCGGATTCTTGGAAGCAATACAAGGTGTAATTATGGCTAGAAGATTCAAACTTAGACCCGTAGGGGAAAGCGGTTCCGAATCTGATGATGAAACGCCATTTATCGACAGGCGGGAGTTCATGAGGCACTCATTCAACACGGCGGCCGGTGTAATCACCGTGGCTAGTCTTGGGAGCGTTGGGTTCGCATCTCTATTGATGGGGCAGGCTGAGAGCTCGGGTGGTGACTCAGCCGTTAGGTACTGGGTACCCACGGGTGCAGAGGATACCGTCTGGTACGGAGATAGCCATCTGGAGCCGATGACCTATCAGTCATTCGTAGATGCTGCGTCAAGCTCTTCGACAGGGATGGCTGCTGCACAGGGGGTGTGGTCAGGTTTGCCAATCAATGCAATCTATGTCCCCCATGAAGAGAATAAGACAGCGGCCTTGGTTGAAAACAAGCCGAGATTCCAATTCCTTGATGGTTATGCAGTAGATGGAGGTTATGTCGGATCTGGCTACGAGATGGATGACAACTCGCAATTCGAACCTCTCAGAATTCATGACAACCTAATCATTGTCTTTTCGAGGTGCCCGCATTTGTGCTGCATCCCTGGCTGGCAACTGGTAGCAAATGAGTTCACGGCAGATCAGTGGTTCCCAAACGGGACGGACTCAGGAGGAAACAAGCTATTCTGCATTTGCCATTCTTCGAGATTCGATCCGACCGTGATTGAGAAGAACCGTAACACGAATCGTTCCGATGGGGCCCAATTCGAGTACTTCGGGATAAAGAGGACCGGGGGGCCGGCACCTGTCGGGATGCCTTTGGTCCCGTTCGTTCTGAATGGAGATATGATTGAGGCCCTTCCAGACTTCAAGGACTGGTATGCATATTGTGACTGAGGTGAAGAGATGATTCAATTTTGGTTCCTTTGGCTATTTATCGCAATAGTCGTGGTTATTGTAGCTTTGACACTCAGGAAAGAGAGGGAGGAAATGCCTCGTAAAGACATACTGAGGGCGGTCGAGACGAGTGCTGGCAGCATGGGACTTGCCGAGAAGACATTCCTCTGGGCATTTTCTTGGCTGGACACCAGATTCAGGATTCAGGACTACTGGGGCATGAGCAGGGATGCATACTACGGGATGCACAGACAAATGCCAATGACCCATGCCGAGAAATACAAACTTAGGATTATCTGGTACTGGTACCCACTATATTGCCTCGGGGGGATTTCCTTCCTAGCTTTCGTGATCCTAGTTATCACAGGTACTGTACTTGGGCTCTATTACGTCCCTGGTGGCGAGGGTGACCCGACTCCTGCTTACAGCAGTATGGAGTTCATAATGACCCAATTGCCTTTTGGATACATCATTCGCTCTATTCACCACTGGACTACTCATTTCATGGTAGCAGCTGTTTTCCTACATATGTGCAGAGTCTACTTCACTGGCGCATATAGGAACCCCAGGGAGTTGAATTGGTTAATCGGAGTGGCACTGATGTTCTTCACCATATTCTTTGGATATTCTGGATATCTCCTGCCATGGGACAGCTTGGCCTTCGGAGCTGCGACAATTGGGATAAACATGGCCATGAGTACCCCCCTAATCGGCGAGTGGGTAGCAAATGCGATGTTTGCTGGGACGTCCCTCTCAGGACAGACCGTCACCAGGATGTACTTCCTTCACGTCTTCATCCTACCAGTAGTGGTTACAGCACTAATTCTTGCTCACCTGTTCATAGTTTGGGCTCAGGGGATCGCGGAACCGCATTGAGGTGACATCATGGGAATTGTAGAGAGGTTTGGAAGGATTGCTGACACATACATCAGCGAACGCGACAAGCTACTCGAGGCCGAGACAGAAAGGACGAGGACGTTCATCGGCCATCCATTCTGGCCGACTGAAGTCTTGAGGGACACGATTATTCTCGCATCGATTGTCATGGTGATTGCATTCTACTCATGGTTGATCCCACCGCCACTGCACAGTGCAGCTGACCCATTCGCCCAAGCTGGATTCGTTTTTCCTGACTGGTATGTTCTCTTCTCATATGGGTACCTGAGGTGGGGAGAATACCTCCCTCAATTCGTAATTCCAGCAGGGCCTATTGGAGAGTTCTTTGGATCTCCTGTAATCAACTGGAACTCAGCATGGTGGGGCGCAGCTATCACGGGACTGCCCGTAGGAATACTGGCTCTCCCCCCCTTCCTCCCAGGCAGGGAGAAGAGAGGGGTAGAGGACCCTTGGTTCGCCTCTGCAGGCGCGGTTTACCTGGCTCACGTCTGGTTCATTTCAGTATTCTCGATCAACATCTTCCTCGACCTCTATGCAAAGGATCGTTCTGACTACTGCTTCGTCGGGACCCATGGAGAATTCCTGTGCGGACGACAGTCTCCTTGGTCTGCAGAGGTATTCAATGCCATACCGTGGATACTTACTGGAATTTTCTTATTCGCTATCATCTTCTTCCCCCTTAGGAAATTCCTCCTCAACTCGGTCGGCTCCAGAGTCACGCCTCGCATAGGAAGGCAGGTCGCGATAGGGTCCCTGTTTGCAGCGGTATTAATCTCGGTTGTAACATGGCCGATATACGAGGGCGGATTCTGGGACTATGGTGGCCTTGGCGCCATGGACGACGTGGAAGACCTTGATGGCATGAGGGGGCAGCCTTCTGACACCCTTGTTCACCAAGACCAGGGGAACGTTTGGGAGGTTTGGGAAGATGAATGCCTCCTCTATGGGGAAAGCTCGTATCTAGCGGCTTGGTCTGGACTGAGTAGTGATGAAGATCCAGATGACTGGTGTGTAATTCCGGCTGAGAATTGGGTAGATTGGGGGCTCTATCAACCTACCAAGCTGTATCTGATAGACTACTCAGGAGCGAATGGACACGCAGATTCTGACATTGGTAGGAACTCGGCGGAAGGGGAGTCTGCTTACTTCGGGAATTCTGCAATGGGAGAGGTTGGTTATGGCGAGTCTGTGACTTTCGAAGTTGAGGACCTCGGCGTTGCGTCCGTTCCCTTGGATGTGAGTTGCCTATTCAGAACCACCGTTAGGAACGTTGGAGATCATTCCCAGAGTCTGCTTCTGACCGATTCTAGCGGAGGTGTCATTTGGGAGAATGGAGCGGGTTCTTGCGAATCCGCTACAGTCTACGTCGACTCCGGGTCGACATACACAATCTCCTTCTCGACGTCCACAACTGGAATGAATGAGAGTGTGGAAGTTATCACTAGCTTCTCAGCTATAGCATACCAACCACTACTACTGGATGATGATGGAACGGCACTCGTTCGATCACTGAGTGACTTGGATTCAACTCAACTTTCGGAGATGTCAATCAAGAATCCGACATATCACAAGAATCCAAAGAGCCTTGATGCTAAGCTGATTTACTCCATGTTCATACCGTGCTTGGGAGTTGGCGCGATTGTGTTCATGCTAATGCGGAGCATGGCTAGAGGATACGAATATGAGATGAACAAGTGCTATGGATGTGACTTGTGCGACGATGCTTGCCCGGTAAGGCTATTCAATGCTGGAGACAAGCTGAACATCATTTACAACACATGGAATAACGAGGATGACGGTGTTCCGCTTTACTCGTGTCTGACTTGTTCGGCTTGCACGAATGCGTGTCCACAGTTGGTCGATTACGACTCCTACGTTGACATCAGGAGGAATATGATCGTAGGAGGGCCTCCTGCTTCAGAGATACCTCACACCGTACTCCAGGCAGTTCTTGCCGCTGAGGCAGAGGAGGATGCCGATGAGGACTTTGTATCGGTTGAGGACTACCCAATAGACTCCAATATCGGATACTACCCTGGTTGTGTTGACTACCTTGATCAGGAGATGATTTTCAGCCATGTCAATGAAGGCTCGATGAACTTGGGGGATGCTACAACCTCAGCCTTCACTCTATTCGAGGAAATGGGAGAAGAGGTGACCTATCTCGGCAGAGACTTCCTGAAGTGCTGTGGTCATGATCAGAAGTGGCAGGGCATGACTGAGGTATTTGAGAAACTCAAGGCCTACAACCAAAAGAAGCTTGGAGAGAGTGGCGTGGATACCCTTGTTACATCGTGTGCGGAGTGCTTCAGGACATTTGCTCTGGACTACGAACTCGATGAAATGAAGGTTATGCACACCACGGAATTCCTGATTGAAAATGGATTCGACATGGGCCTGAAGACAGAGGATGACGTGACAGTCACATTCCACGACCCGTGCAGGCTTGGAAGGCAGATGAACATCTATGACCAGCCAAGGGACCTTATTTCAAGCGTAGATGGAGTTAACCTCGTGGAGATGGAGCATCATGGCGAGGACGCATTGTGCTGTGGCGTTTCAAGCATGATGAGCTGTAACGAGAACAGTCGCGCGCTTAGGGTCCAGAGATTCGACGAAGTGAATGCAACAGGGGCTGACATTATGCTGACATCGTGCCCCAAGTGTGTTTCTCACTTCGAATGCCTGAAGTTCGAAGGCGATCCGAGACATGACTTTGAGATACTCGATGTCGTAAGTTTCCTAGCCAGGCAGGTCCAGTCCGGCAAGGCTAGCTAGGCGAATAATTGAGAAACAATAACCTAGAGGACGAGTCGTGACTGGCATTCCAGACCTAGAGGCCAGAAGGGCTTCTCAGCAAAAGAGGATCAGGATAATGCTTGATGCAATGAGGGCTGAGGACCAAGCGAAGCTGAAGGGTGGGGAGTCTGCTGTGGCTTGGGTCAAGGAAGAGCAGTGCATTGGCTGCGACCAATGCACTATCGTTTGTGATGACGATGCAATAGAGCTGTATGATACGCCTCTGGCCAGCCCCATTATGGACATCGATGTAAATAGAAAGGCCAGAATTATCAGGGATGAGTGTACAGGATGTCAACTATGCGTATTGGCTTGCCCGACAGATGCGATTTTGATGATAGACAGGTGAACAGATGGCTAGCGACGATCCAATTAGATTCGGTGCCGAATTCGGGCCCAAGAGAACCGAAAGGACCACAGGAGTCTCACTCTCCACATTCAAGAATCTGGTTTGGGTTTCGAACCTTGGAGGCCTTATCCTGTGTGCAATAGCGCTGGAACTGATGATTACTGGACAATTTATGCTTGGACTTGGTTCGATGATTGCGGGCGTTGCAATAGCACTTTTCCCTTCTAATTACGAAATTGTGGGAATGGATGATTCATTTGGCGATGAAGAGGGTACGGAAGTAGAAGATGTCGAATGATGGGTACGACAGTTTCTCGACCGGGACGGATTTCCAGAAATTAGTTTGGAGGGAGCTTATGGGCATCCCCCTGGGCGAGACAAGGACATACAAGGAAATAGCTAGATCGATAGGCAGGCCAAACTCGGCCAGAGCGGTGGCTAATGCTTGTTCGAAAAACCCATTCGCGCCAGAAGTACCATGCCACAGAGTAATCCGCTCTGATGGTAAAATCGGAGGGTACAGCGGTCCCGGAGGAGTTTCCCAGAAGAGGGAGATTCTAGAGTCGGAAGGAGTAAGGCTCGGAGAATCAGAAATAGATGATGAATATGGCGAGAGAGGCCACTGATGCTATCACCCATGCCATCACGTATGCGGACTGGCTCAGCTCCTCGCTTCCATCATCGGCCATGGACCCTCGAGAGTAAAGAAGGCTGTAAATCTAACCCGGGTGATCACAGGAAGGGGGACATGATCACAAGTGCCGCAAGGGGTATGAGAACCATTGTAGCGTTATCATCAATATACTTCAGAGAGGGGAGTTCTCCCAGAACAGTCAGAGGAGCCAGCAGCAAGGAAGCAATCAGTGGCGTGCCTAGCCATAAGTGGCAGCCTAACCATACCGAAAAGGAAACTACCGACCCAGCCACAATGGCAGAGTTTAGGTCCTTCTTAATCCGCTTGACCTCTCCCATCACAGGGTCCACAAAAGTCAGTCCGAAGATTAGGGGGATACCGAATAGTCCCCTTTCAATTCCACTCCCGTCACCCTCTGGGGCAACAAGTAGTGCGAGTCCAACAGCTATTCCCCCCCAAGCAAAGGCCGAAATCTGTGAAGACTCGTACTCTCTCTGGCCAACAACTACGATTCCCCACCTTAGCCTTATGAATTCGATAAGCAATATAGAAATTAAAACCATACTAACTAGCTCTCTCGAAGATACTGAGAAGTAGTCCCCCAGTTCATCGCCCCTGGCATAGTAGATTACAGGTATCACCGCCATCGTAACATGTGTGGCCCTTCTGAATGCGTGACCTCCAAACCCCCCAATTGAGTGGCTGACGTGATCTATGTCGAAAGGCACTTCCGATTCTGACAAACAATCACCCACTAGTTCCCTGTAGTCTATCCAGTGCCTGTTCAAGTGTTATACTTCCGGTTTCTAATTCATCCAGTGCCCCGTCTAGGCCGTCTGAAAGAATGAGTCGTGAGTCCCACTTGGACAGTAGTCTCTCGGTAATTCTGAGTCTATTTCTCCAATCAGGTGAAGAGCATTCCTCTATCGCAGAAACGAGGGTTTCTATCCCAACAGAGTTCTGTGCTGACACCAAGTGAACTTCTGGGGAGCCCCTATCTCCTGATAGTTCCAATGACGCCCTGATAGAGTCTGCTGCCCTTGATGCGCCTGGCTTATCCGATTTATTCACTGCGATGATGTCTGCCAACTCAATAATCCCGGCCTTCTCAGCCTGAATTATATCCCCCCTGTCAGGTCCGTCGACCATCAAAACCCTGTCTGCGAAGGCAACTATTCTGGTCTCGGCCTGACCCGATCCAACGGTCTCGATGACAATCCTAGACCAACCGCAGAATGAAAGTAAATCAATCATTGGCGATAGGAGATATGAAACGCCCCCTGGATGGCCCCTCGTAGCTAGAGATCTGAAGTATACTGAGTCCCCCGAGTCTGTGGATTCCATCCTCATCCTGTCTGCAAGAAGGGCCCCCCCGCTCCTGGGGGATGACGGGTCTACGGCCAATACTGCAACCCTTTCGCCACTATCTTTCCAATGACTAACCATTCGGCCGATTAGCGTTGACTTGCCGACCCCAGGTGGGCCAGTGACGCCCAATGTCCAAGGGACGACCTCGGGAAGTTCCAAGGTTTCACCTTCTTCCACCAATGTAAGTAGCCTTGCTAAGGACCTGCGGTCTCCCGATTTTGCAGATTTTAGTAGTTCCATGGAAGATTTCACTCCCAACGCCATCCTGATTCTTGGCCAACCCCTATTGGTTCTTCATTGTCCGACCTTTCAGAACATTCATTGAGGAAATCTAGTATCTCACCAGTCCTAGTTCCTGGTCCAAAAATTGCCCTGACCCCCTGGTCAAAGACTGACTCTCTGTCCCTATCTGGAATAATCCCTCCTGCGAAAACCATTACATCCCCCATTCCTTCTTCACGAAGGCCGTCACAAATCTTCGGTATCAGCACGTCATGGGCTCCAGATAGTGTCGAAAGTCCGAGAGCTGTTGCATCCTCATCGGTAACAATTCTGATTATTTCAGAGGGAGTTCTCCTAAGGCCCGTGTAAACTACCTCGTGCCCTCCGTCCCTAAGTGCTCGAGCTATGACCTTAGCACCTCTGTCATGTCCATCGAGACCCGGTTTTGCGATGACTATTCTCATGCTACCCCCACATACGCGAGTTGGTGACACGTCTTCAAGCAACCGCAGTATCGATGATTTATACTTCTTCATTCAGGAAGGCATATTGACGTCCTTCTTCGTAAGGACTCTGTAATGCCCGCCGACGAAGCCCGTATCGAAGACCTCAGGCGGAGAAAAGCCCAGGCGGAAGCCGGTGGCGGGCAGGCCAGAATTGCAGCTCAGCATTCCAAGGGCAAGATGACTGCCAGAGAGAGACTTTCGCAGCTGCTGGACGATGGTTCATTCATGGAAGTAGATCCATTGGTAGAGCACAGATGCAGAGACTTTGACATGGACAGAAACGTAATTCCAGGTGACGGAGTTGTCTGTGGTCACGGTACAATAGAAGGCAGGACCGTCTATTGTTTTGCTCAGGATTTCACTGTATATGGGGGCTCCCTTGGAGAGATGCACGGTCTGAAAATATGCAAGATACTAGATATGGCGCTGAAAACAGGTTCCCCTGTAATTGGATTGAATGATAGTGGTGGGGCGAGAATTCAGGAGGGTGTCGCCAGCCTAGGCTCTTATGCGGAGATTTTCTTTAGAAATGTCCGGGCTAGTGGCGTTATTCCTCAGATCTCTGTCATAATGGGGCCTTGTGCGGGGGGTGCGGTATATTCCCCTGCAATCACTGACTTTGTAGTGATGGTCGACAAGACATCACACATGTTCATCACCGGCCCCGAAGTAATCAAAACTGTGACGAATGAGGAAGTAAGCTTCGAAGACTTGGGTGGTGCTAATACCCACGCGAGTAGGTCAGGAGTGACTCACTTCACTACGGAAGACGATCAAGAGGCAATCGATTTAGTCAGGGAACTAGTCGGCCTACTGCCTTCAAACAATCTGGAGAAGCCAGTTCCAGTACCGACTTCTGACCCTGTGGATAGGGAAAGCGATGAGTTGCAGTCTCTGGTACCCGACGATCCAAAAAAGCCGTATGACATCATGACTGCAATTACCGAGGTTGTAGACGACGGTGCTTTCCTTGAGGTTCAACAGGACTTTGCAAGAAATATCGTGGTTGGTTTTGGAAGGCTTGGAGGCCACACTATTGGAGTGGTAGCGAATCAACCCGAAGTCCTAGCTGGTTGTTTGGACATCGATGCGTCTGTGAAGGCTGCCCGATTCGTCAGATTCTGTGATGCATTCAACATCCCACTACTGACATTTGTAGATGTCCCTGGTTTCCTTCCGGGAGCCAGTCAAGAATGGGGCGGAATAATCAGGCACGGGGCCAAGTTACTGTACGCATATGCAGAAGCAACGGTTCCCAAGCTGACTGTTATTACCCGCAAAGCGTATGGCGGTGCATATGATGTAATGTCCTCTAAGCACATCCGAGGCGATTACAACGTTGGTTGGCCAACTGCACAATTAGCGGTAATGGGTGCTGATGGTGCAGTACAGATAATCCATAGGAGGAGGATCGAGTCCTCAGGAAACCCTGAGCAGGAAAGGGAGAGGCTGGTCGATGACTATACTGAGACATTTGCAAATCCGTACAGGGCTGCTGCGTTAGGATACTTGGACGATGTAATACAACCAAAGGAAACTCGCAAAGTCATGGCCAAGGCTCTTGGTGCACTACTTGAGAAGGAAGAGATAAGGCCTGCTAGAAAGCATGGGAACATACCACTTTGAGGTCTATAAATGGCATCTGATATTGATGATAAGAAACTTCTCGCTGTCGCAATAGTGGCGGTATTGTCATCAATAGATGAGGGTGATTCAATCTCTACTTCTACGTCAAGGAGAGGTGGTGATTCTTGGTCAATGGATCATCGCAGGGTTCTGATTGGCAGGAGGAATCTGTTCCGTGCGAGGAGCAGGAGGAGCACGACTAGGTGATTTGATGTCAGAGAAGAGAAAGGTCACTGTGGATGGAGAGGATTTTGAAGTCCAGATAGACAGAGACGGGGAAATCTGGAAAGTCGTAGTTGGGGGCAAGACTTTCTCCATTGTTTTGGAGGGAGATGGCAAACAGAGCAAGGCTACACGGAAGCCAAGGGGAAGCAGGAAGGGAATGCTATCGGGCGTTGTCTCGTCGCCCATTCCTGGGAAAATTGTGTCTATTAGCAAGGCGGTCGGAGATGACGTGATTGAAGGGGAAGTGATCATGGTCCTAGAGGCGATGAAGATGCAGAATGAGATTCAGGCCCCCGTAGGGGGCAAGATAACCGAGCTTAATTGTGCCCCGGGAGAGACGATAGAGGCAAATGCACCTCTCGTAGTTATTGATTCCGGGGACAAGGAGAATTAGCAGAGAGTTTCAATAATGAGAAGGGGGAGGGAGATTCGTGCCGAACTGTGACTATCCCGATTGCAGTGACGATGGGACAATAATTAGTCGATTGTCCCCCGAAGGTTTCCTTGTGGCTACGGGGAACAAAGCATACTCATTTAGAGAGGCCTACAAGAGGTTTCACTACTGCGAGAGTCATCACGACGAGCTCATGAAGTCAGTTTGGAATAGAGTCAGGTCGACTGACGGTAAGGACGACGACCATGTTGCACCAACTGCAATATGACTAGATTAAGCCCAGGGCATCCTCTATCCTGTTCAATTCAGGACCTGTTGAACCTTCGCCGACCATTGCGTGGCTATCGCTGGCTGTACATCCAGCCCCGACAAATGGTGAGCCGAAGCTTACGGTCCCTACCATCAGGGGGACTCCTAGGGCATCCTGAATTACACCCGCCTCTTCCGATGAAATGTCTGGGTGGGACAGTACTCCATTCGAATTTGCTACCAACATGCTACCAACCGTGTCGTGACCAGCCACCTTACTCCTGACTGCATTTACGCCTAACACCTCCCCAATCATTTCCAAACCGTTCGGCCCGGGGGGAATTACTGGACTTACAACGGCCCCAATATCATTACATTCAACAAGATTTCCTGCAGCGTTAACTCCACTTTGCATTACCACCACATCTCCGAAGCTGGTTAGTTCATCTAACTCATCTTCAGTCGCTATGTCAGCGACGGCGATTCCCTTTCTGTTTCCCTTCAGCAAGCTTCCTATCAACGATGATCCGCCCACCATGAATGGATGCATTTCTAAATCGAAAGCGGATTTCAGATCATGAATTGCTTCTTCGCCGAGAGAGTGGGGGTGGAACAAAACGTCACCGACGACCGATAGGTAAACCCCTACCTGACTGTGTCCCAAAATGTCTCCTGTGGAGATGCCCATACCGATCCCTCGAATTCCTGACCGCTCTCGGACTTGTGATTGTTACTGATGATGCGGGGTCCAGGGCGCCTCACTAGGAGGCGCCCCGGGGTGAAAGAAGAAGGCACAGCGACGAACGTTCCCGTGGGCTCTCGCACCACAGTACAGGAATCGACGCAGATGGGCTTGACTTCCGGGTTCGAAATGGGACCGGGTATTTCCCCATCGCTATGGCCGTGCACAACTTTCTTTCGAATGTGAATTGATATGCTTGATTGAACAGAGGCCCATACAGGGCTTAGTATGTGAATTCTTGATGCTCGGGGGATTAGTGCAGCTGGGCTGAA